>Ga0315295_10001786_pt1 | contig 18383 bp, 16 predicted proteins | sample YL17G14_0_MG_FD_204453 | JGI IMG/M metagenome (GOLD analysis project Ga0315295, IMG submission 204453) | Sediment microbial communities from Yellowstone Lake, YNP, Wyoming, USA - YL17G14_0 | ecosystem: Environmental > Aquatic > Freshwater > Lake > Sediment | place: USA: Wyoming | collected... | reverse complement strand
CCACTTTCCGCTCCGACGAAAGATACGTCGACGGAAGGCACCCGAGCTCCGTAACTTTCTCAAAAGATATCAACAAGGACCTCTCAAGGCGCGATTTCACCATCAATGCAATCGCGTATGATCCGACAACAAAAGAACTCGTCGATATCTTCGACGGGCAGAAGGACATGAAGCTAAAACTCATAAGGGCGGTCGGCAACCCAGTCGAAAGGTTCATGGAAGACGGCCTGCGCCCGATAAGGGCCTGCCGTTTCGCGGCGAAGCTCAATTTCAAGATAGAAAAAAAGACGCTGGCCGCCATCCCGAAATGCCTCAAGGTCGCAAAAAAGGTCTCGCCGGAAAGGGTCCACGACGAATTGATGAGGATGCTCATATCTGACAGGCCGTCTATAGGCATCGACCTGATGAGAAAATCGGGACTATTATCGATCTACATCCCGGAACTCCTGAAAGGCGTCGGAATAAAACAGCCGAAGCCGTTCCATAAGGATGACGTCTACTGGCACGACCTCTACACCTGCGACGCTGTTACAAAAGAAAAACCGGTATTGAGGTTAGCTGCTCTTTTCCACGACATCGCAAAGCCCCAGTGCAAGGTTGGCTACACTTTTTATAATCACGAAACAAAAGGCGCCGAGATAGCGCAAAAGATAATGAAGAGATTGAAATTCAGCAACGCGCATATCGATCATGTCACGAATGTGATCAGGCATCACATGTTCAATTACAGCCGCGAATGGTCTGACTCTGCGATAAGGCGTTTCATCAGGCGTGTGGGAATCAATTACACGGATGATATTTTCGAGCTGAGGATAGCGGACATCAAGGCGATGGGAAGGCGCGTCGAGCCGGGACACCCCAGGGGACTGAGGAATAGGATAAAGAAAGTGCTCAGGGAGCAGGACGCCCTTCACATAAAGGACCTGGCGGTCAACGGAAATGACGTCATGAAAACTCTCCGCATCAAGCCGGGGCCGGAAGTGGGAGAAGTCCTCAATAGATTGCTTGATAAAGTTCTTGATAACCCGAAACTGAATACCAAGCCGAATCTTATCGAGTTGATAAAAAAGTTCAAATGATAAAAAGACCTGCGATAACCATATTATTCCTTTTGTTGTTCTTGATCTTATGCTTCGCCGACACCCGCGTGAAGATAACCAAAGTAGAGGCCAAGCGTGACGGCATCTACGACCAGGTGGATGTCTATACTTCACAGAACATAAAGCCCGAAGTGATAATGCTCGAGTCGCCGAACAGGATAGCCCTGGCGTTCCCGAATTCGACGATAGACGAACCCATCACTTTACAGGGCCCCTCTCCTCTCATCCGCATGATCCAGGTGGCGCAGTTCGACGAGAACACTGTATATGTGATAGTGGAGCCCAACCAGGAGCTGAGCTACGAGTACGCATATATTATAGGGAAGAATAAATTCAACCTCGAGTTCTCGAAAGCCAGGCCGGGAGCGAAAAAGGTAGTGATACCAAGCATTTCCCCGACTTTGGAGGTGGCCGCCGCTCCAACGGAGGAAGTAGAGCCGACCGCGGAGGCTTGGGCTCCGCCGGAAATAGTGCCGGAAATAAAGGTTGCCACACCCGAGATATTAAAGATGAAGCCCGTCGAGACATTAAAGGTGCCGCTTACATTGACAGGCAGAACGATAGTGATAGACGCGGGCCACGGAGGAAGGGATCCCGGGTATGTCGGGAAGTCGGGAATATTCGAGAAATTCCTTAATCTTAAGATAGCGCTAAAGCTTGAAAAACTGCTAAAGGAAGCCGGCGCGAATGTGATAATGGTAAGGACAAAGGACGTAAGCACAAAGGACAGGGCGATCGTGAATATCGCCAACAGCAGGAAAGCGGACCTCTTCGTGGATATCCACCTGAACTGCTATTTCCACCCGCGCATCGGCGGCACCGAAACATATTATTTCAACCCGAACAGCAGGAAGTTCGCACAGGTAATGCAGAAAGCCCTGAGCCAGACGATAAAAACTAGGAACAGGGGCATAAAAAAGGTCACATACTATACGATACACCATACAAAGATGCCTTCCGTCCTTGTCGAAGCCGTTTACCTGACGAACCCGAAGGAGGAAAAGCTGATACTCCAGCCGGAATTCCAGTCGCAGGTTGCGTATGGAATGTATAAAGGCATCAAGGAATATGTTAAAATAAGTTCATGGCAGAGATTTCGCAAGTAAGGCATGTACTTTCCGGAAAAGTAACGCACAAGATAACCGAAATTTCAGACAAGCCCCTGGCGACTGAATCCTCCCCTATCGGCATGTTCGATTCCGGCGTAGGCGGGCTTACCGTTTTCGAGAAACTCACAAAGCTCATGCCCAGGGAAAGCGTCATCTACCTTGCCGATACAGCAAGGGTCCCTTACGGAGGAAGAAGCAACAGCGAGATAATGAAGATAAACAAGGAGATCCTTGATTTCCTTGTCGGGCTCGGCGTTAAGCTTATAGTTATCGCCTGCGGAACATCGTCATCGATAGCATATCCGGTAATGAAAGATAAATACAAAGTCCCCATGATAGGGATGATAGAGGGCGGAGCAAGGATGGCGGCGGCGGCCACCAAGAACAAGAAAGTGGGAGTTATAGCGACTGTCGGCACCATCAATTCTTTCGCCTACCAGAAAGCAATAAAGAACATTAACAAGGAGATCGAGGTTTACGGCGCCGCCTGCCCTCTCCTTGTCCCGCTCATAGAAGGCGGGTTCGCCGCATCGGAAGAAACTGAGAAAGTGCTGAAGGAATACCTTAAGCCTCTCAGGTCGGCGAAGATCGATACGTTGGTCCTGGGGTGCACACATTACCCGCACCTTATCAGGGCGATAAAAAGCGTCCTGGGCCACGGGGTCGCGCTGATAGATCCCGCCGAAGAAGCGGCAAAAACAGCCAGGGACATCCTGACAAAAGGAAAAATGACGAACACGGCGAACGTCCCGCCCAAGCACAGGTTCCTCGTGACGGGCTCGGCATCCGGCTTCAAGGACCTCGGAAGCCGGCTTCTGGGCAAGCCGATAGTGAACGCTGAAGAGATATCGATTGTAAAAGGCCCTTCGGGAAGGTAAAATTCGAAAATGCCGTATGAATTGATGGTTGAAACGACTTTTGACGCTGCCCACCAGCTTGTGGGCTACGAAGGCCCCTGCGAAAAGCTCCACGGCCATACCTGGAAGGTCCAGGTCTTCATAAAGGGGAATAAGCTTAACAAGCTCGGCATGATGATGGACTTCAAGGAGGTCAAGCTGATGGTCCAGTTCGCCGTTGCAAAGCTTGACCACACGAACCTGAACACGATCCCGTATTTCAGGAAGGTCAACCCGACATCGGAGAACGTGGCGAAATACATATTCGACCAGGTATCGAAAAAGGCGGATGTGGCGAAGGTCACCGTCTTTGAATCGCCGGTAACGTCAGCGAGTTATGTAAGGTAATGTTTAGTGTCACCCTGAACGAAGTGAAGGGTCTGCTTAAATAGACTCTTCGCTACCGCTCAGAGTGACAGAAGGTGAAAAATGAAATTCGTTAAAATGCACGGACTGGGAAATGATTTTATAGTCATCGATTCCCGCACCGAAAAGCTGGAAGGCATCGAGCTCTCCCAGCTTGCGGTAAAACTGTGCGACAGGCACTACGGAATAGGCGCTGACGGCATATTAATTGCCGGGCCCTCATCTTCCGCGGACGTAAAAATGAGGATATTCAATCCCGACGGGAGTGAGGCCGAGATGTGCGGGAACGGCATAAGGTGCTTCGCAAAATATATATATGAAGCGCTTGAGAAGAAAAAAGACCTGCTATCGGTAGAGACCCTTGCCGGGATAATACTTCCGTCGATACTTGATCACAAAGGGAAAACCGCGGTAGTCGAAGTTGACATGGGAGCGCCAAAGAGCATAAAAAAAACGGAGCTGAAAATCGATAATATAAAATATGATGCGACGCTTGTCTCTTTCGGCAATCCGCACTGTGTTATATTTGTCGATGACCTGAGCAATGTCCATATCGATGAGATCGGGCCTAAGATAGAGACGAACAAGATGTTCCCGGACAGGACGAACGTTGAATTTGTGGAGGTTGTAAGCAGGAAAGAAGCCGTTGTGAAGGTCTGGGAAAGAGGAGCCGGGGAAACCCTTGCTTGCGGAACGGGCGCATGCGCCTGTGCGGTCGCAGGCATAACTGCCGGAAAATTCGATAAGGACGTACTGATCAGATTGCCCGGCGGAAATCTTGACATAGAGTGGCAGGACGACAAGCATGTGATACTCAGGGGCCCTGCCGAAACGGTATACGAAGGGAACATAAAATGAAAAAAGCGAACAGGATAGCTAATGTTCCGCCATATTTATTCGCCGAAGTGGAGAAAAAAAGGGCGGAAATGATATCGCGCGGGGTAAAGGTCATAGATCTCAGCATCGGCGATCCGGACATGCCCACGCCCAAAAGGATATTGAGAAAATTCCACAAGGCCGTTAACGACCCGAAGACCCATAACTACCCGCCTTACGAGGGCACAAAAGAGTTCAGGGAAGCGGTCGCGAAATGGTACAAGAAAAGGTTCAACGTAGAACTTGACCCTAACAGCGAAGTTCTGTCGCTTATCGGGTCCAAGGAAGGGATAGCGCACGTATTCCTGGCTTTCATCGATCCCGGCGACTACGCGCTGATACCCGATCCGGGATATCCTGTCTATAACGTTGCGACGATACTTGCGGGAGGCATCCCCTACCCTGTCCCGCTCTCCAAGTCGAACGGCTTCATACCGAACCTGAAAGCGATCGACAAGGAAATAGTAAAGAAAGCTAAATTATTGTTCATTAATTACCCGGGCAATCCCACCGCCGCCGTCGCAGGAAAGGAATTCTACGCGGAAGCTGTTGATTTCTGCAGGAAGAACAACATCCTTCTCTGCTCCGACCTGGCTTACTCCGAGGTGTCATTCGACGGATATAAGCCGATGAGCGTGCTTGAGATCCCCGGAGCGAAAGACGTCGCGATAGAATTCCATTCGCTTTCTAAAACTTACAACATGACGGGCTGGAGGATAGGCATGGCCGTGGGCTCGAGCTACGCCATATCGGCCCTGTCGATAATAAAGACGAATATCGATTCCGGAGTTTTCAAGGCGATACAGATCGCAGCCATTGAGGCATTGAGCGGCCCGCAAAAAGAAATAGACAAGATGAACAGGATATACGCCCAGAGAAGGAACATCCTTGTCGACGGGCTTAATACGCTGGGCTGGAAGCTTGATCGCCCCAAAGCGTCGTTCTATGTCTTTCCTCCGGTCCCGAACGGATATACTTCCACGAGCTTCGTGAAGCACCTCCTTGAAAAAGCGGGCGTGCTTGTCGTCCCCGGCTCCGGATACGGAAAGAACGGCGAGGGCTATTTCAGGATATCGATAACCACCGACAAAGCCAACATAAGAGAAGCCATATCAAGGATGAGAAAAGAAGGCATCTCCTTCAAATGAAGCTTTTGATAGCGAAGTACCTCGGATTCTGCACCGGAGTGAACCGCGCTTACAACCTGGCCATAAAGACGGCCGCAAAAGGTGAGCCCGTCTACATCCTGGGATACCTCGTGCATAATCAAAAAGTGATCGATGAGCTGAAGGCGAAAGGGGTACAGACGGTAAAGGACCTTAAGGAAATACCGAAGGGCGCCACTGGTCATCTGATAATTAGCGCTCACGGGCTTTCACCGGACGCTTATGAAAAAGCGCAGAAGACCGGCCTTAATATCATCGATACCACCTGCCCCTGGGTGAAGAAGCCGCAAACCCTTGCAAAACAGCTGGTTGACGAAGGATACCACTTGATCATCGTCGGCGACAGGAACCATACGGAGGTTACAGGCATTCTGGGTTGGGCTGGGAATAAGGCGCAGGTAATAGAAAGCGTAAAGGACGTTAAAAAAGTCCAGCCCCACGAGAAGCTGGCCGTCATCGCCCAGACGACGCAATCAATGAAGAATTTTGAGGACGTGGTCAACGCGCTGGCCGAAAAGACCGGCGAGGTAAAAATGTTCAATACCATCTGCGACGCCACAAGCAAAATGCAGAGGTCTGCGGTAGACGTGGCAAAAAGGGCCGAGATAATGCTGGTCATAGGAGATGCCAAGAGCGCGAACACAAGACGCCTGAAAGAGCTCTGCGAGGAAACGGGCGCAAAGACATATCAGATAGATTCCGCGGATGCCCTTGACCTTAAACTTCTAAAGGGTTTTGATATGATAGGTCTCACTGCGGGGGCCTCCACCCCTGCACATATCATAGAAGAAGTTATCCGCAAACTGAAGGGAAAATAATGCTGAATAAAAGAAACTTGGAAACCTGCGACAATATCGTCGCGGTTTCCTCATCTTTTTGGAAGCCGAGACGTTTAGTCTCAGGCTTCCTGGCATTGTCCGTCTTGTTATTCTGCCTGTGTTCTACGGCCCTCTCGGCATCGCTCAATAAAATGAGCATAAGGGAAACAAAGGAAAAGCTGCGCCTTGTTCTCGAGCTGAGCGAGCCCGTAAAATACAGGATCAATAAAGGCAACGCCTACGCCGTTGTTACGATCAATGGCCTTGAATGGAAAGAATCCATCCCCAGGTCTGTGCCGAGTGAAATTCTGGACAGCCTCATGATCGAGGACAAGAACGGCACCTGCGAGGTGATAGCGAATTACAAGTACCTTACTTCCTGCGGGGTATTCACGCTGAAAGATCCCAGCAGACTGGTCATCGACTTCAAGAAGCTTTCAAAACTGCCCATACCGAAGATAAACATTCCCGAGATACAAAAAATAGAAACAAGGTCCCTCGCGGACAGGTTCAAGATCGTAGTGGAGCTCTCAAGCATCGTCCCCTATGTCGTGAATCCCGCGACCGGAGGGATAATAGTGGAGCTGCCGAACACGAATTCCATAATAAAGAGCAAGAAGATCGTGACGTGCGACAAGCTTATCCCCAGGGTCGGCGTTGACCAGGTGGGGCAGTCCACACTCATAAGCATAAAGCAGAACTATCCTTCCTTTTATCAGATATACAAGCTGGAGAACCCCGCGAGGCTGGTAATTGAATTTGACCGGGCTTCAAAGTCAACGCTAATAGCCAGGGATATTGCCGCGGGCTTAAGGTACGTGAAGCTCTTAAAGGGCACGGAAGAAGGGCCCGTTACCGTCAATAGTTTGATAGTGGAGCAGAAGCTCCTAAGTGTCTTCCCTTACATCACGGAAAAAAAGGAAGAGCCTGTAGACATCATCGGCATTTTAGGGTCGTTCTTCACTTTCTTCACGAAAGAAGAGCTGCCAAAGCCCCGCAGGGACAAGGTAAGCAGCATGGTGCGTGACGCGGGCGCGATGGCAGGCATCAACGGCACTTTCTTCGGCAGGGCCGGTGAGCCACTGGGCATCCTCATGATAGACGGGGAGCTGATATCTTATTCCATCAATGATAGGACCGCGCTCATCATAGACAGAAATAACAACTGCTACATCGATAACATCTCCCTTGTGGGAGAGGTGACCGTTGAAGGCGTCATTGTGCAGCTCTCGGGCATAAACAGCAGACGCCAGGCCGGAGAAGCCGTGTTATATACGCCAAGGTACGGCAGCCAGACCGACGAGGACGACCCGGGGATAGTTCTCACGGTCATAGGCAATGAAGTTCAGGGAATTAACAGGGTGCGCGGCTCGATCCCGAGGAACGGCTATGCTCTCTCGCTCGACCCGAGTTATTACGACCTTCTTGGGAAAAAAGTAAAGACGGGGAGCAAAATTCACGCGTCAATGAAACTTATGCCGCTTTCGGGGCTCGCGAACCTTGAACTTAAGCATGTGATCGGCGGCGGGCCCAGGCTGCTCAAGTCCGGCCAGGTCTATATTTCAAGGAACAGCGAAAGGTTCAAGAGCGACATAGCAAAAAGCCGCGCGGCAAGGACGGCGGTCGGCATAAACTCGGAAGGCAACCTTGTTTTCGCGACGGTGGATAAATGCCTGCCTGCCGGTCGGGCAGACCAGCAAGGCGCTTCGCACGATAAAAGCGTGGGGGCAACGCTTGAGGAGCTTGCTCAGATAATGAAGGACCTGGGCTGCGTTGACGCAATGAACATGGACGGCGGCAGCTCTTCGACCATGGTGATAAGCTCGGAGGTCATAAACTCGCCTTCCGGCGGGGCTGAAAAGCCGGTAAGCAACGCGATATTGATAGGAAAATGAACTAGGCGGCCATCATTTCTTCGAAGTGAGGCTTAACTTTCTCGAATAACGGCACTTCTCCGTCCCACCTTGCCACGACCTGGCCGTCCCTCTCTATTATGGAGGTGGGGATCTTTGCAACGCTCAGGAACGCCCCTTCCGCAAGTCCGTCCACTGTTTCCATGTCATAGAATGACACCTCCACCTTGTCCTTTATCTTCCACAGGGTGAAGAACGTCTCAAATTTCTTCATTGTGGTCTTGCAGAACTCGCATCCCGGCTTCCCGAATACTTTTACTTTCATTTTCATGCCCCGCTTTCTTTTATAAAATACTCCTGGTTCTTGTACCTGTCGGCCAGCTCCCCCAGCTTGCCCTTGTTCCATCCGGATATTTTAGAGAAATATCCCGTGATCCTTGTCATGCATTCTATCTCGGTGCTTCCGCAGTGGGCGCACTTGTCCTTTATGCCTCTCACTGTCTTCCCGCAGGAATTGCACGTTGTGAATTCCGGCGAAAAAGCTATCTGGCTGTTGGATGAATTCCTGAACGTCTTCACAACAAAATTGGATATTGATGCCGCGGAGGGCCTGGCTTCACCCAGCCAAACGTGAGTGAGCGCACCCGCATCTATCAAGGGATGGAACAGACCTTCCTTCACCACCCTGTCGATGGGGTTCATCGAGTTCGACACGTTAAAGTATGTCGAGTTCGTATAGTAGATCTCTCCTGTTGCATGGTTCCCCTTCACAATGGCTTTCGCGTTGATTCCGTGGTGCTTCATGTCCAGCTTTGCGAACCTGTAAGCGGTTGATTCCGCGGGCGTCTGCTCAAGGACAAAATGCATGTTGTGAGCTTTGGAGAATTCCTCGCATTTCAGCTTCATGAACGCGATGACCTTCATCCCGAATTTGACGCTGTCATCGCTTTCGTGGAGCTCATGCCCCGTGTGGAACTGGACAAGCTCGTTCAATCCCAGCATACCGATAAGCTGAGTCACTCTCTTGAGCCTTAAATAGGGCTCGCCGTCCTTTTTCATGGCAAGAAGCGAAAGCGGCCCGTCGTTGCCCAGCCCCAGCAGCTCCTCCACGAATTTTCTTTTCTGCTTATGCGCCGCCACCGCCAGCTCCATCTGCCTTGTAAGCTCCTCGAATAATTTCTCGTCGGAGCCGCCCGCATTGTACGCGGCCCTCGGCAGGTTCAGCGTCACGTTCTGGATGGCGGAATACCGCATTTTCCACGGCTCTTTCGCGTCTTCCAGGTCCGACTCCTCAAGCTTGAAGGACAGCCTGCAGCATTCCGATACCTTGGCCGTGTCCCCCCTGTCGAAAACGTAATAAGTGTTCCCCTTTTCCGCGGCCACATCCGATATCAGTTCCAGGAATTTCTCATGGCCTTCCGTCTTGAAGAACTTCTCGGTGATGTGGACCAAGGGCTTGGGGAAGAAATAAGGCCTTCCGGCCCCGTCACCCTCAAGATACACTTCAAAAAGCGCTTCCGCGAAAAGCTGGGCTTCTTTCTGGTAGTCGCCGTAAAGTTTTCCCGTGTATTTCCCGCCGCGGCCGATAGCAGGCACTTCCTCGAAATGTTTGGGGATCTCATAATATATGTTAAGGTCCGAGAAGACCCCCTGTCCGCCCCTTGTCAGCGCTATATGGGAGAATTCCTCTATGAGCATCTTCGCCAGCTTTTTTATGTGGCCCTTCCCGAAACCCTCTATGTACGGCGCCAGGAACACATTGACGGCATCCCATCCTATCGCCCCGGCGAAATTCCCGTGGAGCGCGAGAGAGAACTTCACTATCTGCGAGATCAGGGTTTCCGCTTCATCCGCCGGCGGCGAGATGAAATTGGCTTCCGGAAGCGATAACCCGAACTTTTTAATGAATTCGATCGATTGCCCGCTGCAGTACGGCCTGTCTATGAACCCAAGGTCGTGGATGTGTATGTCCCCCACCATGTGCGCGTCCGCGACCTGCCCCGAAAAGACATTGAGGAGCGCAAATTCCTTCTTGATGTTCTCGGAAAGCGTAAGGTTCGTCGCTTCGGGATTGTGGGGAGTGTTCGCATTCTCGCGGTTCTTGTGGAAGATTATCTGCTTCACGTCGTATATGGGGACGCCGAGGCGTGTATGCTTTTTCCTTGTTTCCTCCAGGCTGTATTCGAGGAGCTTCACGTCCACAAGCTCCCTCACCAAGGGTGCCGTGATGTAGTCGATGGAAAGCTTCTTGACCTGCTTCTCCACTTCCAGGCCTATTATCTCCGCAAGCTCCCGCTTTACCCCGGTCTCTTTTATGAGCGCGTCCACTATCCTGTCCCTGTTCCATGCCACTATATCGTCCGTGGAAGTGCGGACGAACATGGAAAGGTCCGTCGATTCTTTTTCGGAGGTAGGCATATCGGATACTGCCGCCGCCGGGGGCGGAGCATTCCTCATGTCAACAAGTTCGTTCCTAAGCAATTATGCGGTCTCCATTGTTACCCTGTGCCTGTCCTTAAGTTCTCCGAGCTTGCCTTTGTTCCAGCCGGATATCTTTGAGAAATATCCTGTTATTCTGGTTATGCCTTCCACGTTCACGGAGTTGCAGTAGGAGCACGTCTCCCTCAGCCCCCTGATTATCTTCCCGCAGTCGTTGCAGGAAGTGAATTCCGGCGAGAACGCTATCTGGCTGTTCTGGGAATTTTTGAATGTCTTCACCACGAAGTTCGCTATGGACGCCGGGGACGGCTGCGATTCGCCGAGCCATATGTGCGTCAGCGCACCCGCGTCGATCAGCGGATGGAAGAGGCCTTCCTCCACGACCTTGTCTATCGGGTTCATCGGGTGCGACACGTTAAAGTAAGTCGAGTTCGTGTAATAGACCTCGCCTGTCGCCTGGTTGCCCTTAACGACCCTGGCCGCTGCATCGCCGAAATGCTTCAGGTCCAGTTTTGCGAACCTGTAAGCTGTTGATTCGGCGGGCGTCTGCTCAAGCACGAAGTGCATCCCGTATTTCTTCGAGAGTTCCTCGCATTTAAGCTTCATGTGGGAGATGATCTTAAGTCCCAGCTTTAGCATGTCCCTGTTCTCGTGGAGCTCTTTTCCTTTCAGTATCTGGACTACTTCGTTAAGTCCCAGTATCCCGACAAGATAGCTTACCCTCCACATCCTTAAATACGGATTGCCGTCCCTTTTCATCGCCAGGAGCGAAAGCGGGCCCCTACCCCCCAGCGCCAGAAGCTCCTCTATGAATTTCTTTTTTTCCTGGTGCGCCCTGGCCACGAGCTCAAGCAGGGCATCAAGTTTCGTGAAGAAAGTTGATTCGTCGTTCTTCGCGCGCAGAGCCACTCTGGGCAGGTTCACCGTTACGTTCTGGAGCGCCGAATATCTCATCTTCCAGGGCTCATTGGCGTCGTCAAGGTCCGACTGCTCAAGCTTGAATGACAGCCTGCAGCATTCCGATATCTTTGCCGTCTCTCCGCGGTCGAAAACATAGTATGTGTTCCCCATCATCGTGGAGACCTCCGCTATGTGCTCCAGGAATTTCTCGTGGCCCTCGGTCTTGAAGAACTTCTCCGTCATGTGGACCAGCGGCTTCGGGAAAAAGAACGGGCGGCCGCATCCGTCGCCTTCCTTGTAAACGTCGAAGAGCGCCCACGCGAATTTCTGGGATTCTTTTATGTAATCGGAATATTTCTTTCCGGTGTACTGGGCCCCGGGTCCGAGCGCCGGAACGTTCTCGAAATGTTTGGGGACCTCCCAGTAGATGTTTATGTCTGAGAAGATCGCCTGCCCTCCGCGCGCCACGGCCTGCTGCGAATACTCGTAGATCATCATCTGCGCCAGCTGCTTTATGTCCCTGTCCGACATACCCACCAGGAACGGCGCAAAGAAAATGTTTATCGCGTCCCATCCTATCGCTCCCGCGAACTGGCCCTGCAGGGCCGCGGAGAATTTCACTATCTGCGCCAGGAGCACGTCCGCATGTTTCGCCGGCCTTGCGTTCGAGAGCGAGTTCGGGAGATCAAGTCCGAATTTCTTGACGTATTCCACCGACTGCCCGCTGCAGTACGGCCTGTCAACAAACCCTAGGTCGTGCAGGTGTATGTCGCCTGTCATGTGCGCATCGGCTATGTCCTGCGAAAAAACATGAAGAAGGGCGAATTCTTTTTTTATGTTCTCCGCGAGCGTCAGGTTCGTCGCTTCCGGCCCGTGGGGAACATTGGCGTTCTCCCTGTTGCGGTTGAATATGATGTTCTTGACGTCGTAGAGCGGAGCGCCCAGTCTTGTGTGCTTTCTCCTTGCATCCTCAAGCCCGTACTCGAGCAGCTTAACGTCGACAAGCTCCCTTATGAGCGGCGATGTTATGACATCGATGCTCAGGGACTTTATCTGCTTCTCTACCTCCACTCCTATAATGTTCGCCATCTCCGGCGCTATATCTGTCTCTTTTATCAAGGCCTCCACGATCTTCGACCTGTCCCATTTCACCATGTCGTCCCCGGACGTCCTTACGAATAATGCCAGGTCCGTTGAATCTATCTTCTCCGCTGTCGCTTGTGGATTCATTTTATTCCCCTTTCTCCAAACTCATTTCTTTCGGCATTGATTTCACTTCATCGACAAATTCCTTCACGTCCTCGAACTGCCTGTACACGGACGCGAACCTCACATAAGCCACCTTGTCCACTTCGTGCAGTTTTTCTATGACAAGTTCGCCTATCTCCATCGCCGGGACCTCTCCCTGGTATTTTGAATGGATCTGCTTTTCTATCCCGTCCACTAATTCATGTATTATCTTTATCGGCACGGGCCTTTTTTCAAGCGCCTTCACGATACCCGAGATAATTTTTTCCCTGTTGTACGGCTCCCGCCTGCCGTCGCGTTTCACAACCCTCAGTTCAACGCTTTCGATCTTTTCATAAGACGTGTATCTTTTCTCGCACTTAAGGCATTCTCTTCTTCTTCTTATGGCGGAATCGTCCAGAGTAGCGCGTGACTCTACAACTTTATCTTCAGTAAAACCGCAGAACGGGCACTTCAATCTGACTCCCCCTTTACCCCGCCTTCGGCGGGGTGAACCCCATATCTAGAGGTAAGGGGGAGTTTAGCACGCTACATATAGCTGTCAAGCGGTTTTTTTACTCTTTTTTGCTTATCGCGGATGTGGGGCAAACGTCCACGCATTTTGCGCAGTCGGTACACTTGGATGGATCAATAACATACTTCGGGTCTCCCTGGCTTATGGCCTTTACCGGACACTCCGGCTCGCAGGCCCCGCAGGAAATGCAGTCATCAGAAATTACATGCGTCAATTCTCACACCTCCTTAAGATAATGAATAAATAATATTCTAACTAGGAAGAACGTCCCCGACATTCAATTCATGTCCGGAGATGAATTCCCATGCGCTCATTTTTCTTCCCGACTCTGCCTGGACATCGGTTATCAATAATGCCCCATCGCATGCACCCACGATAAAACCCCGATTTTTTATTATCTCGATTACTTTGCCCTCAGGACAGCCTTCTCTCACCATCTGTTCCGCTTTTATTATCCTGAGTATCTTGCCTTTATAATATGTATATGCGCTCGGCCACGGATTGAACCCCCTGATCTGACCTGATATTTCAGAAGCTTTTTTTCTCCAATCAATAATGCCGTCCTCTTTTTTTAAAGTCGGCGCAAATGAGACCATTTTTTCATCCTGCTTAATGTATTTCGCTTTCCCGTTCTTTATCTGCGACACCGCCTTGACCAGGAGCTGCGCCCCAAGCTTGAAAAGTTTTTCTGTCAATGTTGCCGTATTGTCCGTTTCATAGATCGGGATGGATTCCTGGAGGATGATGTCGCCGGCATCAAGCTCTTCTATTACCTTCATGACAGTAATGCCCGTGAATTTTTCGCCGTTCAGCAACGCCCGCTGGACAGGCGCGGCGCCCCTGTATTTCGGGAGCAGGGATGCGTGGACATTGATGGTACCGAGTTTTGGGATATCGATCATTTCTTTCGGAAGTATTTTTCCGTAAGCAACAACAACGATAAGGTCCGGCTTATATCCCCTTATAAGTTCGACGGCGTCCTTATCCTTTATCTTCTCCGGCTGGAAGACAGGTATATTATAATGTATGGCGGTTTCTTTTACGGATGATGGGGTGAGCTTGAGACCCCTACCCTTCGGCCTGTCTGGTTGCGTGATGACCGCTACTATTTCTTCCCTGGCATTGATCAATGCTTCAAGGCATTTTTTTGCGGGCTCCGGGGTTCCCATGAAAAGTATCTTCAAATCGCTTCTTCCTTCGGTGTTTTTGGCTTGTAGGTTATCAGGTTCGGGTCGGCGACCTTGTCGACGAAAAGTTTTCCGTCAAGGTGGTCAATCTCGTGCTGGAAGACCGTCGCAAGAAGTCCTTCGGCTTCGATCTCTATCTTTTTTCCCTTAAGGCCGATGGCCTTGACCGTTACTTTATTAGCTCTCTCAACGGGGCCTTCAATTCCGGGGAGGCTGAGGCATCCTTCGACGAACGTCTGCGTGCCGCTTTTTTTCACTATCTTCGGGTTTATCAGAACGTGGAGTCCTTCTCCTATGTCGGCAACGATGATCCTTAAAAGTTCCCCGACCTGCGGCGCCGCGAGGCCGATCCCGGGGGCCGCCGTCAATGTTTCTTCCATGTTGGCAACAAGCTCCTTTATCTCCTTCGTGACCTTTGACACGGGCTTGGATGTCTTACGGAGCACCGGGTTCTGGTTCGTTAATATCTCAAGCAATGCCATGTTCGCTCCTTGGAAACCTGCGAATAAACTTCGCGGTTTTCATCTGATCTGCCGGAAGCCGCGACGTTCAGTCGCAGGCTTCTTAGTTTAATTCTATAACATATTATATGGATCTACGTCGATGCTTATCCTAATACCGCCCAATTTTACAATAGACACGGCACTTTCAACAACCGCTTTCCTCATACTGTCGATCTTACTGCCTTTTAATAATATCTGGTACCGGAAGTTGTTCTTAAGCTTAACGATGGGCGCCTTGGCCGGGCCAAATACTTCATCGGCGGGCAGCCTTTTCTTAAGGAACTTTACAAGCTCCTTGGATACCTGCTCCACGCCTTTTTCGCTCTCCCCGTGAACCACCGTATTGATAAGGCTTCCGAACGGCGGATAACCGAGAGACCTTCTTGTTTTGACCTCTTCTTCATAGAAGCCTTCGTAGTCGTGCTTTGATGCGAACATTATCGCATAATGCTCGGGATCATATGTCTGGACGATCACTTTTCCCGCGAGCTTGTGCCTTCCCGCCCTTCCTGCCACCTGCGTTAAAAGCTGGAATGTGTGCTCCGCAGCCCTGAAATCAGGAAGATTCAGGCCGATATCCGCCGCCACGACCCCGACCAGCGTGACGCTTCCGATATCAAGCCCCTTGGTCACCATCTGGGTCCCTATCAGTATGTCCGCGCTCCCTGATATGAAAGACCGGATTATGTTCTCGTAAGAGCCCTTCTTCGTCACGGTGTCCCTGTCGAGCCGCAGTATTCGCGCCGAGGGGACTATCTTCGCCACTTCCTGCTCTATCTTTTGCGTCCCCCCTCCGAAGAACTTTATCTGGGAGCTCTGGCACTTCGGGCATATGACCGGCGCCTCCGACGTGAATCCGCAGTGGTTGCATCTTAACTTCTCGTCTTTCATATAATATATGAGGGAGGTGGAGCATCTCGGACACTGTATCGCATATCCGCAGGTCCTGCACATGACGAAGGAGAAATAGCCGCACCTGTTTATGAAAAGTATCGCCTGCTCTTTTTTCTGTATGACAGATCTGATCTCTTCTTTAAGTTCCCTGCTTAGGACGTTGTAATTGCCCGCCTTGAGCTCGCTCCTCATGTCCACGACTTTTACCGGAGGCAGCGGCCTGTCGTCTATCCTTTTCGGCAGTATCAGCAGCTTATATTCGCCTTCCTTTGCGTGATAGTAGGTTTCTATCGACGGCGACGCGCTTCCAAGGACTACCGCCGCGCCGGCTCTTTTTGCCAGCTCAAAAGCCGCTTCCCTCGCGTGATATTTTGGATTTTGTTCCTGCTTATATGTATTCTCGTATTCCTCGTCAAGGACTATCAATCTCAGGTTTTTCACCGGCATGAATATTGCTGACCTTGTCCCGAGGATGATCTTCTTCTCGCCCATCGCCACCGCCGACCATTCCGCCTGCCTTTCTTTTTCCGGCATGTCGCTGTAATAAACAGCCAAACGGTCCCCGAAGTGCTCGCTGAATCTCTCGATTATCTGCGGCGTTAACCCGACTTCCGGCACGAGGAGAATGGCTCCGCCGCCCATCTCGGCAACGTAATCCGCAGCTCTCAGGTAAACTTCCGTTTTTCCCGATCCCGTTATCCCGTAGAGCAGCGACACGCTGAATTTCCTAGTATCGATATCCGTCGCTATCGATCTCATAGCCGCTTTCTGATCGGGTGTTAGCGAAAATTTGCTCTGCTTGGAAATTGGGATTTGGGATTTGTTTAGGATTTCGGATTTCGGATTTCGGATTTTGCCATATAAGGGCTTTTTTAATTTTGTCTTTAGCGCTCTTCTCTCAATATGCGTCGTCCCGGGAGGCATAACAGCCCTTAAAGCGGTTATGAAGAATGAGTTATAGTATGTTGATATCCATTTTGCGAGCTCTACCGAATCCCTGGTGAACAGAGGATAAGGGCTTAATATCTTCGCTACGTCCTTTATGCCCTTTACGTCGCTTTTCTCCACCATGCCGACGACGTAGCCGACTCCGCTGCTTTTCCCGAATGGTACAAGCACCTGGTAGCCGATATCGAGCGTTTTTGCCAGTTCTTCAGGGATGGAATAATGGTATACCTTGTCGAGGCCAGGGTTGACCCTTCCCAGTACTATTTCTGCATACATGAGGCTGCGCTCAATAGCTTAAGGTGGGATCCTTCTCTTTTCTGGGGCTTGAACTTGCCCGCGATAAAATCGATTATCTTCCCCGCCGTTTCGCTCTTTGATACCAATTTTGTTCTCTCGATCCTGCCGTCATCATATATGAAATAAGCCCTGCTCGTTTCTGAATCAAGGGCCTCCTCAGTGTTCGCCACGACAAGGTCAAGGTTCTTTCCCGTCAGTTTCTTCTTTGAATTCCCGATGAGATTGCTCGTTTCCAGGGAAAAGCCGACCAATACTTTCTTTCCCTTGTTCTTTCCCAGGTTCTCGAGTATATCATCCGTCTTGTGGAGTTCGATCTTTACTTTGGAACTCAGTTTTTTCATTTTTCCTTTGAACTTCTGGACAGGCCTGTAATCGGCGACAGCCGCCGCCATTATAACCGCGTCAGATCTTTTTGCTTCGATGATCACGGCCTGCTTCATCTGCGCGGCTGTTTCCACCTCGATTATCTTGCAATTGGATGGCTTTTCTATCTGCGTCGGAGTGGTTATCAATGTAACATGGGCTCCCCGCTCCACCGCCGCCCTCGCGACAGCATATCCCATCTTTCCCGATGACCTGTTCCCGATGAACCTTACAGGGTCGATGGCTTCCCTTGTTCCGCCAGCGGTTATCAATATCCTGACGCCCTTCATGTCCTTTGAAGCATCGATGATCTCGGTAGCTTTTAAGATTATCGCCTGGACCTCCGACATCCTGCCGATCCCTTCGTCCCCGCATGCAAGCCAGCCCGTTTCGGGGCCGATCATCAGATAACCGAGTGCTTTCAATTTTGAAACGTTCTCTTGAACGACGGGATTGTCCCACATGTTCCTGTTCATTGCGGGAGCGATGAGCTTCGGCGCTTTTGAGCCCATTACCATCGTCGATAACGCGTCGTCGGCTATTCCCTGCGCCATCTTCCCGATGATGTTCGCCGTAGCGGGTGCGATTATGATCAGGTCGGCTTTTTCGGTCACTGAAATATGAGGGACCGATATGCCGGCAAGTTCTTCGGAGAAAAGGTCGGTTATGACCGGGTTCTTTGAGAGCGTCCGGAAAGTTAGGGGTGTTACAAGTTTGGCGGCCTCGGCAGTCATTGAAACCCAGACATCAGCGCCTTCCTGGACCAGCTTGCTGACCAGGTCGGCGGATTTATAAGCGGCGATCCCGCCCGCGACTCCTACAATGATTGTTTTATCTTTAAAAATATAACTCATATTGTTTTTTACGGGAAATGCCTATCGGTTTTGGTGTGGGTGTGGATGCAGG
>Ga0315295_10001785_pt1 | contig 18384 bp, 21 predicted proteins | sample YL17G14_0_MG_FD_204453 | JGI IMG/M metagenome (GOLD analysis project Ga0315295, IMG submission 204453) | Sediment microbial communities from Yellowstone Lake, YNP, Wyoming, USA - YL17G14_0 | ecosystem: Environmental > Aquatic > Freshwater > Lake > Sediment | place: USA: Wyoming | collected... | reverse complement strand
AATCCTTGACCTAAAGTTTGACCCATTCGGCTTTGCTCAGGGTCAATCTTGAGTTTATCGAAAGATTGATTATTCATGTTTCAAGTCTTTTAATCAATTCTTCTGCTAATTGCCGGTAAGCTCTTGCCCCTTCAGAATGAGGATTATATTGCAAAATTGATTGGCCAAAACTTGGCGCTTCAGCTAAAGAAATATTTCTCGGAATAATAACATTAAAAACATAGCCTGGGAAGTGACGAAGAATATTTTTAGCTACTGATCTATCCAATCTATTCCGTCTATCATATAAGGTTAAAATTGAACCTAAAATTTTTAAATCTTTGTCCAAGTTTCTCCTAATTAAATCAATGGTATTAATCAATTGCGAGAGGCCATCCAAGGCAAAAAATTCAGTTTGAATAGGAATTAAAACATAATCAGCTGCTACTAAACCATTAATTGTTAAAAGCCCCAAAGATGGCGGTAAATCTATCAAAATATAGCGATATTGACTCTTTACATAATTAAGCAATTGTTTTAAACGAAATTCTTTATCCTCAAAAGAATTTAATTCCACTTGCGCTCCGATTAATTCCGGAGAAGCCGGTAAAATATCCAAACCAAATAAAGGCGTCTGCAGGATAGTTTCTTCTAAAGCAAAACCAAAAACCAAATTATGATAGATATTTTTTGTTAATTTTGTATAATTAAGGCCTAAACCAGAAGTTGCATTGGCTTGAGGATCAAAATCAACAATCAAAGTTTTACGGCCAAAAGCCGCCAAATAACTTCCTAAACTTATGGTAGTGGTAGTTTTACCTACTCCTCCTTTTTGATTACAAATCGCAATAATTTCCGCCATTAATATTATTATACTATAAACCCCGCACCTTTTAAAGAAAAATATCGAAGGTATATCTTTGATGAAATCAATTTTAAAAAGGTACGGGGTAAATTTCTATAAATTCTATTCATTGTTTCAATTCTTGAATATTATACTGTATTTTGTATAATATTATCACTGGGCGGGTGGCGAAATTGGCAACCGCGATAGATTCAAAATCTATTGGCCGCAAGGCCTTGAGGGTTCGAGTCCCTCCCTGCCCACTTTTAGCCCCATCGTTATGTCTAAACATAAATTACCAGATAAAAATTTTGCCTGGTCATCTAAATTAGCTTATATTATTGGTCTATTAACTACCGATGGCAATCTGAGCAATGATGGTCGTCATATAAACATGAGATCATCTGATTTTCAATTATTAGATACATTTAAAAAATGTCTTCATTTAAATAATAAAATAGCCCAATCTAACAATGATAGTTTAGCTAAAAGACCATGTTATAGAATACAATTTGGCAATGTCCAATTTTATAGATGGCTTTTAAAGATAGGATTATTTCCCAATAAAACTTACACAATTAAATCTTTAAACATCCCTGACCCATATTTTAGAGATTTTTTGAGGGGGCATTTGGATGGTGATGGTTCAATCACGACTTATAAAGATTATTATAATACTTTTAAGAATCCAGAATATGTGTATACTCGTTTATGGTTGGTTTTTCTTTCAGCTAGTGAGACGCATATAAAATGGATTAGGGATACTATTTTTAGAATCACTAAGATTTATGGGCATATCTATAAAACTGAGCCTAAAATTCTTCACCATGTTGCGATGTGGAGATTGAAATATGCTAAACACGACTCCGCTAAACTACTTAGATTAATTTATCATCGAGAAAATATTCCTTGCCTAAAAAGAAAAAAGGAAATTGCTGATAAAGTATTAAAATTACTGCTGAATCAAAAAAGAAAGAAATATACAAAACAAAAGTAACAAGCTATTTGTTTAATTCTTTTTCATAAATGAATAATCAAAATCCAAAGGAATTGGTACTTTACATTTTCCATTAGGATCATCATAAACATACATTGGACAAGCTAAACCGCTTAATCTTTGGCGAAGTTTAGTCATGATCTTTATTTCTTTTTTGAAATCAACGGTAAAATGTTTAGTTCCTAATGGTTCGTCATTATGAAGAATATAATAAGGCTTTATGCCTAAAGCTGTTAATTCTTCAAAAAGTTCTTCTAAAACGCTTGCTTTATCATTAATTCCTTTTAAAAAAACTGATTGCGATAATAAAATTGCTCCTGTAGAGCGTAATTTTTTAATAGCTTTTTTGGTTTTTAAAGTTAATTCATCAGGATGCTCAAAATGGAGTAATAAATACAGAGATTGTTTTTTGACTAATTGTAAAATCCTTAAAATATTACTGTTGATTTGTTCTGGATTGCTGACCATTAGTCGCGTGCCAATTCTCATCACCTTAATTTGTTTTAGGTGAATAATTTTTCTAAGAAACTTTTCTAAAATTTCTGGTTGAGTTAAAGGGTCACCACCAGAAATAATTACTTCTTTAATCTCCGAATGTTTTTTAATATAAGTAACTATACGATTTAAATCGTTGTTATTTAAAACACCTTTCTCTATATCTGAAACTATTCTTCTCCGAAAACAAAAACGGCAATAAGCAGCGCAATTCAAAGTTAACAAAACTAACACCCGATTAGGATAACGATGAATTAATCCTTTCATTGGGCTTTTCTTTTCTTCTTTCAAAGGATCTATATTTTTACCAAGATTTTTTAATTCTTCTTTTAAAGGATAAAATTGAAGCCTTATTGCCTTGGATTTTTTAGCCAACATCTCCAAATGTTCAGTAATTTTAAATTCTAAATTCATAAGATTAGATATTAACACAAAAATTTCCTCTTGTCATTCCCGCGAAAACGGGAATCCTTCTTTGTCATTGCGAGCGTTAGCGAAGCAATCTCTAAGATTGCTTCGTCGCTGCGCTCCTCGCAATGACAGCGCTAATCAGCAGGCGGAAATCTCAAAACAAAAACCCGCCCAAACTTGGGCGGGTATTTCTATTGTATTTCTATATATATTCTCTCTACAATCCTCTTAGAAATCCTCCTAAATAAGGAATGATCTCTCTCCACCAAGGAAGATTAACAGCTTGAACGGCCTTTAAAGAAAGAAAATCCTCGTCAGAATCATTAGGATCATCAGGATCGCCTATACATTCTAAGGTATAAGAATAGTTGTCAGCTGTATTAATCTTAAATTGTTCTGTTACATCACCACTTGAAGGGAGAGGATCATATGTGTTGCTCCAAATATCATTACTTATAACTTCACAAGAAGTGCAATAATTAACAGAGAAATGACCTCTAAGAGAAGCATTCACCCAAACAATTAAAGGATTTTGTTCAGAATTATCTTTTTCATTAATAGTAAAAGAATTAATTTGACAAGTAGGTGGAGGACTAGTTGGAGGAGGTGAAGTAGGAGAAGGTGAAGTTGGAGAAGGACTGGTTGGTGGAACATAATGGGAAGTAGGAGGAGGACTATAATCAGATGTACTACAATCTGCATCTATCCTGCATGTATCGGCACAGGGAGTATCTGAATATCTTACTGAACAAATACAGTTTGTTGCACCAGTGGCAGTTTTACAACGCTCCAATGTAGCACCACATTCACAATGATCACTACAGGTATCTCTACATGGACAACCTGTTCCTGTATATTGTCTATCTGAACACCAATTGCTTGCGCTACATGCCTTGCAAGTACATTTAATTGTAGTAGTTGTGGTAGTAGTAGTTTTACAGTCAGAAGAAATTGTGCAACTATTTGTACATGGACAATGAGTTGTGGTACGGGACTCACATGCTCCACTAGTAGGATTACATCCTTTACAGGAGCAGGTAGTTGTAGTGGTAGTTGTGCGATGAACAGTGGTAGTTGTGGTAGCTCCAACAGCAACATCAGCATCTTTAATTAGAGTAAAAGCCGTAAACAATATTAATATTATTGTAATCGCAGGCAAACAATAATTTGTTATTTTTTTGTTTTGATTGTTTTTTTTCATAATATTTTTATAAATTGATTACTCTTTAAATATTTTTACTTCACGATTTAATATCACTTGTTCATCTTTTTCATTAAAAGTGAGGCGGAAGAGGACTAGAACCATCACAATCGTTATTCGTTTTGTATTAATGACACCTACATTGCATACAGCGATATTGGGCTTGAGAAGGATCTACTGTTGGAGTTATGGTTGAAGGTTTACAACTACTCTGGCAAGCAGCTAAAGAAGAATATGCTCCATTAGAATCTGTATAACATGTATAATTTGGTGCGCCACTGCAGGAATATTTGTCATTATCACTATCATTAGGAGGAGTAGTATTATTAGATGATGAATCTACCGGTGCCCAATAAGGTGTGACTATAATACCTTGTGCTGCGAGCTCAGATACAAGCTCTGGATTAGAAAAGGTTGCTATATAAGTTTGTCCTGAAGGACCTGTCCATGTATCGCCTACCTGAGCACCAACTGGCATTACCGCTATATCTTCAGCCGGGTTATCCCCCATCATTCCCGCTCCTCCAGTATCAGTAATTGTAATACCCCCTGTATTTATACCTCCATTACCTCCAGTATCACTAGGGGATGGTTCTTCTAAACTCTCCCAACCCCCAACTGGCTCTGACACGTCAAGACCACTTGCCTTTTTTGAAAGGGATAACGATAAAATCAAACTTCCCAAAAGGACAAAACAAAAAACAAAGATAACAATACTTTTAAAAGAAAATATAAATTTATTTTTCATAGATTTTAATATATTAAATTAATATATTTAAGGAATAATGGGTTTTTCCATTTGCCAGATAATGGGATAATCTTTTAATATCTCTTTAATTTCAGAGAATGATTGATTATTCATAACCTCAGATACTGTTTGTTCATCAACAAGATACTGTTTGATATTTAAAGATTCTGCCTGAGGAATAAAACCATAAGCATACATCACAAGGGGAATATCTGTATTAACACCTGTACACGAGACATCTCCTTCATCAAAAATCATCGTCTGTTTTGGCTTCTTCATTTGTGAGCTGAATGGATCAGCCCAAGAAGGCTCGGAAACACTGCAGAAATACAATTTCTCTTCTTCTAAAAGGGAGGAATCATATTCTCTTAATACATCCTTGAGATCAACTGCGATATCAATATACCTATCAGTTTTAAAAGAAATAATGGAATCTAAGAGTGAAAACGAAGGAAGATAGGCATTAACTAAATAGATTCTCTCCTTTAATACAACCTCTTTTGTTTCTGGCTCTAATATACAAACAACCTCTGTTATCTTCTCATTTTTTAATTTTTCTGCATCAGAAAGCACCGTATTACGACAGAAAACAAGAAAATCATAGAGCTTGCTAAGACTATCAGGATAATCTCGGGAAAAACCAAGAACATCTTGTTTTAAATCGGAAATTTGCGTTTGTGCTTCTTTTTTCTCATTATAATAAGTAATTCCTCCTGTAATAATTACTAATAAAAGAACTAATGTTCCGAAAATAATGATATATTTTCTATTGATATTCATATGTTTAAAATGATTATATATTAAACCTTATGTATTCATTTTACTCTTTAAATAAGTAGTGTCAAATCAATTTCCAATAAAATAGAGAGATATTATAGATAATAAAAAAGAGAGTATGATACATGATATATTTATATCATACCCTCTTCAAACTAAAACTTTTATTAGTTTCCACCTACCGGTGCCCAATAAGGTGTGACTATAATACCTTGTGCTGCGAGCTCAGATACAAGCTCTGGATTAGAAAAGGTTGCTATATAAGTTTGTCCTGAAGGACCTGTCCATGTATCGCCTACCTGAGCACCAACTGGCATTACCGCTATATCTTCAGCCGGGTTATCCCCCATCATTCCCGCTCCTCCAGTATCAGTAATTGTAATACCCCCTGTATTTATACCTCCATTACCTCCAGTATCACTATCTTCATCTACCGGCACCCAAACACCTGAAGCTATAAAGCCAAGATCAGCTAGATCTTTTTTTTCTTGATCGGAGATATTTTCTTCTTGTAGTTTATAGGTAGTTCCAGTGGATCCTACAAATGTATCCCCTATTGCAGTATCGTTTGGATTTGGCACTAAATCTTGATCCTCATCTTTTACATAACTTACATCTTCTGCTTCGATTAATCCATCATCTCCATGATTCTGCGTATTACCTGTTACAAAACATACTATTACTATCATTACAACAAAAAGTATCAAAATTGTTTTCTTCACTTCAAATCACCTCTTTTTATATAAATTTTTTTATTTTTAAGGTGCAATACTCAATCATGTTCAAAACTACCCTAATTATACACCTCCCATCTCATTCTGTCAAGCCAAATCAATATAAATAAAAATAGGGAATAAAAAGCTATAAAAAGCTTTATTCCCTATTTAAGATCATCAAACTCTGTCTCTGTCTAAGATTTTTCTGCAGGATATAAGAAAAAGAATACTGGTTCACAATATTCGGGAACTTCCATCCAACCATCAGGATACCCAATTTTCTGGATTTTCTGGGATATGCGTTGCATATATTCTTCCGCTTCTTCGCAAGAATATACAATTTTACTTGCGAAGGGTAAATCAACGCCTGGCTGATATCCTGGATAATAACATTCTACCATAATACAACATTTGCAGTCCCTTGCGACTACTTCCTTGTTATCTATAGTATCGGTTGAACTTAAAATAACAAAGCTCATGCATATAATCAAAACAATCAAAAACCTTTTCATTCTAATCATTCTAATCAACCTCCTTTTCAATCTTTTTTATATTTTAATCTTATATTTACTTATATTTACTTTTTAAGGTGCAATACTAAATCATGCTCATAACTACCCTAATTATACACCCTCTTTTTCGTTTTGTCAATCTCCCTCCACAAGGCAAAATTTCCTTATTTTTAAGCTAAAATCCAAGATTTCTCCGTAAAATAATTTCTGATAAAATCAAATTTGCTTTCTGAAATTTGATATATAGTACTATTTAGAATTAAAAAACGGTTATCAAAATAAGAACCGCTTTTCGAAGAAAATAATTTTATTTTAGATTATTTCAATTTTACAAATTTTCTTTTCCCCACTTGAATTATTGTATCCTTTTTTATTTTGATAATTTCCTTCCAGTTTTTCTGAACTTTACCATTAATTTTAACACCTCCTTGCAAAATCAATCTTTTCGCCTCCGATTTTGAAGACGTTAATCTTATTTTTGTTAATAAATCCGAAATATTAAGATTATCTTCGGATATCTCCATTGTTAAGATTTTAATTGGTAATTTCTTTTCTTTAAAAATTCTATTAAATTCCTCTTCGGCAAACTCTGCTATTTTCTGCCCATGATAAAGCGTAACAATTTCTTTAGCTAGTCTAGCTTTGGTATCACGAGGATTAAGTTTTTTTGATTTTAAATCTTCTTCTATTTTTTTAATCTCTTCTAACGGTAACCTAGTGCACAAGAGAAAATACTTAATAATTAAGTCGTCGCTCATCGACATTACTTTACCAAACATATCTCTTGGATTATCGGTAATCCCTATTATATTGCCAAGACTTTTAGACATTTTTTGACCATCAGTCCCTTCAATTAAAGTTAATGCAATAACATTTTGGGGGCTTTGTCCATATGCTTTTTGGATTATTCTTCCAGCTAACAGATTAAAGATCTGATCAGTCCCGCCGATTTCCACATCTGCTTTAACCGCTACCGAATCATATCCTTGCATTAAAGGATATAAAAATTCTTGAAGGCCGATGGGTTTACCTACTTTGTATCTTTCGGTAAAATTCTCTCTTTCTAACATTTGGGCAACGGTAAATTGACTAGATAATTTCAACACTTCTTTAAATGAAAGTTCGCTTAACCATGTACTATTGTAAATATATTCAGTTTTTTTAAAATCTAAAATTTTACCGATTTGCCTTTTATATTCCTTCATATTTTTCTCGATTTGTTCCTTGGTCAATGGTTGTCGTATTGCTGTTTTATCAGAGGTATCGCCAATTTGAGCCGTAAAATCTCCAATAATTAAAACAATCTGGTGACCGAGTTCCTGAAACTGACGAAGTTTCCAAAGAGGAACAGCATTTCCTAAATGCAAAATAGGAGCAGTAGGGTCAATACCTAATTTTATTCTTAAAATTTCACCAGATACTAATTTTTTAATAAGGCTTTCCCTTCCAATAATTTCTTCTACCCCCCTTTCTAAAATCTCGTTGATTTTAGAATTAGAAAGGGTGCTATTTTTTCCCATCTTTATTAAATTTAAGTATTATCTCGAAATTTATTTGAAAGATTTCAAAGCTTTAAAGAAAGCAACATTAATAATTTTCTTCATTCCGCAATAATTCTTTATTTTCTTCGAAGGGTTCATTTTCCCAAAACCCTTTTTCCAGACCCATTTAACCAATCTACAGTCATTGTACCAATCACAATCTTTATGTTTACAATGAAGTTCTGGATAACTCTTTTTTAATTGATTTAACACCGGTATTAATTTCCCATTAATACTATTTTTAGTTAACCCGTGTTTATTTTCTAAATTCAGTTCAATAATATAATGTGGGAAACCACCATAACAAAGTTCTGGTGATATATAAGGAAAAAGTTTAATTGCAGTTTTAAGATGGAAAAATTTTACGATTTTAAAAACATTTTCATATAATTCTTCGAGTTGCTTCTTTGTTGGTGAAGTAAAAAGTGAGTAGTTTAATTCGCTGATTGTGGGTAAACATCGAAGTTTTTTATAGAAAATCTTACATATTTTGTATAAATTTTTGAAATGTTCGTTATTAATTACTGCCACCGCTGGAATAATCGGGAGCCTCTTTGAATTATATTTCATCATTTTTTTCATGATTTCCTCAGAATTAAAAGCTCCCCTATCTGGTTCGAGTGGGTTTTCAAGAGAAACGTATAAAAAATTTATAAAAGGATTTTGTTTCGCCGCGTCGATAAATTCTTTATTAATCAGAGATCCGTTAGTTAAAATAAATGGTCTGATTGAGACACTTTGATAAATTCTTCTAGCAAGCTTGAAGAGTCTATCGCCAAGCAATAATGGTTCTCCCCCGGAGAATCTACATTGGAGTTCTATATTAGCGGGCAAAATTCTTTTTACCCTGGAAAGAAATAATACGTATGTATCAAAAAGTTTATCAGATATATCATACTCAATGCTTTGTCTATTTCTTGTAGCAAAAAAATGGCAATACGAGCAATTTGCATTGCATCTGCCAGTAACTATTATACTAAAACAAAGAATTATTTTCTGTGTATTTTGAGTTAATATATTAGGAAGTTGCATTGTAACTTTATTCTGAGAACTAAAAAAAATTTTAACTAATAAGCTAATTAGTTAATTCTATTAATAATCGTTTCTTTCTATCTAAAAAATATTTCAATCTTCAACATCGGTAGAATATGCTAAAGCATTCGCAATTCTTCTGTCTCTCGAATGAAGCAAATATAATTTCATTATTTTTTCTTTTAGTACTTTAGCTTTCTGCTTACGGCTTTTCATTTTTTTATTGTATTTAAGTTAAATTAGAATCGACCTTTTACAGCCTTTTAGGATCCTATTTAAAGTATAGCAAACCAAAAAGGCCTGTCAAGAGGTTGTACTGGTTCATAAACCCCTTTAAGCCTGTTATGGTGTGGGGATTTTCAACCATAAATTTTAATTAATATAATTTTAAGGTATAAAAAAATAGCTTTGTCAAGATGGACAAATGAGAGCAGAGATCTAATTTGATTTAGGCAACATTATTATTCGTCGAAAATTATTAGGTGCTAAATAAGTATCAACAGCGTTTTCAATATCTTTAATAGTTATTGAGCCCATTTCTTTAATGAATTCTTGATATCCCACTGGTTTCCCTTGATAAATAACATCTTGAGCGGCTTTAAGAATAATCCAGTCAGGATCTTCAAAAGATAAAAGTAAACTACCAATAACTCTTTGCTTTGTTTTATTAAATAGTTGGACAGAATTTTTATTATCTTCTATCACTTTTAAGATTAAAGAAATTACTTCTTCACAAGATTCTGGTTTTATACCAACATGGATGCTAAATAAACCAATAGAATATTTTGATATAAAAGTGGATAAATTGTAACATAATCCTCTTTTTTCTCTGATTTCTTGAAAGAGAGGGGATATTACTCCTCCGCTAATCATTTCACAAAAAAGCCTTAATGCTTTATTACTTTTTTCTTGAGAGCTACTAATTGGTGCTAATAATTCCAGGTGGACCTGTTGAATATTATGATAAAATTTTAATTCTCTTTTTTTGTTATCTATTAATTGTATTTGAGGTCTTATATTGGGTGATTGTTTTCCACCAGCAACAAAATATTTTTCTATAAATGTTCCTGCTTTATCTAACTTAAGATTTCCAATTAAAAGAATAGTAAAATTATCAGGGTAGTAATGTCTTGAAGCAAAATTTAAAATATCTGTCCGAGTCAGTTTTTGCAAAGATTCTTCTATCCCTAAAACTTCTCTCCCTAAGGGATGGGAACCAAAAATAAAGCTTCTTGCCATATGATCTACAACATAAAAGGGACTATCTTGTTTTCGTTTCATTTCTTCTTGAATAACCTGAATCTCCTTAGAAATTGTGTTTTCGGGAATAAGATAGAAATTTACTATCTCAGCAAGTATCTCTATTAATCGTTCGGCATATTGAACAGGTACTTGTCCGTGATACATTGTTTTCTCATAATCAGTTGTTGCTTTTTTAAAACCACCCACTTCTTCAATATAACCACTCAGAAGTTGCGCTGAAGGAAATCTTTTAGTGCCTCTCAGTGCTAGGTGCTCCAGAGCATGAGCCAAACCAGCTTCCTGGGGCCAGATTTCATCTACTGTTCCTGCCTTAACAATTACAGCAGCTGATACAGAATTCAAATAGGGCAAATATAATAAATAAGCTGGAATATTGGTTTTATTTGGTATTTTTTCAAAAGTAAATGTAGACATTGATTTATATAATTATTATATCACTCAAAAGTGTCAGTTAAAAGGTTCAATATAAAAAATAGCAATTAAATTTACGCGGGTAAAAATACAAAAAAAGGGTAGACTTTAATATCTACCCTTTTAGCTCTGGCGAAGCAATCCTTGAGAACCATAATTTAAAAGGTACTTCAAAGTTGCTTTGACAAATTCTCGAATTGCTTCACATTTATCACTAGGCTCTTTCCAAAAGGTCTTTGGAAATAGCGCAGATTTGTTAGCTGGGCAATCTCCTCGGCAAAAATAATAAGCAAAACAGTTTCTACAATCAGAGATATTCTCTGCATTTAACTTTTTTTCTAACCCCTTCTTTTTCCTGTAATTAAATACAAATTTGTTCGTCTTCTCGTTAAAAAATCCGTAATGGAAGAAAGAGTCAATTGGATCTATCTCTTCATCCATTCTGTGACAAGATATAACTCTACCATCGTAAACAACTATAAAATTTCTGCCATTCGCCCCACAAAAAGCTCCATCTGTCATGGATTTGAACTGCAAAACAGAGGTGTGAACTATTGTATCATATTTGGCAGCTATTCGTACGACTTCTAAGAATTTAGTGAAAAACAACGTAGGATCTGGCGGTTTCAATACAGTACAATTTTGTCCACGCCCTATTGGAGATAATGGTTCATACATTTGAACACAATGCGGAAAATTATTACCAAAAAATTCAGCAATTTTTGGAAGCGAGTCCACACTTATGTTAGAAACAGTACTCCTAATAGCAAGCTTTTGTGGCTGTTCTTTATACAAAATTTGGGCTGTATTGAATGTTTGATCAAAACTTCCACTGCGATGTATATCATGGATAGTCTTAAAACCATCCAAAGAAATTGTAATACTATCTAAATTTTCAGCCAACCATCTAGCCTGTTCTAAAGTGAATACACCATTTGTATTGATTCCTATATGTCGCTGCAATTTAGCATTTGCAATACACTTATTAAAATAAGTAGTAACGTTTTGTATTAATTGCCATGCTTGTGTTGGTTCTCCACCAAAAAAGCTAAGATATACTTTGCGAACATTTAATTTTTTGGCTCTCTGTATAAGATAATCAATGGCAGCATACGCTATTTTTTCGGACATAACAGAAGTTTTACGTGGCCCACAATCGCTATAACAATAAGCACAACTTAAATTGCATTTATTAGTAACTATCAATTTCCCTTTCACAATATTTGACATATAAGACTTACTCAAAAAATTTTCATTCGAATCACCATCGTTAATATAATCAGGGAGTATATCAGCGTCTTTAGAATTAAAACGATATATACGGAAAAGTTCTGGTATAAAACCTATAACACTATTGGTTTTCTCATCTGAAATTTTGAACAATCTATAGTACTTTACTCTCATTTCTATTACCTCCTTCCAAATTTTTTATAAATTAAATTTAAGGAGAAGAGAAGTATAAATTTCTCTTCTCCTGCGTGTTCAACCAATTGGACAAGGCCCTTCGCCGCAACTATCAGGATCACCATTACAGTCGCAGTCGTCTTCACAAGCATCACCTATCCCAAATTTGACTCTAAGGGAAATTACCTTGTTAGCCAATTGATCTAATTTCTCTAAATTGATAGTTTTCATGACTTCATTACCTCCTTTCTTAAAATTTCACTCAATTCCTTGCTTTTTCAGATTTCAGAAATACTAGAAGCTCAACTATTATTCACTTTTCAAGGAACTGAATGATATACTAATCATTACCTTTTATAATCATTCTGTCAAGGGTGAAGATAAATTTTAATTAATATAATTTTAAGGTATAAAAAAATGGCTTTGTCAAGCCATTAAATATAAACTAAATTCCTAACTCATTGGCTACTTTAGAATCGAGATTAGTAGTAAATAATTCTTTAATTTCTTCTGATTTTACCCATTTAATTTCAGCAATTTCATGAGGTTCACTGGGTTTAGCCACTGGTTCAGAAGTTTTTAAAGAACAAAGGTGATAAACAATTGTTACTGGAAACTGAGGATGAACTCTAATTGAGATTTGTTTTATAGGTTCTATATCATAACCAGTTTCTGTTAATATTTCTCTTTTTACGCATTCTTCTCTAGTTTCGTTAAATTGTTGTTTGCCTCCGGGGAAAGCCCATTGTAAAACTGAATCGTCCGATCCTTTTTCTATTACTTTTCTTCTAATTATTAAAACTTCTCCTTCATTATTTAGAACTACTCCTAGATTAATAAAGGTTTTGGATTCTTGTGACTTATTAAACATAAATCAAAAAGAGGTGTTTTATCACCTCTTTAGTATTTTGCCGAAATGGCTAAAACTTCTTCCAAAGATATTAACCCTTCTAAGACTTTAATTATTCCATCCTGACGTAAAGTAACCATACCTTGACGCTTGGCTTCAGCCATTAATCTTTCTTGAGAAGGCTGGGTAAGAATAATTTGCTCCAATTCTAGAGTCATTCTTAATATTTCAAAAATACCAAAACGGCCTAAATAGCCTTTGTTGTTGCAAGTCGGACAGCCTTTTGATTTATAAATATAATAGGGAGGTTTGTAAGGAAGAGCTTCTTTAATATCTTTGGGTAAAGCAGAAATATTATCTTCAATTATTTTTTGTTCAGCTGGGTTAGCCAAAACTCTTTCTTTGCAATCAGGACATAATCTTCGAGCTAAACGCTGGGCAATCATTAAATTTAAAGAGGAAGGAATTAAAAATCTTTCTACTCCTAAATCTATTAATCTTGGAATAACTCCTACGGCATTGTTAGTATGTAAAGTCGAAAGGACTAAATGCCCGGTTAAAGCAGAATGAGTAGCTAATTCAGCAGTTTCATTATCCCGAATTTCTCCCACCATAATAATATCCGGGTCTTGCCGCACCATCTGGCGCAAGCCTCGAGCAAAAGTATAACCAATTTCTGGCAGAACTTGAGACTGATTCACTCCTTCAATGGTATATTCTACTGGGTCTTCTAAACTAATAATATTAACTTTATCCTGATTTAAAACTTGCAAGATGGCGTAAAGAGTAGTAGTTTTTCCAGAACCAGTGGGACCAGTTAAGAGAATCATGCCATAAGGTTTTTGCATTTCTTCTTCTAAAATTGATAAATTCTTGCCTTCTAAACCTAATTCATGAATGATTTTTAAACCCACTGTCGGATCTAAAATTCTAATGGCCACTTTTTCACCTAAAGCCGTAGGAAAAGTGGAAATTCTAAAATCAATTTCCTTGTCATCAACCACAGAAAAGAATCGTCCATCCTGGGGCATGCGAGTTTCATCAATTTTCAAATTAGCCATTATTTTAATCCGGCTGATAATCGGTTGATTAATTGCTAAGGGTAAATATAAAGTGGTGGCTAAGTTGCCATCAATTCGAAAACGCACTCTTAATTTATTTCTTTCTGGTTCAATATGAATATCAGAAGCCCGAGAACGAACTCCTTGTTTTAAAATCGAAGCAAACAGACGAATAATTGGCGCTTCCTCAGCTACCACCCCTTGAGTGGATTCAATATCTATTAATTGAAACGTTGATTTAGTTTTTGGAGCGCTGAATCTCTTTTGAAAATCTTCAACTAATTTATTAAATTCTTGGGTGAAAGTTTGATATTGTTTTAAAAGATTTTTTAAATCAGAAAGGGTAATGATAGAAACTTTAATATCTAGATTTAATCTGCTGGCAATGAATTTTACTGCTTCCTGAGCTTTCAAGTCGTCCGGATAAACCATGCCAATATCTAAAATATTATTATTTTTATTGAAGGCGATAAAATTATAATGGCGGGCAGTATCTTCCGGCACTAAATTTAAAATGCTTTGTGAAACAATTTCGTTTTTGACAAAAAACTTAGTCGGTAATTTAAACAGTCCACTCTTGATTTGAGCGGTTGTTTTTTCATCAACTAAATTTTTATCTAAAAGAATTTCTTCTGCTCTTCTATTGGTGGTCTTTACTTCTAATAAAACTTGCCGTGCTTGGTCTTCTTTAATCAAACCTTTTTGAATTAAGGTGGAGAGGAATAGTTCTTCTTGAATCATTTTACTTTAGAATGATTGGAAGGGGTTCTGACGACCCAAAGCTGGAGAGACTAAGGGCCAAGTGATGTGAGAAGCTAAAGTTTGAAAAATTTGATTATTCAAAATACTATTAATATTAAGATTAGCTTTAATTAGCTGCTGGGAAGCAGATGAAGGAAGAACATCTTCCATTTTTGGTTTTTGTAAGATTTCCTCCGGTCTTAAAAAGTTTTTCACAAACCAAACACCAATAATCAAAATGACTATGATGATAATCATCCAAATGAGAGGGTTACCTTTTTTTCCTTGTTGAATTTCAATGGCCATAAATTATATTTGATAATAGGTTAATAAATCTAAGCTAAATTGCAAAGAAGGAGACTTGGTCTTAGTTTTCTTTCCCAAAGAGCCGGATGAAGAAACCGCTTTAATATTAATTTTATTCAAATCAAAAAGCCGCAGTTCTTTTTCTAACTCTCCTATCCAAACCTTAAAAGTATCATAGCTCGCATTAAAATTGGTTTTAATTTCTAAAATATTATAATTATCTTTTTTTTGAGTATTAAAATTAAGACCATTTAAAGGAAGACTTGTTTTTTTAGAGATAGCATCTAAAGTAGCTAAAACCTGAGCGGTTTGAGAGTCATTGGGAAAAGCCTGATCAATCATCTCAATCTTATCTCCTAAATTCTCATAATTTTGGAGGAGAAGATTAAATTTAGCCTCATAATCCTTAAGCATTGTGATTTTTTCCTCAGTCTCATTAATTTTATTCACTAAATCTTTCCTTTGCTCCATTTCTGGTCTAATAAAATTAATAAAAACATAAACAGAAGCACCGATTAAAATCGTGATAATTAATATAGAAAGATTTTGTTTAGTAGTTTCCGTCATATTTAAAGATTAAATTGCTTCTTGAATTATTGGAGGTTGATATTTTAAAACTTGAGGTTGAAGTGAAAGCTCTAAATGAAACTGCATGGTATTATCATCATTCACTTTCATGTCTCTAAAAATTACCATTTTAATATCTTTTGAATCATTAACAAAACCATTAATTGCCTCGCTTAAAATTTGCTGATTCTTAGCAACTCCCTCCAAAACTAAAGAATTCTTATCCAAAGAATAATCTAAAGAAGTGTAATAAATTTGAGGATGAGTAATTTGTTCCAAAAGAGTCAAAACATTGGAAAAGTAAACATGATTACCCAGTAATTTTTCTAAATTAATTAATTTCCTTTCAAAAATGGCTATTTGTTCTTCCTGGTCTGAAGGAAAAGTTTTTCTCAGAGTTTGAAATTCTGTCTCTAGCTGTTGGAGTTTATTTTCTTGAATATTGTTCCAGTAATTTAAGCCAAAGGCTGCCCCTAGGATTAAAAGACAAATAATTAAAACAAAGGTTAAAAGACCTTTTGGCCAAGCAGGAAGTAATTTTGTCGTTTTTAAAGAATCATAATCAAATTGATTCATTTTCTTTGTATATCTTTATTATATAAGATTTTTTGCTGTCAAGCAAATCAATTAAATGTTTTTAAAAGCGACAGCGCAGGCAGCAGTAAGATTAGTCCCGATATCTCTAATAATGGGGGCAAGATTCGGATGATAAGAAATAATACCCCAACTAAAAGGATCGCCTTTTATTACTGGCATTAAAAGAGAATCAGAATAATATTTATCTAAACCATTAAGATTAGCGCCGCCACCAGTTAAAATGATTTTTTCTACTTTTCGTTTGGATTGAAGATAATAATTATTAATAGATTTTTCTATTTCTCTTTTAATCACATCTAAAAGTGGAGTTAAAAGTTTTAAAAGAGCGATTTCACCTTGATACTGAATATCCAAATTAGAAGTTTTTTTGACTTCCTCAGCCCTTAGAGGACTGATTCCTAAACCGCTAGAAATGACTTGGGTTAAATCACCACCAGCAGTATCAATATTATGAGTTTGCCGAAGACTGCCTCTGTCAATGACGCTGATAGAAGTTGTTCTTCCACCAATATCCACTACTATAGCTGGACTTTTTTCTTTTGTACCCAATAATCGAGCTGTAGCCACTGTCTCTAATTCCAATCCCTTGAGATTAAGTTTCGCTAATTTTGCTATTCTGATATATCTATGAACAATCTCTGTTGGTACAGCCATTAAAAGCACTTGCATTCTATCATTTTCCCTCTCAATAATTTGCCAATCTAAAGTCATTTCTGCTAAAGACATGGGGACATATTGGCCAGCTTGGTAGCGAATAGCTTTAGCTAATTCTTTTTCTTTCATTTCTGGAAATTCTATTAAAGAAACAAAACCAGAAAAACCTGGTAAAGTCATATAAGAGGTAACGGCATCAAGTTTAGCAGTTCGAAGCAACTGTTTTAATAATAAAGCAGTACTTTCTTCTAAAAGTTTAAAAGTTGAGGTTTGAATGGCATCATTAATTCTTTCCAGATGCCCGTATTTTTCCAAAATTCCATAATTCGATAATTCCACCCTACCTTCTTTTCTTTTCAACTCGACTATCTTTAAAGAAGTTGTACCAATATCTATTCCCAAAAATAAATTTTGCTTAAAAATACCCATAAATGATATAATAAAAGTATATCACAACATCATAGAAATTGAAAATTGATAATTGGTAATTGAAAATTTATGAATATGCCCCACCGTTTTTTTAATTTTCTTTTAGACCTTCTTTTCCCTTGGCAATGCCTTTATTGCCAAAAAGCAGTAGAAAATGATTATCCCCTTTGTAAAGATTGTTTTCATCAAATATCCCTTTTTGATGATTTTATTTGTCCAGTTTGCCAAAAAAGATTGAGCAATAACAAACAAAAACATCGTTCTTGTCAGGGAAAAACTCACTTAACTGCTTTGGGTGTTGTTTCCTCTTATGAAAATTCTATTCTAAAAGAGACTATTCATTATTTTAAATATAAACAAATCAAAAGTTTAGTTCAACCTTTGTCTTTATTGGTTATTCAATTTTTAGAAAGCAGTTTTTATTTTTCCCAGCTCCCAAAAAATAATTTATTAATCATTCCTTTACCTCTCCATTTGAGGAAAGAGAAACAACGAGGATTTAACCAATCCGAATTAATTGCCAAAAAAGTAGCTGATTATTTTCATTTTTCTATTCGTTCAGATACCCTTTTGAGAGTTATAAATAATCCAGCCCAAGTAACTATGAGAAATACCAATGATAGAAAACTTAATATTCAAGGAGTTTTTCAAGTCAAAAAAGGAGACAATTTAAAACACAAAACTATTATTTTGATTGATGATGTTTATACTACTGGTGCTACCATGGAAGAAGCAGCAAAAATTTTAAAATTAAATGGCGCTGAAAAAATAATTGGTTTAGTATTAGCAAGAGGGTAATGGGCGGAGCCCCCACACCATAACAGGCTTAAAGAGCTAATGAAATTGAT
>Ga0315295_10001782_pt1 | contig 18390 bp, 15 predicted proteins | sample YL17G14_0_MG_FD_204453 | JGI IMG/M metagenome (GOLD analysis project Ga0315295, IMG submission 204453) | Sediment microbial communities from Yellowstone Lake, YNP, Wyoming, USA - YL17G14_0 | ecosystem: Environmental > Aquatic > Freshwater > Lake > Sediment | place: USA: Wyoming | collected... | reverse complement strand
TAGCACCGACGCGGTCACGGGCACACCGACGAAATTGCCATTCGAAACCCTGACCCGCCTCGCGGACCGGATCACCGCGGAGGTGCCGGGGGTGGTGAGCGTCACCTACAACGTCACCAAGAAGCCACCCTCGACAATCGAGGCCATCTGAGCACCAGGACCTGCGGCTAGCAATAGGAGCGCCGGCGTTTCCGGAGTACTTGCCCTTGCAGGGTTCCTGCCGCCCTAGGGAACGAATCCATTGGCAGACCTGAGGGTGATATCTGTAGGGATCAAACGCCGCGTCGGATGTCGTCGATGCCCGCTTCCACCCTTTCCTTAACATCCGCCTGCAATTCGTTCAACCGATCGCGCAAACGGACCTTGTACCCCTCGTCCTTGATGGCTGAGAGATTGATCTCTACGTTGAGCGCCGCTCCCACCATGCCCGAGTAGGCGGCCTGCAATCCCACGGCGACATCCGAGACGGCGTTCTTGTTGCACTTCCTTCCAATCACCAGCAGCTCATCGATGACCTTCCTGCACAGCTCGACCGTGGCCAGAGGAATCTCTGCGGCGTGCTTGTATGCGCTTTGGATCCGCTGAGTGCGGAGGGTTCTTTCCTCCTCGTTCTCCTTTGGCAATTTGAACGCCTTCATGACGTCCTCGTAGGCATCAGCATCCAGATCGATCGCCAAGGTGAGCTTGGATCGCAGCTCGTCGAACAAGCGCGCCTTCTCTTCGAAGAGCGACTGGACCGATTCGTATCCCTTCTTCCCTAGGGTCAGTTTGCTCGCCATTGCTCCTAGGGCTGCGCCCATGGCCCCGGACAAGCAAGCAGCGCTTCCCCCGCCAGGCGTGGGGGACCCGGATGCCAGGGTTTGAAGGAACTTGTCCATTCTCATCGATCTGAGCGTTGGCGACTGGGCATCCAACTCCTCCAATCTCTTTTCGATGATCTGGCTGCGCTCCCATCCGTCCGCCAGCTGGAGATAATGCTCGGCCGCATCGAACAGCGCATCGGCTGGAACCACACCGTACACTTCGCTCCTGATGACCCTGACGCCCTTCCTCTCGGCTTCCTTGTGCACCGCCTCGAACACCGCGTGCATGGGGGTCTTCGTGAAATCGTTCAGATTGATGGATACCTGCACATACGGCTTGGTCTGGAAGCCCATCGCCTTCACATAGGGGAATCCTCCGTCCTTCTGCCGGATGCTCTTGGCTATGCTCTTGGCGACGTCGACATCGCTCGTATCCAAGTAGATATTGTAGGCGATGAGGAACGCCCTTGCGCCGATGACGGTGGCACCGGCCTTCGGCAATGCCGATGGCCCGAAATCCGGCTTGCGCTCCGGATCGGAGCGGATGGACTCCTTCAACCCTTCGTACTGTCCTTTGCGGATGTTGGCCAGATCCACTCGATCCGGCCTGCTGGCCGCCGCCTCGTACAGATAGGTCGGGATGCCCAGCTCCCGGCCGACCTTCTCTGCCAGCCTTTGAGCCAGCTCGATACATCCCTTCAGATCGATGTCGCTGATCGGAACGAACGGTACAACGTCCGTGGCACCGATCCTCGGATGTTCGCCCTTGTGCCGGTCCATGTCGATGAGCTCGGCCGCTTTCTTTATGCCAGCGAAGGCCGCGTCGAACACCTCCGTCGGCTCTCCGACCATCGTCACCACGGTCCGATTGTGATCAGGATCGCTCCGAGAATCTAGGACCTTGACCGATCCGCTCTCTCGCATCGCCTTCAGAATGGCGTCTACGACCTCCTTCCGTCTCCCTTCGCTGAAGTTCGGAACGCACTCCACCAGAGCCATCTTCTCTCCCCTAACATGAACTGGTCAGCTACATAACTCGATGTCCACGGCAGACGACCAAGGAAGGATGGAGAGCGCCCTGGCGATACAATACTTCCTTGAAGCTCTCGCAGGGAAAGCCGACCAGGTCCGCCACGCATCCCGCTTTGATCATTCCTCGATCTTCGAGACCGAGGGCTCTCGCCGCCCTATACGTGATACCGGCCAATGCTTCGGCCATGCTCAGCCTTTGGTCCGCTCCTAGCAAGGCGGCTTGGGTCAGTAGGTCGCCCATCGGTGCGGAGCCAGGGTTCCAATCGGAGGCAATGACGACGCTCAGGCCCATATCCAGCATCTTCCGCACCTGAGCGAACGGCCCTCCCAGACCTAGAGAGGAGCCAGGAAGGGCGATCGCCACCACATCTTTCTCGAGGAGAGCTCGCATCTCCCGCTCCGTGCTCTGCTCCAGATGGTCCGCGCTCATCGCTCCCACCTCGGCCGCCACCAAAGAACCGCCGACCGCGAACTGGTCCGCGTGCACCACCAGGCTGAACCCCATGGCCTTGGCCTTGGTCAGGAACTTCCTCCCCATCTCAGGAGCGAAGGCCCCCTCATCGATGAAGATGTCCACCCGTTCCGCCAGGGCTCCCGCCCTTACCCGGGGAAGGATCTCCTCCAGAACATATTTCAGGAACGCCTCGTGCGAGCTGAACTCCGGAGGAAGGACGTGGGCGGCAAGGCACGTAGGCACCAAGGTGGGATAGATCCCCTCCAGCTCCTTCACCATTCCAATTGCTCGGAGCATCTTCAGTTCGGACCTCACGTCGAGTCCATATCCGCTCTTGACCTCGCAGGTCGTTACCCCTCTCAACAGATGCTCCTTCGCCCTTTCGGCCAGCAGCTGAACCAACGCATCTTCCGAGGCTTCCCGGGTATGCTTGACGGTGCTCAGGATGCCGCCTCCGCCTTCAGCAATCTGTTGGTAGGTCTCGCCGGCCAAGCGTCGGGCGTACTCCTCGGTGCGCGAGCCGGCATAGCAGATGTGAGTGTGGGAATCGATGAAGCCCGGAAGCAGAACCGTGCTCTCGCGCACGGGGGAGATGGTAATAGGGAGAAAATCCGACCTTGCCTTCTCCCTCAGTTGCTGGAATTGGTCCTTGCTCAATACCCGCTTGATATGAACGCCCTCCAGCAGCAGCCCACCGCCTTCGACGACCTCCAGTCCATCGTCCTTGAGCGGACCGGTCGGGGATAGATGGTCCATGGTGACCATCTGCGAGAACGGACCCAATAGCTGCTGCCTGGTCAAAGGGACTTCACCCGGAACGAAGTTGATGAGCAGGACTTGTGAGCCGGAGGTAATAATACTTCACTCGACGCCAGCTACTACCTTCTCTTCTTCCCCCGACCGGAGACCAGGCGTTCCACCAATCCCTTCTCCGGAATGAATGGCATCGTGATGTGCCCGTCGTGGGTGCGGTTCCATTCCTTGGCTGTATCAATGGCATTGGGGTTGCGGGCCCACGCTCTCCTGGCTATGCCGCAGTTCACGTCCCAATCGAGAGCGGAGGATAGTATGCCCTCGACCCTCTCGCTGCCATCGAGCAGGAGGCCGAAGCCGCCGTTGATGGCTTTGCCGGTGCCGACCCCACCCCCATTGGAGAGCACGGCCATGGTCATGCCTCGAGCGATGTTCCCCGCCCAGGACTGATGGCTCATCTCCGCCATGATGTTGCTGCCATCCTTGATGTTCGCGGTCTCGCGGAACGGACTGTCGGTGCCGCTGACGTCGTGGTGATCGCGACCGAGCATGATCGGCCCTATCTTCTTCTCGCGGACCATGTCGTTGAACTTCTTTGCGATACGAACTCTCGCCAAAGCGTCGGCGTAAAGTATTCTGGCTTGAGTGCCGACCACTAGCCGATTGGATTTGGCGTCGCGCAGCCAGACGTAGTTATCGTAGTCCTGCCCTCTCCTTTCCTTCCTTCCTTGCCAGATCTTGCGGACGATGTCCCGTGCTGCGATGTCGGTCTTGTCCAAATCCTCCGGATCTCGGCTCAGGCACACCCAGCGGAACGGGCCGTAGCCATAGTCGAAGCAGATCGGTCCGATGATGTCCTCCACGTAGGAGGGAAGGATGAAGCCGTTCTTCGGATCGCCGTCGACGGCGATGTCCATGGCACCTGCGTCGTAGACAGCCTTCAAGAACGAGTTGCCGTAGTCCCAGAACTTCGTTCCCCGCTCCCGCATGATCTTGATCAGCTCGTATTGACGGAGGAGAGAGCTATCCACCAGCTCTCTGAATCGCTTTGGGTCGCTTCTGAGCAGCTGCCTTCCTTCCTCGAATTCCACGCCTACGGGGGTGTATCCGCCCTCGTAGACGGCGTGGCAGGAGGTCTGATCGGAGGCCAGTTCGATGCGGATGTGGTGATCTGCCACGTATTGCCACAGATCGACCACGTTACCATGGAAGCCGATGGAGATGCCTTTCTTCTTCTCTCGAAGCTCCTCCACCCAGGAGAAGATCTCGTCCGGGTCGTCGGAGACGCGGCCGAGCCATCCTTGCTCTTTCCTGGTCTCGATGCGAGAGCGGTCCACTTCCGCAATAATGCCGATGCCGCCGGCGATCTCGATGGCCTTGGCCTGAGCGCCGCTCATGCCCCCAAGTCCGGAGCTCAGATAGACTATGCCGGCCAGGTTGCCGCTCTGCCCGATGCCAAGATACTTCCGGGCTGCGTTCAGAAGAGTGAGGTACGTGCCGTGCACTATGCCCTGGGGGCCGATGTACATCCAACCTCCGGCGGTCATCTGACCGTAGTTGCAGACGCCGAGCGCTTGAGCTTTCTGGAATTCGCCGGGGGTGTCGAACATCCCCACCATCAGGCCGTTGGTGGAGATGACCCGGGGGGCGTCCCGCTTCGAAGGGAAGAGCCCTAAAGGATGCCCGGACATGACGACCAGCGTCTGATCCTCCTTCATGACCTCCAGATACTTTTTTATCAGGCGGTACTGCATCCAGTTCTGGCAGACCTGGCCCGTTTCGCCGTACGTGACCAGCTCATAGGGATAGAGGGCGACCTCGAAATCCAGGTTGTTGTCTATCATGACCTGGATGGCCCTGGCCTCCGGGATGCCTTTGTATTCGTCGATCGACCTGCCGAAGATGGCGCCAGCTGGGCGATAGTGGTATCCGTAGATCCTTCCACAGGTCAACAGCTCGTTCAGGAACTCTGGCGTGAGGGCGTTATGCAGTTGACTGGGGACGTAGCGGAGAGCGTTCTCCACGGCTAAGACAATCTCCTTTTCCGTCAGATCGAGCGCACGTCTGGCAGCACGGCGGTACTGAGGGTCGAAGGTCGGATCTAGAGGGAGGAGATTGCTTAATTGGACTGAGAACGGGGAAGTCTTGCTCATCGCATCTGTCTTCCCACGGGGGCGTCTTAAATGTTCGCCTTGGACTTTGACCACTGCTAGAGCGATCGTCCGTTTTCCGTCCTATCATCAAACAGCCGAATAGCCTGTGAACCCCTCCTCCTTCTTTCGATTCCCGCTTCCAACCTATGGCCTAGTAATGTTTCAATGTCCTTTTCCATTGTAAAGGGCAGGCGATGCCTCTTCTCTCCTAGAATCAAACAGCGGAGAGGAATGGCAATGTTAAGGATAGGGAATTCACATCTCCCTTCGTGGAATCTGGAAAGGAAGTTGAGGGTAACGGTTGCGATGGCATGGACAACGTCCTTGCCTTCAGGAAGGAGGTGGTGGAACGCATCGCTCGCGAGGAAGCGATGCTGGCCAAGGTGAGCCGGCCTCCGAGCGGCTTTTATCGGGCCAGCATCGTCACCTTCGCCCTCCTGACCCTCATAATCTGCTTCTTCATCCTCGATCCTCCGATCCTGCTCATCTGGCTGGTCATCGGCATCCTCCTCTACTCGTACAATTTCATAATCCTCCTCATCCCCACCACCACATCGAAGAAGATAACAGCGAAAGCGCACCTGGACGTCGCCGGGCTGTACGATCAGTCCAAGGAGCTGGGGCAACACCTTATAACCAAGAACAAGAAGCTGGCAGTGGAGATGGGTTTGACCGTCTTCTTGAGTGGAATGGTTCCCTTGGCGCTCAGTTTCGGGGTCATCTTCGGGCTGGGCCTGGTCTTCGCCCTCTACTTCGGCTATGTGACTCATTCCATCGGCAGCGACGTGGCTGGCGCCATGGTGCTCCAGATCCTCCTCATATTCGGCTTTTACGTGCTCATGATCGCCCTCCGCCCCCAGGCCCAGGGCATAACCAAGGTGGCACGCTCATTCCGAGGCAAAGTGGGAAGAGCGCGGGATAGGGGACGATGGGCGCTTACCCTCGTCGTGGTCATCGTTGTCGGGGTGGTAAGCCTCATCACCATCCTTTTCTTCGGCGCGATCATCTTCCCGGGAAGCACCTTGTTCAAGATACTTTCGGATTTTGACGAACTCGGATGGGTGAGGATTCCAGGATTGATCGTCATGCTTGCCGTGCAGGTGGTCGTGATGCGGCATTTCCAGGGCATAGCCAGCCGGAGGATGGCCAAAGGACTGCTTCATATCCGAAGCCAGAGGCTGAGGAAAGAGGTCCTGGAGGAACTAGATCGCCGATTGGTTGGAATGAACGGTCCTGAGTCGGATAGCTGCCTCGTCGAGCTGGACGAGATCAAAGTGCGATACTATTCGATAGCCATCTACGACATAGTGGAGCAGAACATCTTCGGCCGTTGGCCAATCTACTTGGTCACTCCCACCATGCGTTACGTCAAGGACGTGAACGCCCTAAAATACGTCGAGGTATGAGCGATCAGTCTCGCTTCTTGCTGAATCTGAGCGTCCCCGCTAATCCCGATGCTAGGCGGTCCGTGGCCGCTCGATCCTTGGCGTATTCGACGTTGCGCAGAGGTGCCAGGTCTAGAATTCAAGCGATTTTGGTACCCGCCGTCGGACCCCACAGCGAATCGAATATCGCGTCGATCTTGACCACGACAGCAGCTTTCACGGGGTTCTTGGGGTTTACGGCGTGCACCTGAGCCCTCAGCTCTTCGTGAACCTTGTCCCCCTTATGCACTTTGACGGAGCCCTTGATCTGGAACGATTTCTTTGTCTCCGAATCATAGCACAGGACGGAGATCTTCGGGTTCTCCTCCAGGTTCTTGGCCGTCTTGTAGAAGAAGTTGTCCGTTATCAACAGCGTCTCATCGTCCACGATCTTCAGCGAGCCGATGAAGACCACGTTCGGGGTTCCGTCTTTCGACGCCGTGGCGATGGGTATGGGCTTCTGCTTCTGCAATGTCTCCTTCACTTGAGTAGGCATCTTGACCGTTTCGACCACCAAGCAGAATTAGAATCTACCCCGTTAATGAAGATGACGGTGCTCTGCAGGCGGCAGAAAGGCAAAAATCGCTCTAGATCGGCCTTTTTGCTTTCTCAACGATCTGCCTCTCCCGCCAGGATTCCAGATGATGGCCGGACGTCATGAAGCGACGTTGGATCGAGAATGGGTCGGCTCCCGCCCTACGACGGCGGAAGCATGATACCTTCCCCTGACATCCTCTTCATGGGAATAAGATGACGGCCAAGAAGATGCTGAAGGTGCTGGCGGATGCAGGATATCCGGCCAGGATCGTTCCTGTCTCCCGACTGAAGGATATCAAACGGAACGTAGAAGGTCTGCACAAGCAGGGACTGCTGGACCCGTTGCTGCACGAGACCTATCTGAAGGGCTACAGCTATCAGCCGCCGAAGGAGATGCCTGATGCCAAGTACATCGTCATACTCTCAGTGCCATTGCCTCAGATCGAAGTGAGGTTCAACTGGAAAGGGAGAGAGATCAAGACCATCGTCCCTCCCACCTACGCGAACACCCTGAGCATCATCGCCAAGGCCAAGGAGACGCTGGAAAGGAGCGTCGAGCACGGAGAAGGAAGATTCGTTCTGGCCCTATTCCCGTACAAGACCTTGGCCGTGCGCACTGGGCTCGCCTCCTACGGGCGGAACAACATCAGTTACGTCGGGAAGCAGGGCAGCTTCCACCGCCTGACGGCTTTCTTCACAGACCTCGAGCTGGGCGTGGATGACTGGGGAGAGCGATCGGTCCTTCCCCGATGCACGAAATGCACCGCCTGCCTGAAGATATGCCCGACCAAGGCAATAGACGAGGACCGCTTCCTCTTGCATGCGGAGAGATGCCTGACCTTCCTGAACGAATTCCCATCGGACCGGCCTTTCCCCTCGTCCATCAAGCCTTCGATGCACAATGCCATCGTCGGATGCATGCGGTGCCAGCGTGTCTGTCCTTACAACAAAGAAGTTCGGGATTGGATCGTCAAGGGGGAGGATTTCTCAGAAGAGGAGACGGGATATCTTCTGAAAGGCGAGTTCGTCGGCGACAAGGCCAAGGAGATGGGGGCCAAGCTCGGAAAGTCCGGACTCGACCTCAGTGTGTTCCCCCGCAACCTAAGAGCGTTGCTGGACGCCTGAGGAGAGCCGTCATTGGAAATGCATTTGCGACCGTGAAGTGCATAGGTTCATATACTAGGATGTCGTCGAGTGGCTCACTAGAATCGGTCCGTTCACTGTTTTCCTGAGAAGCATCACACGGAATCACAAGGGAAGAAGCGAAAGGCAGAGAAGCTAGAATAATTCACACGGAGGTGAACAATAGAATGTACGACAGGGCACCCAGGGAAATGCACAAGGCCGTTTGCGCCGACTGCAAGAAGGAATGCGAAGTCCCCTTCAAGCCCACTGAGGGGCGACCAGTATATTGCCGCGACTGCTTCAGCAAGCACAAGCCGGCAAGGCGCTTCTAAAGGGACAGTGCTGCACAAAGCACAAATCCAATCATTTTTTCAATTTTCTATTTTTTCATACACTCCTGGTAGCTGGTCGTTTAGCTACTTCGCTTGGCTTACAGGAATAAGAATCCATATTCCGTTGTCTTCTAGTGTTCCATTGCGGTGAAAGGCGCAGTGGAAACGCTTTAATCCGCGCGCATGATGGGTTGTCGTGCTCCTGTCTGCGAAAGGCATGACCAAGGCCTTCGGCGCCAAAGAGGTCCTCCGCAACGTCGACCTGGAGATCGATGCGGGGGACCGCATTGGCCTGGTGGGGCCGAATGGAACGGGCAAGTCCACGCTGCTCAAGATCCTCACGGGCGAGATCAAACCGGACACCGGCGAGCTCACCGTCCGCACGGCGAGGATAGCATACCTTCCTCAGTTCCACGGATTGGACGACGAGACTTTGGACCAGGTTCTCAAGGACCCCTTCGCCCCGGCCGAGATAGCTCGATTGGAGGAGCTGGAGCGGCTGATGTCCTCCGCCGGCGATGATTCGGAGGTCGATCTGAACGAGCTGGCCGCCGAGTACGCTCGTCTGCAAGAGGAGCTCGCTTCCAAGAGAGGATACATCCAGGAAGAGAGGAAAGAGAAAGCGTTGGTCCGTTTGGGCATGACCGACCGACCCCAGGAGAAGAGGATCAACGAGCTCAGCGGGGGCGAGGCGACCAGGGTCATGCTCGCCCGGGTCTTGGTGCAAGCCGACGAAGCGGAGATAATGATCCTCGATGAACCGACAAGTCATCTGGACATCGAGACCACCGAATCGCTCGAGGACTTCCTGCGCCATTACCCCGGTGCGGTCCTAGCGGTCTCCCACGACCGCTATTTCCTGGACCGGGTGGCGAAGGAGATCTGGGACCTGGACTCAGGAACGCTGACGAAGTACCGGGGCAGCTACACGGAGTTCGCCAAGAAGAAGGAGCTGGAACTGGAGAAGCAGAGGATCGCCTATCACAAGAACCAGACGGAGAGGGAAAGGAACCTCAAGATCGCGGAGGAGCAGCACCTGCGCCTGAAGTATGCTACGACGCACAAGACCCGCTTAAAGATGGTCGACCGCATGGAGGAGGTCGATGCCCCTCGGAAAGAGAAGAAGCTGGACATCAGACTTCAGGCCGTGGCCAAGTCCGGAAAGAACGTGCTCACGGTCAAGGGGTTCACGGTCAAGAGAGGAGGGAGGAGGGTCCTGGAGAACATCGACCTGGAGATCATGCAGGGCGACCGGCTGGGCATCTTCGGTGCCAACGGATCTGGCAAAACGACGCTGCTTCTGGCATTGATAGGCGAGCTGGGCTTTGAGGGCGAATACTGGCTCGCTCCCGGCGCGCGGTGGGGCTACTTCGCCCAAGGACACGATGGTCTCGACCCGACCCTGACGCCGGAGCAGCAGCTGGAGCAGATGCTGAGCGAAGAGGAGAAGAGAAAGGCGAGGGGGATGTTGGCGCAGTTACTCTTCACACCGCAGCAGGTCAAGACGCCGATCGCCAATCTGTCGGGGGGAGAGAGGGCGAAAGTGGCGCTGGCCATGCTCACCTCGGAGAAGAGCAACCTTCTATTCCTGGACGAGCCGACGAACTACCTCGACCTGACTTCGAGAGAGGCGGTGGAACGAGCGTTCAAAGGGTTCCCGGAGACGCTGGTCCTGGTCACGCACGACCGATACCTTCTTGATGTCGCCTGCAACAAAGTGGCCGATCTCAGGAATGGCAGATTGCGCCTGTTCAACGGCACCTACTCGGAAATGAAGAGGTCCTTGCCTCCCTCAGAGGTCATGGCCGAGGCGGGCGTGTACCGGGTGGTGTCCGGATTCACCGACTGGGCCACTAGAACGAAGTACCGGCCGGGGGACAAGGTAGGCATCGCTCCCTCCGAGGTCGAACGATTCCGCTGGGCCCTGGACGCGGGAAAACTGAAGAAAGGGACGGGGAAAGAGCTCAAGAAGGTCCAGAGGAAGATCTGAACCGGGCCGTTCCTTTCTACTTCTTCTTGTACCCTTTCCCCACGCTGAACGCTTTCGCGACCTTTGGACCGAGGGAGAAGTAAGGCCCTCCGCCCAAGGCGTAGAGCAATGGATCGACCTTGCCTAGGTCCACCTTTGCCTTGCTTATGACCTTCTTGTCCGCGTAGACCTCGTTCACCTCGCCTATGATCAGATCGGTCCCGTGGAAGAGCACAATCTCCTTAAGCCTGCATTCTGCCGTTATAGGTGCCTCAGATATCATGGGAGCGGTGCCTAGCTCCCCGTAGAAGATGTCGAACACTTGGGACTTGTCCGTCCTGGCTCCAGTCCGTATCCCGCAGTAATCGGTGGCTCGGACCATGCTCGCACTGGGTATGTTTACGCTGAAAGTGCCATTCTCCAGCATCCCATCCTTCGTCCTCCGCTTTTTGCCCATCACCAACCCGATCAGCGGCGGCTCATCCTCCATCATCGTCACCCAGGCCAGGGTGCAAAAGTTCGCCTTGCCTTTCACGTTCGCTCCCACCAGGACGACCGGCATCGCCATCGGAGGAAGCTTCTTGCCCAGCTTCACCTTGCTCATGTTCCCCTCATCGAACTCATTCGTGCCCGAGCTTATCATGCTTCACTTTCTCTTTGCTCCGATAGCTCCCAGGAGAGCGGTTGTGCTCCGTTTGGGGAGAGCGAAAAGAAAAGGCATTTATACTCACGTGATATGTCGTGGCATAGCACGGTGGACCGTGCAACCACGAAAAGGAGGTCGAGAATGGCTGGAGCGAACCTTGAGCTATCGTCTTCGCAGACGAGCGTCCCGCATTCGAGCGCCATCACCACGCAGCACAGCGCTGCGCTGGAACCGGGGACGTCGGAGTATTATTCGCTCCAGCAGGCGGTCCTCGAGGCGGGCAAGACGTTCCTCGTGCATGGGGGTCGAGTGGTCGATCTCCGCTGCGACGGTGGCAGATGGATCTCGTCGCTAATCCAGTGGGCCTGCGGCAATTGCCAGTTCATTGCGCTTGACGACACGCAAGAGAGCGTGCAGGAGTGCATCGACCAGCACAAAATGTGCGTGCACCTGGGATTCGTCGAAGCGGGGCTTATGGACCTGAACGAGCGGTTCCCTGAGACGGCGAGCGTGCTCACCTTGAGCGTCGGATCGATGAGCAGACTGCAAGCCGAGCGCAAAGGAGAGGTGCTGCGATCGATCCGCAGACATCTGGAACGAGGTGGCGCTTTCATCATGATGGAGCGCGCCGACCGGGACTGGGAGACGGAGCTCAGGGAAGCGGGCTTTCGAGAGATAAGGCGCATCTGGCGTCGTGGAGCCTTCATCGCCTGGCTGGCACTTCGCTGAACCTGTCGAGGTTGCCTACGACAAGGACGACGATATCACCAGAAATGGCTGACTTTGGAAACGCCTCCGAGCTTATGCCCTTCACGCAGTTGCGTGCAACGAACCCGGCGCATAATGCCACTGCCCGCCATGCCTAGAGCATCTGGTCCATGGCTCTCAGGCTCAGAGTGTCGCAGATCTCCTCCACGAAACGCAAGAGATCCTCGCGGCCGCTGGCAACGGCGCCCTTGACCAGATAGGGTGAGAGATCGTGGTCAATCGCCCCGAGGTAGGTGGCCAGGATGCATCCCGTCGCGCTCAGCCCCTCGATGATGACGGTGTCGCATTTCTGCTTGCCTAGGATTTCCACCAGATTGGTTTTGTTGAAGGCGTTGGGATAGTTCTTCGTCACCTTGACGTCGGAGTCCCGGACGTGGATGCCATCCGCGAATTCGAACGATCTCGTTCCGGGCTCCGGGCCTTTCCCCTTGTCGGTATGGTAGATGAATATGATGGGCAACCCCTTCTCGCGGAAGATGCGGATGCCTTCGTTGATCTCCTCCGCACGCATCTCCACGGACCTCTTCAGTTCGGGGCTCATCTCCAACCAGGCATTCTGGATGTCCACTACTAGCAGCGCGGGCTTCATGTTCTCATCCTTTGGTCGGGGTGCAATTCCATAGGCAGAATATGAGGATTGGCATCACGCAGGCCGAAGTGATTCGATGGCTCATCGGCTTCCTCCGCGCTCGCTCGTTCCGGGACAAAGCAGTGACCGCATCGCGACCACTAGTGCCCGAGTCCCCCAAGTAACGTGACCAGAGTAGGAGGGAACGAGGAACATGATATCCAACGCCCAGATCTGCGAGAACAGCGAGATGAGAATGACGCTCCGACGCCTTGATGAGGACAGAAGCTGGAAGCTGTTTGTTTCGGCGCGATCCTCCTTGAGCGAGAACAGAGGAACGATGAATGGCGCAGCAGCGGACGCCTTTCATGAAGAGCCGACTTGCCACCCGAGCGAGGGGGTGAGATGGTGAGCGCCGCCGATCCTTTGATAGCGCTGACGGAACTGCTGGTGGCGGTGACCGTATTGATCACGCTCTGGCGGTACATCGACTCCCCTGGAGTAGGAGGAGTGGAGAGTGGGGACGGAGAGCAACAGCACTCTGACGACCCGAGGAACTCGGACCAGGGAACGCTGCTGGATAGCGATATCATCTCACGATCAGCAACTTGAGGAGAATACCTGCAAATGAGCGTAACTCCTTTGATGCAAACCCTCTCTCGATTCTTCCTTCCTTAGTGGCGACAGCTTGAAACCGAGGAGCGCACAAGCTCGATGCATGAAAGCGCGCTCGGTCACGAGAGCGCTGACCGGAAGGCCGACCATAGAAAGAGCTGGAATTTGCTTCCAGCTAGCTGCGCGCCGGCACGTTCGTCAATGCTCGTCCTCAGAAACAATCTAGAATGGGAAGGTCGCAAGAACCTGGCAAGATTAAGTAGCGCCTGGAACAATAGTCGGACGCTACAAGGGGGTCTTGGAACGGTCAAAGAGCTCAAGTACGGCCAATGTCGCAATTTCAGTCCAGAGGTCGATTTCAAATGCCAGTCGACGGCCGAGCTGGAACCGCTGACGGAGATCATAGGACAGGACCGGGCGGTCAAGGCGCTGCAGTTCGGACTGCGCATCAAGGACAAAGGCTTCAACGTCTTCGTGGCGGGCATGCCGGGCACGGGAAGAAAGACCGCCATCACCAACTTCATCAAGCAGCTGGCCAAGGAAGCGCCCACGCCGCCGGACTGGTGCTATGTCAACAACTTCAAGGACCAGGCCAGGCCGAAGGCCCTCCAGCTTCCTCCGGGGAGGGGAGCGAGCTTCAAGAAGGAGATGGAGAAGTTCGTTTCCGGTCTGGCCAAGGCCCTCCAGGATGCCTTCGAATCCAATGACTATGTGCAGCGCCGCACCTCCAGCCTCAAATCCGTCGACGAGAAGAGGCAGGAGTACAACGCCAAGATGACCAAGATGATCGCCGAGGCCAAGTTCCAGCTAGTGCAATCCCCCGTGGGCGTGGCATTGGTGCCGCTCATCGATGGCCAGCAGTACACCGAGGACATGCTCGCTCAGATGCCGGCCAGAGTGCACAAGCAGATTGATGCCAAGCGCGATGCGCTGCAGATAGAAGTGCAGAAGACCTTCGTACAACTGAGGGACCTGGACCGCGAGGCGGAAGAGAAGGTCAACAAGCTCAACCGGGAGATCGTCACTTTCGTGATCGAACCTCGCCTGGCACCCCTGCGGGATCAGTTCAAAGAATCGCCACAGGTGCTGGAGTACCTGGCGGACGTGCAGGAGGATGTCCTGCAGAACGTGCCCCTCATCATCCAGGGAGCGAGGAAGGTGGATGGGCCGATGGGGCTGCCCATATCCATAGACTCGCCGGCCAAGAACTACCAAGTGAACTTGATCGTGGACAACTCCAAGCTGGAAGGTGCTCCGGTGGAGATCGAGCTCAACCCCACCTACTTCCGTCTGTTCGGCGCCACGGAGAAGGAGGCCAAGTTCGGCGCCCTGTTCACGGACTTCACCATGATCCGGGCAGGCTCCGCCCACAAGGCGAACGGCGGCTATCTGGTGATGCCGGTGGAAGGATTGTTCCAGGACCCGCTCACCTGGCCTTCGCTCAAGCAGACCCTCTCCTCAGACATGCTAGAGATCGAGGAGCAAGCGGCCCGCATGGGCTACATGGTCACTCGCTCCCTGCGACCGGAGCCGATACCTTTCAGCGCCAAGGTCGTCATCGTCGGCGATCCGTACGCTTTCGATGTCCTGTACGCAGCGGACAAGGACTTCCGCGAACTCTTCAAAGTGAAGGCGGACTTCGACACCACCATGCCACGCAACAAGGAGAATGTGGAGCAGTACGCGGCCTTCATATGCATGCTGTGCAACAAGGAGAGTTTGCTGCATTTGGACGCAGGTGCGATGTCCGAAGTGGTGGAGCTCTCCTCCCGCATGGTGGAGGACCAGAACAAGCTTAGCACGCACTTCGCGGAGATAGCGAACGTCGTCCGCGAGGCCAACTTCTACGCCCGCCAGGAGAAGGCGGCGGAGATAGCGCGCAAGCACGTCGTGAGGACCATCGAGGAGAAGGTGTACCGCTCCAACATGATCCAAAAGAAGATGGAGGAGATGGTGCGGAAGGGCATGGTGCTCCTGGAGACCGAAGGCGAGAAAGTGGGGCAGGTGAACGGGCTCTCGGTCATTTCCCTAGGAGACTACGCCTTCGGAAGGCCATCACGGATAACCGCCTCTGTGGGTGTGGGGAAGGAAGGGGTCATCGATATCGAGCGCGAGGCGCAGATGAGCGGCCCCACCCATCACAAGGGCGTGCTCATCCTGGGCGGATACCTCAACGGCACCTACGCCACCGAGAGGCCCCTCTCCCTCACCGCCAGGCTGGTGTTCGAGCAGTCGTACTCGGGTGTGGACGGGGACTCGGCTTCCTCCACCGAGCTATACTGCATCCTGTCCGCTCTCTCGGACAAGCCGATCAAGCAGTATCTGGCCGTCACGGGCAGCGTCAACCAGAAGGGCGAGGTCCAAGCCATAGGCGGCGTCAACGAGAAGATCGAGGGCTTCTTCGAGACCTGCAAGATCTCCGGCATCAGCGGCAAGCAGGGCGTGCTCATACCGCTAAGCAACGTGCAGAACCTCATGCTCAAGCAAGAAGTACTGGATGCCATAAAGAAAGGCAAGTTCCACATCTATCCTATAAAGGTCATCAGCGAGGGGATCGAGATCCTGACCGGTGTGAGGGCGGGCGAACGTCGTCCGGATGGCAGCTTCGAGAAAGGCACCATCAACGACCTGGTGCAAAGGCGCCTGAATGACATGGCGGACCGCATCAAGGAGTTCCGCAGCTGATACCTCCCAAAGACCAGAATGAATCGGACGGCGAACCGCAAGCAGCGATCCTATCCTTCGGGCTGCAGGTCCTTGAACATGAGGAAGAACGCCGCGATGGCGAAGATGTAGAGCATTGCTGCCAGATAGAACGGCAGGTCGTAGATGCCCGCGGCCAGCAAGGCGCCACCGAAGAAAGTGGTGACGCTGTTCGGAAGGCGCCAGACGATGTTGTTGACCGCGCTCGCCAGCCCTCGCTCCTCTTTGGAAATGATGCTCATCATGTATGAGTCGCCCAGTGGGCCGGCCATGTTCATGAGGACCGCGCGCACCAAGAACACCACCGCCGCCAGCGTGGCGCCGGGCATGAGGGGGATGAGGACCATGAAGATGGTGGAAGTCCCCTGGCATAGAACGATGGCTCGCACCGATCCGAACCTCTTCCCCAGCCTGGTGGAGACGATGGTGGCGATCCCAATGGTGATGCCGGAAACCGCCAGCAGGGGACCGCTCCAGGTATCAGGGATGGAGTACCTTAGCCAGAGCCAGGTGGGGATCAGGGGTATGATCAATCCCGCCCCCAGGCCGATGAGGGCGTTGCAGCCGGAGAAGCGCAGGATCCGACCCATGTTCTTTCCTCGCTTCAGCCCCTGCTTCGGTCCCTTGTGCTCGTGGTAGTCGCGCAACAGCCTTGACAGAGCGAAAGGCGATACTATGCCTAAGACCGCCATCAGCAGGAAGGTGTAGGAGTGGATCTGGGCGGAGCTGATGTTCAGCACGTCCTGCAGGATGGGGAAGAAGAACGGCAGGGCAGCGCCAACCGACATGGCGACGCCATTGACGATGAATGATACGACGAAGGCCCCATCCCGATTCTCCAGGGTGGTCATGTCCGCGATCATGGCGTTCCAGGTGGCCATGTAGGCCCCTTCGCCGATGCCTCCCAGCATCGCGGCCAATATCAGGACCGTGAAGTCTGTGGTGACGCCAAATGCGAGCATCACGGGGGCCATGACCAGCAAGCCCGCCAATAGGATGCGCTTCCTTCCGATGCGATCAGAAAGGAGACCGATGGGCACCGCCACCACGACCAGGGCGAGGCCGGTGACGCCCATGATGGCGCCCACCTGTCCCGAGGATAGACCGACCTCGGGCAGATATGCCGCGACGATCGTGAGCAGGTAACCGTATCCTACGCTCGAGAAGACCGTGAGGTAGATGAGCCACTTCACGGTGCGGGGGACATGCGGGAAGATGCCCTTTCTCATAGCGCGCCTCGGCGAGCGCGAGATTCCGCCCCACCCATATCAAGACTGCGTCGCGGCCCTCAAACCACCAAGGTCACGCCCAGAACGATGGTGATCAGCAGAAGCAGGTATGCCGCTAGGTTCGACATCCAGTGGACGAGCACTAGGCGCTTTGACTGGCCAAGCATGAACGCCCCGGAGACGATGCCTACGATTGCGAAGATCGTCGTAATCAAAGCGATGCGCCCGTGGAACGAGTAGAACACCGCCCCCCTCAGATCGTAGGTCGTCACGGCCCAGAAGGAGAAGGTTCCCAGCAAGACCAGGTAGAAGAGCATGCTCACGTACCGATGGTAGCGCTTGGCGAAAATAGCTGGAAGTCGCCGAGCAATCCTCGCCTGTTGCGAGTTGCGCATGCCAGAAAGGGTGGAGAAAGTGCCGAGCACCGCTGCCACTGACAAGAGCGTGGCGTGCACCTTCCAGTCGGAGATGGGGCTTATCCTGGCATCGTCCGCCCATCCCCTGCTCTCCCAGTATCCTTTGTAGTCGTAGTCGACCACCTGGATGCGATCGATCCACTTCGCCCATTTGTATCCCCAGTCTCCAGGCACGACCAGCTTCAACGGAAAGCCCTGTTCGAGGGGTAGGGTGACGTTATTCATGTTCCAGGCCAGCAGCACATCGTCCCGACTAAGCTCTTCGATGGTGAGGCTGGTCGAATATCCGTCCGGAGAGAAGAAAACCATCTCCTTGGCCCCGGGCTTCAGTCCGATCAAGCCCATGAAGTCTGGCAATCGGATGCCCGTGAAGTACGCCCTAGCGCTAGGACCGGTGACGCATCTGAGCGTCGCCGCCTCGGTAACGTTCTGCAGCTTCAGGACGTCGGAGTAGCTGAGGTTCAGTTCGTTCAGCACCAGGCCTTCGACGTGCAGTCGCCAGCCATTGATGTCGATGGACGGCGGTCCTTGGAGGGAGACGGTGAAGAAGTCTGGATTGGAGGTGATCCTCTCTTCCCGGGAGGTGCTCAATCCTACGAGCAGCGCCGCCGCCAGGATCGAGGCTAATACCAATAGAACCACGCCCGTCCGCTTGGAGAACCTCATCCTAATCAAACATTTCAGTCAAGAAGGGATAATCGTTGCGCCTATCTCCCTCTCAAAGGCAGCCTTTGATCTCCGAGCGCAGGTCCTCCTTGACCCGCTCCCCGACCACGGCCTTTGCCAGCTCTCCGCCCTTGAATATGAGGATGGTGGGCGTTCCACTGACGTCGTACCGCCGAGCGATCACTATATTGGCGGGA
>Ga0315295_10001781_pt1 | contig 18395 bp, 16 predicted proteins | sample YL17G14_0_MG_FD_204453 | JGI IMG/M metagenome (GOLD analysis project Ga0315295, IMG submission 204453) | Sediment microbial communities from Yellowstone Lake, YNP, Wyoming, USA - YL17G14_0 | ecosystem: Environmental > Aquatic > Freshwater > Lake > Sediment | place: USA: Wyoming | collected... | reverse complement strand
GCCAGCAGCCGGCCCACGCGCTGCACATCTTTGATCGCGATCACTTCAACGGCCGTGTGCATATAACGCAGCGGGATACTGAGCAGCATGCTCGGAATCCCCTCTCGAGCCACCTGCATCGCATACGCGTCGGTGCCCGAATGCTCCGGCGTCAGGTCGACTGAGATTGGGATCTCAAGCTTTTTGGCGAGCTCTTTGAGTCGCTTGTGCAGGAAGGGGTGGAGATTCGCGCCCCAGCCGATCGCGGGTCCCTTGCCCAATCCCATTGTCTGCCAGTTTTCCGCGCCCGGCCCTTTGGCGTGGGTCACGTCGATGGCAACCGCGAGATCTGGATGCAGCTCAAACGCCGACGTAGCCCCCCCGCCGTATGTTTCCTCCTCCTGCGCCGTCGCCACCGCCCACACATCCCAGGAGTGTTCCTTCCTCTTTAGCTCTTCCAGGCAGACGGTCAGCGCCGAAACTGAGGCGCGATTGTCAAGGGAGTGCCCGCTGAGAGTCTCACCGGCCAGCTCCACCGCGTTTGTGTCGAATGAGATGAGATCTCCGACCCGGACCACTCCTTCAACGCTCCCTAGTGGAAGACCCACGTCCACCAACAGGTTCCGCAGACCCACGGGCGCGCTGCGCTTGTCCTCGGGCAGCGCCAGCAGCGGAGGGATTGCCACGACTCCCGGAAGAGTCCTCTTACCGTGCACAAGGACCGGCGTTCCGGGAAGGATGCGGGGATCGACGCCGCCAATCTCCCCAACGTGAAGCACGCCCTCCACAATGCTCGTCACCATTAGCCCAATGGCATCCATGTGCGTGGCGACCATGATTGTCGGGTGTTTGCCTCGGCCGCTGCCGCGCTTCAGGGCATGCAGCGAACCTAACCTGCTGGTGGAGATCTCGTCCACCAGGGGGGCCCACTCTTTCTTAATGAGCTGCAGTACGGGGTCTTCATAGGCTGAGAGACCCGCAACCGAAATGAGCGACTTGAGAAACGGGAGGATGTCAGTCATGGATTGGCGTCGTGAGTCGGATTGGGCACGCTGCACGCCTGCCCCGCTGCCCTTCAGGGCGAGCCGGTTCATGGACTTGGGGCGGGTGAAGGCGGCGTATCGGTTGGACTCGGCGTGAATGTCGCCGTACTGGTCGCCGTGTCACTCGGCGTGGCAGTGGGCGTGCTAGTGGGTGTGTCGGTGAGCGTGGGGGACGAAGTGAACGTGAACGTCGGAGGTACGAAAGCAGTTGGCGATATGGTGGGCGTGAGGCTCGGGCTGGGTGTGGCAGACGGGGTAGCCGTTCCTGTGGACGTCCCCGTGGTCGTCACTGTCATCGTTCCCGTTGGGTTGCTGGTGCTGGTCGGGGTTGCAGTAGCTCTTCCGGGTTCGGGCGCAAATGCAAGCGCAATGGCGCCCATGCAGTAGCACGGCAGCGTCACCACGGTAATGGCCGCGAGTATGATCCGCCGCCGTGCGCGTGCATCCTCGGCCCCGAACATCCGCATCATGATAACACAGATGTTTCGCGCTTCACCGCGACCACCGTTTGCATTGCTGCGCCTGTGAGATGCATGCGTACATTTGCGCATCTGCCGCGCCGCGTGGATCGCCTGCTGGTTGCGTTCATCGCGGGTTGCGTCGCATGCTGACGGTATAATCCCATCGGTGATCCCCCTCCACCTGCGCATTTCCGGCTTTCTTTCTTACCGTGATCCGGCTGAGCTTGATTTCACAGGCTTTGATCTCGCCTGCATCTCCGGACCTAACGGCGCCGGCAAGTCCACGCTGTTGGATTCCATCACATGGGCTCTTTTCGGCCAGGCACGCAGGCGCGACGAAGCATTGGTCAATCTGCAATCAGATGTGGCCGAGGTCGCTTTTGACTTTCGGTATGAGGGCGCGGACTACCGGATTCTCAGGAGTTTGAGACGGGGAAAGACGGGCATTCTTGAGCTTCAAGTCAGGCGGTCTGTTGGTAACGCATCCGGCGTTGACCTGACTGACGAAATCACATGGAAACCGCTCACAGAGCGCACCCAGAGAGAGACCCAGGCGCGGATTGAACAGGTTCTCCGCCTCGACTACGACACCTTCGTCAATGCCTCGTTCTTCTTGCAGGGGAAAGCCGACATGTTCGCACAGCAGACCTCCGCCCGGCGGAAAGATGTCCTGAGCAACATTCTCGGGATGGAGATCTGGGAGGCCTACAAGGCACGCGCCGCCGACATGCGCAGGCGGCAGGAGGCAGAGCTGGCCTCCGTTGTGGGCAGGCTGGGGGAGATCGGCACTGAGCTATCCGAAGAAACGCAGCGCACTGAGCGCCTTGCAGAACTCGAGGCCGACCTCTCGCGCCTGATCGCCGCCCGCAACTCGCAGGCGTCCGCCCTCGAGGCCGCCCGCCAGGCGCACGCGGCCTTGGACCGGCAGCGCATGCTGCTTGCCGAACAGACATCCGCCCTCGAACACACCCGCACAGAGTTGGCTGGATTGGAGGCCAGGCTGGCTGATCGGCAGGCCGCTCAAGCCGAAAACGCCGGCCTCACTCGGCGCGCCGACGAGATCGAATCGGCATACATGTCATGGCGCGCAACGATTGCGGGCTTGGAGCGCTGGGAAGGCATCGCCAGGGCTTTCCGCGATCAAGAGCGGCAGCGTTCGCCGCTCCTTCAGGAGATTGCCGCAGAGCAGGCGCGCCTCGGCCAGGAAAGGTCCCATCTCGTCTCTGTGCAGTCGCAGATGCAAGAGAAGTCCTCATCTTCAGTTGTCCTTGAGTCCGAATTGAAACAGGCCACAGCCCTCCTTGCACAGGCAGAGGCTCAGCTGCAGGAACACGATCGGTTTCTGACGCAGCTTTCATCCACGCGTGTGTCAATGGCGGAGAAGGCAGCCGGGAACAAGAGCCTCAAAGACAAGATGGATGAGATCAAGGGCCGCATCGATGCGCTGCAGGAAGCGATAGGCGCAGCCTGCCCGCTCTGCGGGCAGCCCCTTAGCGCTGCCCATCGACGGTCTACGTTGGCAACTCTCCACCTCGAAGGCAAACAGTACGGCGACCAATATCGCTCCAACACCGCAGCCATCCAGGGACTTGGAGCCGCCGCCGCGGATCTCGAGTCTCGCATGGTGGCCCTGGCAGGGATCGATGAGCACCGAGTTGCTCGTTCGCGATCCGTAGCCCAGCTTACCGAGCGCCTTGGCACCCTCCGGTCGGAGATGAATGAGTGGGAGACCAGTGGGCGCGGCCGGCTGGACGGAGTCAGTCGCATGCTTGAAGGTGGGGAATTCGCATTGCAGGCCAGGGCAAAACTGGCCGCGCTGGATGCCGATCTTGCGGGACTTGGGTACGACGCCGCGGCGCACGACGCAGCGCGCCTTCTGGAGACAGAGCAGCGTTCGGCGGAGGATGCGCACACGAAGCTCCTGTCTGCCCGCGCCGCGCTGGCACCATTGGAAAACGAGATCCGCAATCTGGGATCTCAGCTCGTCGAGCGCATGGCCGCGATTGCCCGACAGGAATCAGGTGTTCAGGATGCGCAGGCTGCCCTCGATTCCGTTGGGAAGGACCTGCCGGATCTGGGCAGGGCGGAACGCGCCCTCTTCGAGTTGCAGGAACAGGAGAACAGGTTGAACCAGGAAGTAGGCGCGGCGCGGCAGAAGGTCGCCGTGCTTGCGGACCTGCGTGCACGCAGTGCGGAGCTCGAATCGTCTCGGCAGTCTTTGGCTTTGAGCATCGGCAGACACAAGATGCTTGAGAGCGCCTTCGGCAAAGACGGCGTGCCTGCGCTGCTGATTGAACAGGCCCTGCCCGAGGTCGAAACGCGCGCCAACGAGATCCTGGACAGGCTCAGTGATGGCAGGATGTCCGTTCACTTCGAGACGCAAACCGCCTACCGCGACCGGAAACGCGAAGACCTCCGGGAAACTCTGGATATCAAGATCAGCGACGGCGCGGGCCAGCGCGACTATGAGATGTATTCGGGCGGTGAGGCCTTTCGCGTGAATTTCGCCATCCGCCTCGCATTGTCCCAGGTGTTGGCCGGCCGCAAAGGCGCCCGCTTGCAGACGCTGGTCATCGATGAAGGCTTCGGCTCCCAGGATAGCCAGGGCATACAGCGTCTCATCGAAACCATCAACCTGGTACGGCACGACTTCGCCAAGATCCTGGTGATCTCCCACCTGGACGATCTCAAGGACGCCTTTCCCACGCGAATCGAAGTGGAAAAGACCGAGCGCGGCAGCGTTTTGAAGGTGAGCTAGCGCGATCCACCGTGGTGGCGAACCGATCTTGAGAGCATGGGAGCCCTGGGCTCTATGATGGCTCTCCGCCCAGGATGAGCTTGTCGACTCCTCTGTCGATCTCCCAGGGATACAAGATGAATGCATCCGTGATGGCGGCGTAGTAGTCCGGTCGCACCGTTCCAAACAGGCTGCGATGCGGATTGAAGTGCAGCACGCACGTCTCCGGAAATCCGCCGGCCGCTGAGACCCTGCTCTTGACGGCCGTGATCGTGCGCCCCGAACCCCAGACATCGTCGACGATCAACGTTGGGCGGCCGCGCAGCTGATCATCCGCCGGGAATTGAATGAACTCCGGCCAGGCCATCAGGGCGTTTCTTTCGTGGCTCGACTGGGCCGGGAAGTCCACGGCCGCAGTCAGGATATGCGTGATATTCATCGCCTCTGCCAGCATTCCCCCGGGGACGATCCCGCCCCTGGTGACGATGACCATGGCTGTGAATTCGCGCCGGAATTGCGGGATCAGGTGATCGATCAAGCGATCGATCTCCTCCCAGGAGATGAGTTCGCGGCGCCGTTCTGACGGATTGGATTGCATGGATCCTGCCCTAGTCCCCGGTCAGGGCAGCCTGCAGCGGGGCGGGGGCCGCCACCGGAACGGATTGCCCTTGGGCTCGCGCCTTCTCGACGTCGCGAGCCCACAGGAAAAGGCAGGTGTGGTAAGCCGTCGAAGTGTAAGAGTTGACCAAACTCGAAACGACCACCAGACCAAAGAAGATCAACGCGCCGACTCCGATCCCGAGTATCAGGCCTGTGGTCGAGGAATTGAAGGCCGAGATGATGCCGTAACCCAATGCGGCGCCGACAACCAAGCCGAACATGCCGCTGAAAAATCCGATCAGCCCAGTCACCCAGCGTACTCCAACCGTGCTCACGCCAATCAGCAGCAAGTTGTCCTTGACGATCTGGCTGGCGCGCTTGATGCCGGCGGGAAGGTTCGCATCCTCGATCATGATTGCCGGCAGGATCAGATACGAAGCCTCCGTCCAGACGGTTTCCATGATTCCTGCCAGCAGGCCGCGCACGGCCGCCCCACCGCCGCGCTGGTTCCTCTTTTGTAGGCTGTTCGCGACCAGCTTGACGACCGTTGATGCAGCCGCCAGGCTTGCGATGTCCCAGAACTCGCGGCGCACTTTGTTCCAGGCAACATCCAGTCTGCCATCGCCCTCCGCCAGGTAGCCGTAGATCAGATACACGGTCATCCCCGAGAAGACGTAGCTGACAACGTACTGCGCAAAGAGCAACAGGGCACCGATCACTCCCATCACTGCCTGCCCGGTGCCTGTGCTCTCGCCCAGGATCAATGCTGCTGCGACGAGCGGGATCAATCCAAGGATCGTGACAATTGCACTGACGATCAGTGCATAGATGGATGGCTTGAGCAGGTCCCGATCCTTCAAGGCCATCTGCCAGGCCTGCTGCAGGAAGGACCAGCCGCGTGTCAGGCTGTTCATTGTGGTCTCCCTTGCTCAGGGCGGCTCATCTTGCACATCGGCGATCCGCCGTGTTCAACCCAATCAGCGCCGCCCGATTTTCCCACCTCAGCAAGATGCCGGTACCGGGACACATTTGGCCATTATAGCAAACTCACCGGATCGACCTCGATTCGCCAATCCGTCAGGCGTTGTCCTTCGAGGTAGGCGCCCGGGTCCGCGCCGCGCAGGACGATCTGCCAGCGGAACTTGCCCTCCAGCTTGGAGAAGAAGCAGGGCGCCGGCCCGATCATTGCGGCCTGCGCGCCCGCGGTCTTCAGAAATCGTCGCTGAAGGCTTGCAGCCAGTGCACGTGCGGACTCTTCGGCCTTCAACGGGTCGTGATGCCTGTACTCAAGCCGCAGCAGTCGCGTGAACGGCGGATATCCCAGCCGCCGGCGCTGGGCAATTTCCTGTGCATGGAATCCATTCACATCGTGACGCGCCGCAGCCTGGATCGCATAGTGCTCCGGCGCGAAGGTCTGCAGGACCACACTGCCGCCAAGCGTCGATCGCCCGGCACGTCCCGCGACCTGCGTTAGCAACTGGAAAACCCGCTCCGCCGCAAACGGATCGGGAAGGAACAGGCCCACATCGGCCATCACGATGCCCACCAACGTCACCCGCGGCAGGTCCAGCCCCTTGGCCAGCATTTGTGTCCCGATCAAGATGTCGGCGCGGCCGGATGAGAAGTGGTGCAGGATGAGTTCATGCGCATCCTTCTGACGCGTGGTTTCCCAGTCCCAGCGCAGTGTGCGCGCCTTCGGGAATGCCTGCTGTATCTCCGCTTCCACTTTCTCTGTGCCAAGCCCGTAGGCGCGGATGTCGGAGCTGCCGCACTCGGGGCACTTGTGCGGAACCCGCCGCTCATAGCCGCAGCGATGACACAGGAGCTTCTCACCGGTCGCAACGTGATACGTGAGCGGGCTTTCACAGCGCGGGCAGCAGATCACGTGTCCGCAGCTGCGGCAGAACACGTGTGACGCGGTCCCGCGACGGTTCAGGAAAAGGATGGCCTGCTCCCCTCGGCGGAGAACCTCCGCGATCGCCCCCTTGAGCTCTCGACTGAATGTGCTCCGATTGCCGGCTTTCAGCTCTTCGCGCATGTCCACCACGTGCACGGGGGGCAGGTCCAGCGCCGGCGAGGGAGATACGTTCGAGGCAGCCGCGACCCGCTGCCTGAGCTCCAGGCGAATGGACTCGCCGATATCGGATCCATGACGTTGAACAACGCTCGGTGTTGCAGAACCCAGGATGCACACCCCGCCACACATGCGCGCATACGCCTGCGCAGCCATGACCGCGTCATAGAATGGCGGCTCAGCCTGATGGTAGGAGGCATCGTGGCATTCGTCGACAACCAGCAGGCCCACCCGCGGCAGCGGCGAGAATAACGCGCTGCGTGGACCGATCACAACGTTGAGCGCCCCAGCGCGCGCCCTGCGCCATGTGTCGTATCGTTCTCCGTCCGACAGCCGCGAATGGATCAAGCCTACCTGGCCGGGGAAGTGGACCAGGAATCGCTGCACGGTCTGCGGAGTGAGCGCGATCTCGGGCACAAGAACAATAGACTGTCGCCCGCTGCGGACCACCTCCATTGAGGCTCGGAGGTACAACTCTGTCTTTCCCGATCCTGTTACACCCTGAAGCAGAAACGGTGCGTGGGTGTCCCTCCCGCCAGCTTCGCTGAGGGCGTTCTGAATGGGCTCCCATGCGTGCTGCTGTTCCGTCGTGAGCGCCGCAAGTGCAGCGGGGAGAGGCTCGATCCCCGCCGTTGCGTCCGAGGCTCCCCTGCCGAGCGGATCACGCCAGACCTCCTGCTCGCGCAGAAAGATCAGCTCACGCTCGGAAAGCTCCTGGAGGTCCGCAAGATTGCAGCCGCTCTCGGCATATACCCAGGAGACATTGACGGCCTCTAGCCGCCGCAGGAGATACTCGATCGCCCTCTGGCGCCGGGCGCGCGTCGCCTCAGTGCTGCCAAGGTCCTTGAGTGCTGCCCTTGCCACTTCCGGGGAGACGGCGAGCTGTGCCGTGCGTACAAACTTCGGCCGTACGCTCGCAGGCGGAAGCACGGACGTCGCGCTCAATACGCCGCGTCGGACCATGTATTGCGCCGTTCGACGCCACTCGACCCTGGGTGTGAGTCGATCGATCTGCCTTCCTCGTAGCAGACCCCGTGCGCGCAAGAGATCCAGAAGTCGTTGGCCGACCTTTGTCGTTTCCTCTGTGTCATGCTCGGAACTGTATGTTGTGCGGATCTCGTAGAGCGTGTCTGCCTGCTGCGCCAGCCCCGGAGGTAGGAATAGCCCGATGATTGCCCCAATGGGCGCAAGTGTCCTGGATGCCAGCCACTCAGCCAGAGAGATCTGTGCGGACGTCAGCACGGGCTCGGGATCCACCAATCTAATGATCGCTTTGGTCTCGGGGACCGCGGGCTCGGCAACAAGCTTGAGGACGACTCCCTGCACAGTGCGATTTGCAAAGGGCACGACCACCAGATGGCCGGGCCCCACAAGCCCCTCCAGTTCGGCCGGCACCTCGTAGTCAAACATCATCATCGGGCGATGCACTGAGTCGGTCCCGCCTTCAACGAAAACGCCCGCCAGAGACGGGACGTTTACTGCAATTCGAGCGAAACCGGCCATGGGGGCGTTATGAGGTCTTGAGTATGGCGGCCGCGCCGTACCCGACGACGGCCGAATAGTCACCTGTTATGTCGCCGGAGGTGGCATGACGCAATATTTCGACCTTGTCGGCGCCCAGTTCGCGAGCCGCCCACATCACGGAGGCCATGGCTCCGAGACCACAAGCCGAACCCCTACCGCTCCGCTCCAGGTCAAAGAGCGTCTCCGGATCGAAGGCCTCAACCTGCGCCAGCATGGCGCGGTCAAGAGCCAGAGCCATTTGCTGGTCGTGATAATGCGAAAGGTCGGTGCTGGCCACCAAGAGTGCTTTCCGCTCGCGCAACACATCGGCGAGGGCCTTGCCCAGCACTCTGCATGTGGGCACATCCTGGGCCCGCACCATGATGGGGAGCAGCTGCCACTTCGACGTCAACGCCCGCTGCAGGAATGGCAGCTCGATCTCAAGTGAATGTTCTGGATCATTGGATATTCGCGTGATTTCCGGACCGCCGCACCCGGCCAGCTGCTTATCCAACTGCTGCATGGCCTGGGTGTCGATCGGGATGTTTCCCAAGGGTGTGGCGTAGCCGTCATGGGCCGCGGTCAGCAGCGGCGCATGATGATAGTTGTGGAAGGGGGATAGCACCGCGACAACATCCGGAGCAGCACCGCGCACTGCAGCGAAGGCGTAGCCCGCCACCGGGCCTGAGTATCGATGGCCTGCATGCGGGGCGATGACCGCGATCACTTCGCCCTGCAGCGGCGGCAGCTGCGCGGAATCCAGATAGGCATCCACCTCGCGCGCCAGGATCTTGCGTTCGCCCTCGTACCACATGCCCGCAATCGGAGACGGCCGTAGATCCAGTGCCATAAGCAGGATTCTAGCATAGGAAGCGCGTGTCGGCCTGAAGTCAACACTAGGAATCAAAGAGACCGGCCTGCGCCGGTCTCTCTCTGGACACTCTCGGGGCTCAGGGCACCCGATAGCTGTCAACGACCTGATTCAGCACATCACCGTACTGATCCTGGTAGTCATCATCCCACCAGATGGTGAACATCAGCATGGCGGTCGGCTTTCGGATCTCGAAGTACGAGACGCCGGAGCGCTTGCCGCCCTTGGAGGCCCAGGTCAGGCGCTCGCTGCCGTCCTTCTGGATGCTGTCATCGCTGATGCGGATATCGCCCTCTTTGCCCGTACTGCTGTAGTTCTGGTGCAGCCACTGCAGGGCTGTCTTGCCGCTCTGTGAGCCTACGAAGGGCGTGCCATCGTCATAGACGATGCTCTCGACCCCTGCATGTCCGTCGGGGGATGTGAACACGTCCCAGTACCAGTGATCGTTGTCCTTATCCACGGTCTGGCTGTATTCCCAATCTCCAGGCACGTCGATAGAGAGATACTTGGTCTGATCGGTAAACGTCTTAAGTTCGCCGCTGCCGGGGTTCGCTGCGGCCTCGGTCGGTGGCGCCGCCACTGTCGCCTCAATCACCGGTGCCGCCGTGGGCGTCGGCGTGCCGCAGGCCAGCCCAACGGTCAACATCAATGCCGGGAGGCCAAATAGAAACGTAAATCCGCGCTTATTCATACTTCAAGTTCCTCCATTTGAGTTGGGCGGATTATACGGACAACGCCGCGCCAGTGCAAGGTAAATTGGATAGTTGGATCGGATCATATGTTACACAATGCACAGGATGGCCTTGGTGGCGCGGAAGGCCAGCGGGGGGAGATGCTCGCGCTCGAACCATTCGGCGCGATCGGCATCGTCGCCCGGTATGACGTCACCGGAAATGATCTCTGCCCCGTACACGATCACGAAGTCGGCGCCGCGCGCATGTTCTCGCCCCGCGATAACATCGATTACGCGCGTTGCGCGTACCACCAGCCCGGTTTCCTCAAGACACTCGCGCTCCGCAGCGCGCCTCGGGTCCTCGCCGGCGTCGACAAAACCGGCGGGCAGTGTCCAGTGTCCTTGGAAGGGCTCATTGATACGGCGGACGAGCAGCACGCGTCCTTTGTCCTGCAGCAAGATCGCGGCCGCGACCTTTGGATCGGCAAAGTGCACCCATGCACATCGCGGGCAGACTGGTCGCACCCGTCCGTACTGATCGGCTGCAGTCAGCGAAGTGCCACATCGTGGGCAGAAGGATATGTCGGCGTCCCTCACTCTTGTCCCCCTGGTCGCACCATCCCCATTTGGGAAGAAGGCAAAGGCTTCGTAATTTGAGGCTGGGCAGGGAGAACCACCCCACCCATCTTCCATTCCCGCGATCTCCGGGAACAAGTCATTTCTCAAGCAAGTTGCTGCGGAAATTGCGACGTGTGTAGCGGTCCAAGTACCAGGACAGGCCGCCGAATAGAATCCCCGCAATTGCCAGAATCAGCATCCAGATTGCGGGGAAGGGTGCCTTGGGTCCTTGCCGCAAGCCGGCGTCAGGGCTCTCTGCCGGCGGAGCAGCCTTGGCAAGGGCCTCTGCGCTCGGGGCTGTCAGGTCCAGCGGTGCCGCGGGTGCCTCCGCAACTGGAGTGCCGGACGGCGCGATGGCCATTTGAGGCACATTTGCCTCGGCCTCCGGCGGGCCACCACCGACGCCTCCACCCATGCCGTACCCGGGTGGAGGTGCAGCGGCCAGGCTTCTTGCCGCCAGCGGCGCAAGAGTGTTTATCGTCGCCGTAAGGACAAAGAGCAGCGATGCAACGGCGCCTACATATCTCAGGAATGGCACCGCTCGCGGCTGAGGCGCGCGCACTCTGGAGTTCAGGGGGTTGAGCGTGAAATTGCGCGGCGCCCGCCTGCGCGGGACGCGCCGCAGCAGACCCCGGGCAACGCGCAGGTCGTCCAGCAATCCCCGCAGTCCTGCATCGGCAGCCAGTCGGGTTTCAAGCTGCGCGGTCTCGGAGGCGGTTAGCTGCCCATCCAGGTACGCTGAGAGGTGTTCGACATCCCGGAAATTCATAGGAGATCACGAGCTGGGCTCGCGTTGTAGACGGAACATCGCGGGCAAAAGTTCCTCGAAGCCCTGCAAGCACTCGCGCAACCGCAGACGGGCGCGTGCCAGCCGGGACTTGACCGTTCCCAGGGGCACGCGGACGGCGGCGGCTACTTCGGTGTAGTCAAGGCCCTCGATATCGGCCATGACCACCACCGTGCGGTACTCAAAGGGCAAGCCCTCGAGGCAGTGCTCCATGGCGTGTTCGAGTTCTCTGGCTTCGGTTGCTTCTTCGGGGGAAAGATTCGAATCGGCCAACCAGCGGGGTTCGTCCATTCCTTCGGGATCCTCACCGTCGGGTTCCAACGCTGTGGTGGGACGGCGCTTGCGTCGGCGCAGTTCGTCGTAGGCCGCGTTGGTTACGGTCCGCATTAGCCACGCCTTGAAGGAGCCGCCACGGAAGCTGTTTAGGCCGCGGAAGGCCGAGAGGAACGCCTCCTGCGTGGCATCAGCAGCCAGCTCTTCGTCTCCGAGAATGCGGCGAGCAGTATTGAACAGCGTATCCTGATAGTGCAGCACCAAAGTGTTGAACGCATCCAGGTCGCCGCGCTGGGCCCCATTGATGAGCGTATTCTCATCCATCGGAGGGATTGTATCATGACGGTTTTTTTTAGATTGTAGATTGTTGATTGCAGATTGAGGATTGAGAGCCAGGCTGCGGAGCTCGCCAGAAGGTTGGCAGCCTCACTGCTCTACGGCGTAGCCGGCGGCGATCCAGGCCTGGATGCCTCCGCTCATGCACGTGACGCGGCGGAATCCGGCCTGCCGTAGGATGGTAGCGCCCTCTTTGCTGCGCCCCCCCAATTTGCAGACCACGACGATGTCTTGATCCTGAGGCAGGTCGCTCAGCTGGCTGGGCAGCTCATCCAACGGGATCAGGACGCTTCGGGCGATGTGTCCCTGATCCCATTCCTCTTGTGTCCGCACATCGACGAACAGCGCGCCCTGCTCGTACATCTCATGTGCCCGGACGACATCAACTTCGGCGGGCAGCGTGCTTTTTGGCATGAGCAGCAGTATGGCAGCCGCGATTACCAATATCGCCGCCATTGCTATCACTGGGGCTGAAAGGCCTCTCGGATGATGGTTGCGCCCAGAGGCAGTCTTGGACTTGGGGTATTTCTTCGGCATGCTCCCTCCCACTGTCAATGATTCACTGACCCGGCAGACAACTCCAGCCTATTGGCGCTGCATCTCTACTAGCCCCAACTTGCCAAACAGCCACGGTGCTCCAGCAGACACCCACAAACCCAGCAGCCCATATCGCACAAAACGCAGGCTCATGCCGACCAGAGAATCCTCAGCCGGGAAGACACCTTTGAGCCCGAGATACAGAACGAGGATACCGATCAGCCCGACCACGTAGGAAATCGCGCGCTTCCAGATGGGTCCGGAGGGCTTGAAGCCTCCTCGCCGTTGGATCAAGACAAGACCGAGGGATAGACCCAGCAAGGTGCCCGCCGATGTCAGAGTGCCGTCCATGGAAACCGGCGCGGGCAGAGGCTCGCCCGCGCGGGCTGCATTGATCATCCACTCCTCGGGTACGACGTACCCGCGCAGCCCATAGGCGAGGCTGCCACCAGCAAGCAGCACCACGGCGGGGAATACAAGACTGAGCAGCAGTTGTTGCAGGAGCGTGCGCTGCTTCACCCAGGCGGCGATGCGCCCCCACAAGGCCAGGAATGCCCACAGCGTGAGTCCGCCCAAGAGCCAGCCTGCCAGCACATCATGCGGGAAATGCACCCCAAGGTAGATGCGGGAAAGACCGATCAACAAGATCACGGTGACCGCCGCGATCCATGCCCAGCGCCGACGAATGCCCGCGGCCATGGTCCCCCAGACGCCTGCGGCGGTCTGTGCGTGACCGGAGGGGATGCCGAATAAAGACTCCGCCGCGAGGGCTTTCACCTGCGTGCTCACCCAGTACGGCCGCGGTCCCTGCAGCGCCATCTTCGCAAATTCATTCAGACCGTTGCCGAGCAACAAGATGAAACCGATGCGAATTCCCAATCCGGCATCGACGCACCAGTACACTACAGGCAGGACCAGGATGAAGAACTCCTGGGTGCCCAGGAATGTAAAAAAGCGCATGGGCGCTTCCAGCCAGGGCACGGTCTGGAACGATGCGATCAGTTGGATACCGTACTGATACCAAGGGTCCATGTCTCCTCCTTCGCCGTGTGCACGGCTCGCCTCTCTTCGTTTACTGCAAGGATCCAGGACGCAACTAGCCTCCGAGGTTGACCCCGATGAGCCGCCCAATTCCGAACGTGATGGCCGCGGCCGCGAGTCCAAACAATACCTGCCGTGTGCCTGAGTAGAGCACTTTCCGTCCGGTGAACAACGTGATGCCCGCACCGATGATGAACAGTCCGACGGCGCTGGCCAGCATGCTGCCGGTGATGGCCGGCGTTCCCTTGAGCAGCGTGAACGGGATCAGGGGGATGACTGCGCCGATGGAAAACAGGATGAAGGATGTGAAGGCAGCCGTCCAGGCCGAGCCGCCCAGTTCGGCGGGATCCACATTGAGTTCCTCACGCGCCAGCGTCTCGAGTGTGGCGTTCGGATCGTGGCTGATGTGCGCCGCTAGCCGGCGCGCCTCCTCAGGCGCAAGCCCACGGGCCTCGTAGATCAGCGCCAGCTCCTCCTCTTCCTCCTCCGGCGCGGCCAGGATCTCGCCCTTCTCGATCTCGATCTGATGCTGATACAGCTCGCGCGAGCTCTGCACGGAGAGCCACTCGCCGAGCGCCATCGAGAACGCGCCGGCGAGCAATCCGGCCAGGCCCGTGATGAGGATGGCGCTATTGCTCAGCCCGGCTCCCGCCACGCCCATCAACAGGCTCAGGTTGGATACCAGCCCATCGTTTGCGCCCAACACCGCGGCGCGCAGCGCGTTCCCGCCGCCGGCGCGGTGCCTGCCCTCCAGCTGCGCCAGCTCCACTCCGTGCATGCCGCCCTGCATGGTCCTCGTTGCCTGGCGCAGGAGCAGCGCGTGCGAGCGTTCGTCCGCAGCCATCCGGCCAGCGTCGGGCGTGACCTGATACTTGCGCGAGGCCTTTTGCTCAATCCCCGTGATGGTCGGCAGAACCGCGGCCGGGCCGAAGCGCCGCGCGGTCCATGCCAGGACAACAGCGCGCCACCCGGGCTTGAAGACCGGGATCTCCTTGCCGGCGGCCCGTAGGTGCTCGATCCAGATGGCACCGTGCTTGCGCTCCGCCGCTGACATGCGCCGGTAGACTTCCGCCAGGCGCGCGTCCTTCTCCGCCCCTGACAGGGCTTCATACAAGTACGCGCCGTTGAGCTCGTCTTCGAGGCTCTCCAGCGCGGTAGCTAGCATCGTCGCATCCATCGGTTGGTCCCTCCACTTCGTGTGACGCCTCTCTTCTCCGACGTGGAGTGTACTCCCTGCGGAGCGGATTGTGGCGCAGATGGACGCTGAGATGGATTCGCCTTTCGACCTATCCCAGGGGCCGTGGATCGGGGTGAGGAGAGCCTGGACCCCTCACTCCGACCCGCTCGCGAAAGACGAAATGGATGGGTAGACCGCCCATCCATTTCGTCTTTCGCATCTACTCCCTTGCCCACTTGCCCACTCCCTGCTACGAGCGCAGGGCGGTGGCCTGGGTCCACCGTCTTTACCGAAGCCCCTGCTTCATTCACGACGAGCGCAGCGACGGGAAAAGCAGCACGTCGCGGATCGAATGCTTGTCCGTCAACACCATCACCAGCCGGTCCACGCCCATGCCAAAACCGCCGTTGGGCGGCATACCGTAGCGCATGGCGCGCAGGTAATCCTCGTCCATCGGATGCTTTTCCTCATCGTCGGCGGCGTAGTCCCGCCCCATCTCGATGAAGCGCTGCTCCTGGTCGAGCGGATCGTTCAGCTCGGTGAAGGCGTTGCACAGTTCGAACCCCGCCACATAACCCTCGAAGCGCTCAACCGTCATTGCCTCGCCCGGCTTGGACTTGGCCAGCGGTGAGATGTCGCGCGGATAGTCGAACAGAAACGTCGGCTGGATCAGTGTCGGCTCGAGATACTCGCTCAGCATGAAGTCGATCAGTTTGCCGCGCGTCGCCTGCGGATCGGGCGCCTTGCCGGCCTTGGCCAGGGCCTTCAGAAGCGCCTCGGCTTTCGGATGCTCGGCAATGTCGACGCCGCTGGCGTCTTTCAGTCCCTGGCGCAACTCTAGCCGTTTCCACGGCGGTGTGAAGTCGATCTCCTGGCGCTGATAGGTGACTTTCTGCGTTCCCCGCACACGCTGCACAACGCTCGAGACCATCTGCTCGGTGAGCTCCATCACCTGCTCGTAGTCCGCGTAGGCCCAGTAGAACTCCAGCTGCGTGAACTCGGGGTTGTGCTTGAACGACACGCCCTCGTTGCGGAAGTCGCGGCCGATCTCGTAGACGCGCTCCAGGTTGCCCACGAGCAGCCGCTTGAGATACAGCTCGAACGAGATGCGCAGGTACATGTCCTGCTCCAGCTCGTTGTGATGGGTCACAAACGGGCGCGCTGCTGCCCCGCCATACAGCGGCTGCAGGATCGGCGTCTCCACCTCCAGGAAACCTTTGTCATCCAGGAATTCGCGCAGCGCTCGGATCGTGGCTGCTCGCACGCGGAAGACGTCTCGCACGTCCGTATTCACAGCCAGGTCGGCGTACCGTTGCCGCGCCCTGAGCTCGGCATCTTCAAGTGCGGCATGCCGGACCACCTTGCCGTCAGGCAGGCTCTCGTCTTTGGCGGCGGGCAATGGGCTGACCGCCTTCGCCAACATGACGAATTCCTGCACCTGCAGCGTCACCTCACCGGTCTTGGTGCGGAACATCGTCCCGGATGCTTGCACGAAGTCACCGATGTCAAACATCCGATTGAAGAAGTCAACCTTCTCCTGCCCGATTTCGTTGGCCCTGAAGAATAACTGCACCTTTCCGGCTCCATCTTCGATGTGGGCGAAAGAGAGCTTTCCCATGGGACGCACGGCTCGGATACGGCCGGCAAGCGTCACGTGCACTTGGGTGCCGGACTTCTCAGCCGCCACGAACTCGGCGATCGCTTCGACGCTTGTATGCGTCCGCTGAGCCCGCATCGGATACGGATCGATGCCCTCTGCCCGCAGCTCCTCGATCTTCTGCAGGCGGATCTTCTCCAGCGATGTGTACTCGGTCATGGCTTAAGTCCTGCCCTTCATGCCCTCGCCTGCCGTCCTCCCCGGCTGTTGTGATTCGCCTTCAAGATGGGGTGAGCGCAGGCTGGGGTTGCTCAAAGGCGGTGAAAAAAAGGCGGCCCCGCGGTCCGCCTCCCGTCGGGGGCGAAGGCACGCGGAGCCGCTTCCGTTCAGTCTGAAGCTGGGCTGCACCAGCCCCCCTCTAGCTAGCCTTGATGATCTTCACCTTGTACATGCCGCCCGGCGTCTCAACGGTGACCGTTTCCCCGACCTCGCGGTTGAGAATGGCCTTGCCGATCGGTGATTCGTTGGAGATCTTACCCTCCCGTGGATTGGCTTCGGCCGCACCCACGATGGTGTACTCCTCCGGTTCGAAGCCCTGTTCCAGGATAGTCACGGTGGAGCCGATCACCACCGTGCCCTCCGGATGACTGGCGCCCTCTGGCTCGATGACGCGCGCCGTCGCCAGCAGCATCTCCAACTCCTGGATGCGTCCTTCGACGAAGGCCTGCTCGTTCTTGGCGGCCTCGTATTCGGCGTTCTCGATGAGTTCGCCGCCCTCCATCGCCTCGTGCAGACGGTCTGCCACCTCCTGCCGTTTGACGGTCTTCAGGTGGTCCAGTTCGTCCTGAAGCTTCTGGAAGCCTTCCTTGGTAAGGAATTTCGTCGCCATCGCAATGTCCCTACAATAGAAGAATTTGCATCCCATATGGGATGCAATGTCACCCTCTGGAACTCCAAAGGCCAGTTAAATATATCACGCTTTGGGGCCCGAATCAAGGCCCTCTCCTTGCGGCTCTGACCTCGCCCACAGGCGAATGCCCCCCTGTGAGGCCCAATGGGCGCGCATGTCCCGGCACAGAAGCTCCCAGCTTTCATACAAAGTGCTTAGTTGGGAACGGTATTCTCCAACGGCTGCCAGCCAGGCCTCGGCTGCTGCGTCGGAGAACGGATACAGGGTCGACCTCATGCCAGCCGTCTTCTCCGCCAGATCTTTCGGGCTCCACAGCAAGTAGGGCAGGTCGGCTGTGTATAGGAGTGGTCGGCCGAGCATTTCCGCCGCGTTCCTGGCGAGAAGATGGTCCACATGCTGGCCGATTGCCAATTGGCAGATAACTCTGTCATCAGGGTTGAGTCGCCTGTTGATCGCCTCACTTAGGTGTTTCGGGAGGGCGGCCTCCTGCGGCGGCACTTGTGTATCGATGGGCTCGGCGTACAAAGGTTCCCCGCTGGTGCCGCGCCGATAGATCGCGTCCAGGAACTCGAAGTGCACCGGGACAGCTCCAAGCATTGCCGCCGCCCGCTGATCCTCCGCCCGCCGGGTGGCAACGGTGGCTTCGGCGGTGGTCGTGCCCCATTTCTGGTGCATCTGGAGGGCGAATTCTGAGAGTTCAGGGTTGGCCGGGATGCCGGACATCAGCGTCCAGATTTCAACGGCCTTGCCGGCCCGCGTCTGCTCATAGATCAATCCGCCGGCCGACAGGACTGCATCATCGAGGTGAGGAGAAAGGTAAACCCAGCGCATCATCCCGATTATATCTGCCTGCACGCGTTGCCATTGCGAGGAGGTCTCAAGCTGAGCAAAGCTCAGTCGAAGGGCGACAAAGCCATCTCCTCATCCCCGCTGCCTCGTTGCGAGGAGCGCCTTCCCTGGTGCATCTCCAAGGTAGCGACGAAGCAATCCCCTCATCCCCGCTACGTCGTTGCGAGGAGCGCCTTCCCTGGTGCATCTCCAAGGTAGCGACGAAGCAATCCCCTCGCAGGCACAGGTGAGGGCTCTTCTAAGTGAGGCCGAAGCCTCCCGCTCACCAAGTGTCTTTGCGAGGTATCGTAGGGGCAGGGCTTGTCCCTGCCCAGCGACGAAGCGGTCTC
>Ga0315295_10001780_pt1 | contig 18402 bp, 13 predicted proteins | sample YL17G14_0_MG_FD_204453 | JGI IMG/M metagenome (GOLD analysis project Ga0315295, IMG submission 204453) | Sediment microbial communities from Yellowstone Lake, YNP, Wyoming, USA - YL17G14_0 | ecosystem: Environmental > Aquatic > Freshwater > Lake > Sediment | place: USA: Wyoming | collected... | reverse complement strand
GCGGCTTGAATCAGGCCCAGCCGCCGGCCGTCCCGGTTGCCCATGAGATAGAGGTCCATGGGGGGACATAATCACTGACGCGTTAAGGGGGGTCATTTTGACTGACGCACCACAGATAGGCCCGCCGATTGCCGCGCTTTCGCGGCGCGTGCTACGCTCCCTCTCCCTGTCGAGCCTCGAGCGCGCCCCGTGCGCGCTCCGTCGTCTCCCCGCCCCACGAGGTGAGCGTGAGCAGCGAAACCGGCGCTTCCGATCTCCAGGCCGTCGAACGTCTCAAGGTGGCGCGCGAGCGCATCGTCGGTGAGCTGCGCAAGGTCATCGTGGGCCAGGACGAGGTGGTGGACCAGCTCCTCATCGCCCTGTTCGCCGACGGCCACGTGCTGCTCGTGGGCGTGCCCGGGCTGGCCAAGACCCTGCTCATCTCGAGCCTCGCGCGCGTGCTGGACCTCAAGTTCAGCCGCATCCAGTTCACGCCCGACCTCATGCCGAGCGACATCACCGGCACCGACATCATCGAGGAGGACCACGCGACCGGGAAGCGCTCGTTCCGCTTCATCCGCGGGCCCGTGTTCGCCAACATCGTGCTGGCCGACGAGATCAACCGCACGCCGCCCAAGACGCAGGCGGCGCTGCTGCAGGCCATGCAGGAGAAGGAGGTCACGGCCAGCGGGCAGACCTTCCGGCTGGCGCTGCCCTTCTTCGTGCTGGCGACCCAGAACCCCATCGAGCTGGAGGGCACCTACCCGCTGCCCGAGGCCCAGCTCGACCGCTTCATGTTCAACGTGCTCGTGGACTACCCGAGCCAGGACGAGGAGGAGCGCATCGTCGCCACCACGACCTCGTCCTACCAGGCCACGCTCGAGCGCGTGCTGGGGGCGGAGGACATCCTCGAGCTGCAGCGGCTGATCCGGCGCGTGCCGGCGAGCGAGCACGTGGTGCGCTACGCGGTGCGCCTGGCGCGCGCCACGCGCGTCGGGACACCCGGCGGAGCCGGGCCGGACTCGCCCGAGTTCGTGAGGCAGTGGGTGTCGTGGGGCGCGGGGCCGCGCGCCTCCCAGTACCTGGTGCTCGGCGCCAAGACCCGCGCGGTGCTGCGCGGCCGCTTCGCGCCCGGCATCGAGGACGTGCAGGCGGTGGCGCGCGCGGTGCTGCGGCACCGCATCGTCACCAACTTCACCGCCGAAGCCGAGGGCGTGAAGCCCGAGCGCATCATCGAGGAGCTGCTGAAGACGGTCCCGACCGAGTAGGCTGCCGCCCCTTCCACCCGGAGGCCCGCGCATGGCCCTCGCCTCACCCGCGCCGCGACAGGACGTCGAGCTCAAGCGGCAGATCGGGCTCTACGCCGCCACCGCCATCACGGTCGGCAACATCGTCGGCTCGGGGATCTTCAAGTCCCCGAACTCGGTGGCCCAGTTCCTCGACAGCGTGCCCCAGATGATCGCGGTCTGGGTCGTCGGCGGCGCGCTCTCGCTGTGCGGCTCGCTGGCGCTGGTGGAGCTGGCGGTGGCGCACCCCAGGACGGGCGGGCTCTACGTCTTCATCCGCGAGGGCTTCGGCGACGCCTGGGCCTTCGCCTTCGGCTGGGCCAACCTCTGGGTCATCAAGCCCACGCTCATCGCCGCCATCACCATGGTGTTCGCGGAGTACTTCTGCGACGCCCTGCACCTGCCGGCGGCCGTGCTGCTCCCGGTGGGCTGGGCGGCCATCCTGCTGCTGACCGGCATCAACGTGCTGGGCGTGAAGCAGGGCGCGGGCACGGCGTCCCTCTTCACCACGCTCAAGGTGCTGGGCATCGTCGCGCTGTGCGCCGCCGCCTTCGCGTTGCCGCACACGGGCGCCGCACCCGCCAGCGCCGGGGACGCTGCCGCGGCAACCGGGTACCCGCCAGAGGCGGGTGCCGCGCGGCCGCTGATCATGGCCCTGGTGCTGGCCATGATCCCCGTGCTCTTCGCCTACGACGGCTGGACCGACTCCACCTACGTGGGCGGCGAGATCGTGAACCCGGGGCGCAACCTGCCCTTCGCCATCGTGTGGGGCACGGTGCTGGTCATCGTGATCTACGTGGTCACCAACCTGGCGTACTTCCGCGTGCTCACGCCGCAGGAGGTGGCCGCGTACCCCGTGGTGGGCGCCGAGGCCATGCGCCGCATCCTCGGGCACTGGGGCAGCCGCGCGCTGGCGGTGCTGGTCGCGGTCTCGACCTTCGGCACGGTGAACGGTGCCATCCTCACCGGGCCCCGCGTGACGCTGGCCATGGCCGCCGACGGCATGCTGTGGAGGCCGCTCGCGCACGTGGACCCGCGGCGCGCCTCGCCCGACCGCGCGCTCTGGGTGCAGGCCGCGCTGTCGTGCCTGTGGCTGTGGGTGGCCCGCTCGTTCGAGGACGTCTCGGGCTGGTTCGTGACCACCATGTGGCTGTTCTACGGCGTCACCACGGCGGCCCTCTTCGTGCAGCGCCACCGCGAGCGGCAGGCCGGCCGGAGGCTCTCGGAGTACCGCACGCCGCTCTACCCGCTCACGCCCATCGCCTTCATCATCGTCACCGTCGCCATCATCGCGAGCGACCTCTCGAGCACCGGCCTCAGAGCCGCCGCCGGCGTGATCATCGCCGCGCTCGGCTTCCCGGTGTACTTCGCGTGGCGCAGGAGGAGAGCCGCATGACCGCCGACCCGAAGCCGGAATCCGCGTCCGGGCTGGACTACCTCTCGCCCGACTACTACGACGTCGCCTACGGCTGGTACACCGACGACATCCCGTTCTACGTCGAGCAGGCGAAGCAGGCGGGCGGCCCCGTGCTCGAGGTCGCCTGTGGCACGGGCCGCGTGCTGCTGCCCGTGCTCGAGGCCGGGGTGGACGCCAGCGGCTTCGACCTGCGCCCCGGGTTCCTCGAGGTCCTGCGGCGCAAGGCCCTGGCCGCCGGCCTCGAGGCGCACGTCTTCCAGGCCGACATGCGCGACTTCACCATGCCGCGCCGCTACGCGCTCGTGGCCATCCCGTTCCGCTCGTTCCTGCACAACCTCACGACCGAGGACCAACTGCGCACGCTGCGCTGCTGCCGCGAGCACCTCGAGCCGGGCGGCCGGCTCCTGGTCGACCTCTTCCACCCCACCTTCTCGCGCCTGGTCGAGCCCGACGGCCGCTGGTGTCTCGAGAAGACCTACGCCCACCCGGAGACCGGGGCGGCACTCTCGACCTGGTCCACGCGCACCACCGATCGCGTGAACCAGACCATGCACGTCGAGATGGAGCTGCGCGAGTCGGGGCCGCGCGGCGCCACCGTGCTGCACCGGCACGCCTTCGACCTGCGCTGGATCTGGAAGGCCGAGATGGAGCTGCTGCTGCGCACCGCCGGCTTCACGCGCTGGGGGGTGGCCGGCGGCTTCGACGGCCGGCCGCTGCTCAAGGACACGGATCTCATGATCTGGACGGCGTGGAAGGACTGAGGTGAGCGCCTCCTTCCCGCGCTCCGCCTCCGGCGCCCGGCCCGACCTCGGGCTGGCGGGGGTGCGCCCGGCCGGGCCCGGAAGGAGCCTGCTCGATCCCGCCGTGGTCGCGCGCCTGGCGCACCTCGACGTGCGCGCGCGCCTCGTGGTGGAGGGCTTCATCGCCGGCATGCACCGCTCGCCCTTCCATGGCTTCAGCGTCGAGTTCGCCGAGCACCGGCCCTACATGCCGGGCGATCCGCTCAAGAACCTCGACTGGAAGGTGTGGGCGCGCACCGACCGCTTCCTCGTGAAGCAGTACACCGAGGAGACCAACCTGCGCTGCCACCTGCTCGTGGACCTCTCGGGCTCGATGGCCTTCCGCTCACCGCGCGCCTCCATGTCGAAGCTCGAGTACGCGCAGTGCCTGGCGGCCTCGCTCGCCTGGCTCATGCTCCACCAGCAGGACGCCGTGGGCCTGCTGCTGTTCGCCGAGCGCCCGCTGCGCTACGTGCCGGCGCGCGCCGTGCGCTCGCACCTCGACGTGGTGCTGAAGACGCTGCAGTCCGTCGAGCCGCAGGGGCGCACCCGGCTCGGGCCCGCGCTCCACGAGCTGGCCGAGCGCATCAAGCGGCGCGGGCTCGTGGTGCTGTGCTCGGACCTCATGGACCGTCCCGCCGAGGTGCTCGCCGGGCTGCAGCACTTCCGGCACGACCATCACGAGGTGGTCGTGTTCCACGTCCTCGACCCCGACGAGGTCGAGTTCCCCTACACCGACAGCGCCACCTTCGTGGACATGGAGAGCGGCGAGCGCCTCACCACCGAGCCCTGGGAGATCGCGCGCCGCTATCGCGAGCGCCTCGCCGCCTGGACCGCACAGTATCGCCGGCAGTGCCGCGAGAACCGCATCGACTACGTGGCGCTCGATACCCGCACGCCCTTCGACCAGGCGCTGCTCGCGTATCTGGAGAAGCGCACGAGGCTCCTGTGATCCTCCGCCTCTTCGCGGGCCTGGCGCTCCTGCTCGGGCTGACCGCGTTCGCCCTGTTCCTCACCCTGCTGGGCGAGGCCCCGTGGTCGCCGGCGCCCATGCGGCACCTGCGCGCCATGAAGGACCGGGCCACGGCGCCGGAAAGCCTCGCGACCCTCACCCTCGCCGACTTCGAGTCCCTGCCGCACCGCCTGCCGCTCGCGGAGTACGCGCGCCTCGAGGGGCAGGGCGCGTCGTTCGACGGCTACGTGCAGCGCATGCTCACCTCGACGGACGCGGACATCCACCTCGAGCTGGCCGCCACGCCGCGCCGGCCGGGCGGCCCCGACACCTCCTACGTGACCGCGGAGGTCACCCCGCAGTGGCGCGGCGGTTCCGACCGCTGGGCCTACGAGGGTCTGGTGGCCCAGCTCCGGCCGAACCACGGCGGAGCCTCGTCCTGGGACTCGGGCCCGCCGCGCGTGCGCGTGAGCGGCTGGCTGCTCTACGACTTCCAGTACGACGCCACCCCCACCCCGTACTCGCTCCTGCACGGAACGCGGGTGACCGGATGGGAGATCCATCCGGTCACCCGCATCGAGCTGTGGAGTGACCCCCTCGGCCGCTTCGTGGACGTGACGCGGTGAGCTTCCTCAACCCGCTCTTCCTCTTCGGCCTGCTGGCGGCCGCGATCCCGGTCGTCATCCACCTGTTCACGCGGCGCCGGCCGCGCGAGATGCCGTTCCCCTCGCTCGAGTTCCTCTCCGAGGTGAACCAGAGCGAGATCCGCCGCCTGCGCCTGAAGCAGTGGTTGCTTCTCCTGCTGCGCACGCTGGCGGTCGCGGCCGTCGCGCTCGCGATGGCGCGTCCCGCGCTGCGCGGCAGCGCGGGGGCGGGCTCGCGCGCCGGGGGCGGGCCGGGCGCGGCCACCACCGTCGTGGCGCTGGTGGACGTGAGCGGCAGCATGGGCGCGGCACCCGCCGGGTACCCGGGCGCTCCCGGCGGCACCGCGGCCGGCACGCTCGACGCGCAGGCGCGCCGCGTGGTGGAGGACCTGCTCACCACGCTGGGCCCCTCCGACGAGCTGCTGCTCGTGCCCTACGACCGCGCCCCGCGGCCCGTGACCGCGCGCCCCAGCGGCGACGTGGCCCGGCTGCGCGCGGCCGCCCAGGCGCTGGACGCGAGTGCGGCGACGACCGACCACCGCGCGGCGCTCGAGTACGCGGCACGCGCGCTGGCCGCCACACACTCGCTCAACCGCGAGCTGTTCTGGATCTCGGACTTCCAGTCGGCGGGCTTCCGCTCGACGACCGGGAGCGGCGCGGAGACGCCCGGCATGGCCCCCCCCGGACCGTGGACGCAGGCCCGGGTCTACCTCGTGCCGCTGGCGCCCCGCACGCGCGCCAACGTGGCGCTGGCCGATGCCTCGCTGGCACCCACCGAGAGCGGCCTCGGCCTCGCCGTCACCGGCGCCGCCTTCGGCGCGAACCCCGGGGACCTCTCGGTCGAGGCGCACGACGCGCAGAAGCACGACGAGCTGGCGCGCGGGTTCCTGAACCTGCCCGCGCGCGGCGAGACCTCGACGCTCATGCCGCTCGCGCGCGTGCCCGAGGAGGGCGGCGTGGTGACCATCCCGGACGACGTGCTGCCGCTCGACAACCGCCGCGCGTTCGCCGCGGGGCGGGCGGGCACGCTGCGCGTGGTGCTGCGCGAGGACGGACCGCCCTCGGCACTGAGGCTCGCGCTCGAGGCGGGCTCGCCGGCCTCGGGCCTCTCCGTCGAGACGGTGGACGCGGCCGCGCTGCCGGCCCGGCTCGCGGACGCCGACGTGCTCGTGCTGAACGACCTCGAGCGCCTGGGCGCCGTGGAGACCCAGGCGGTGCTGGACTTCCAGCGCGCGGGCGGCGGCGTGCTGCTCGTGCTCGGAGCGCGCGCCGACGCGGCCTTCTGGAACGGCTCGCTGCTGCGCGAGGCCGGGGCCGGTGATCTCGGCGGGACGGAGCGGGCCGCCCCCGACGTCGCGTGGCGGCTGGTGCGCGCGCTCGCCGGCCATGCCGTGCTGGCGGGCTTCCCTGCGCGCCCGGGCGAGCCACTCACCACCGCGCGCTTCCACGCCATCCGCGCCTTCACCACCGCCCCCGGCGCCCGCGTGCTGCTCGAGTTCGACCGCGCGCACCCGGCGCTCGTCGAGGCCACGCGCCTGCTGGCGTTCGCCGCGGGGCTCGACCCACAGGCCTCCGACTTCCCGGTGAGCGGCTCCTACCTGCCGCTCCTGCACCAGGCGGTCAAGGTGCTGGGGCGCGGCACCGCCTCCTCGTCGCTCGTGCCCGGCGAGCGCTACAGCGCGCCGGCCACGACCGGGATGTGGCGCATCGAGGACGAGCAGGGACGCGAGGTGGCGGCCGAGCTCAGGGCCGCCTCCGGCGCGACGCGGCTGGTGTCCGCGCCGCTCGAGCGCCCGGGGCTCTACCGCGTGATCCAGGGCGCCTCGGTGCGCGGCACCTTCGCGGTGAACCCCGACACGCGCGAGTCCGACCTCGCTTCGGCGAGCGAGGCGGCGCTGCTCGCCGCCTTCCCCGCGGGCCGCGCGCAGGTCGTGCATCCCGGCGCGGACCTCGCGCGCCGCGTGCGCGAGGCGCGCTACGGGCGCGAGCTGTGGACGTGGTTCGTGGCGCTGGCGCTGACCCTGCTCGCGGCCGAGAGCGTCATCGGGCGCCTCGGGCTGGCCGGCGCGCGGCGGGAGGAGCCGCCCGCGGCCTGAGCGGCGCGGGTCCCCCACCGGCGCCCCGGCACCCGTGACGGACGCGGCGACCACGTCACCGCCGCGACCCGCACGAGGCGCCGGTCGGATAGCATGGCCGGCGAGGCGGGCTCCCGGGCTCCGCCACCCCATCCAGAGGAGAACCCCCATGAGAGACCGCACGCTCGTCAGGCTTGCCGTGCTCGCCGCACTGCTGTCGATCGCGGGCGCCGGAAGCGCGGCCCCGGCTGGCCGCGATCCCGCCGCCCCGGGCCGCGGCGAGGCCGTCGTCTGGTACCTGGGTCACTGCGGCTACGCCGTGCGGACCCAGAACCACCTGCTGGTGTTCGACTACCAGGAGAAGCGCGACGGACAGGTGCCCCGGACGCGGCCCGGGCGGCCGGCGCTGGAGAACGGCTGGGTGGTCGCGGAGGAGGTCCGGGGCCAGCGTGTGCGCGTCTTCGTCTCGCACTCGCACGCCGACCACTACGACCCGGTCGTCCTCGAGTGGAGGAAGTCCGTGCCGGACATCCAGTACTACTTCGGCTGGAAGGTCGGTGAGGACTCGCTGGTCCACTGCCTGGAGGGACCGCGTGCCGAGCTCGAATCGGACGGGCTGGAGATCAGCACCGTGAACTCGCACCACTCCGGCGTGCCGGAGGTGGCCTGGCTGGTCAAGGTGGATGGGCTCGTGATCTACCACAACGGCGACTGCCAGGTGGACTTCAAGAGGGACCACCCGTACCTGAAGGCCAGGGCCGACCGGATCGACCTGGCTTTCGTCCCCAGGCTCCATGAGGACAAGTGGCACTACGGGCGGCAGAACGCGGACCTCTTCCGGAGGTTCCGCCCGCGGGCCGTGTTCCCCATGCACGACTCGGCCGGCGCGCCGGGCTACCGCGAGTTCGAGCGCGTGTGGCGCGGACGCATCCCCGACCTGCCGGTCTTCGTGCCCGAGAGGCTCGGGGAGCGCTTCGTCTTCGCGGGCGGGGCCGCGCGCCGCACGACCACGACCGATCCCCGCTGAGCCGGCGCCGGCCGGCGGACCGCCATGGCGCCCGCGCGGGCCGCCTGCGGATCGGGCCGCCGTGACGGCTCGCGCCGCAGGCGCTAGGCTGCGCGGCCATGCCACCGCGCCTCGGCGCCCTGATCGCCATCGTCCTGTGGGGACTTTCGTTCGTCGCCACCAAGGTCGCGCTGCGCGAGATCTCGCCCGTCACGCTCGTCTTCTCGCGCTTCGCCCTGGGGACGGCCCTGCTCGTGGCCACGCTCGCCGCCCGGCGCCGGCCGCTGGTGCCGCCGCCGCGCTCCTGGCCCGCGCTCGCCGTGATGGGCTTCGTCGGGATCTTCGTCCACCAACTGCTCCAGTCCTACGGCCTCACCCTGACCACCGCCGTGCGCACGGGCTGGCTCATCGGCCTCATCCCCATCTGGTCGGCGCTGCTGGCGGCGGTCTTCCTCAAGGAGCGCTTCGGGCCCGCCAAGGTGGCGGGGCTGGCGCTCGGCTTCGCGGGCGCCGTGCTGGTGGTGACGCGCGGGCGGCTGTCCGCCGGGCTGCTCGCGCTGCCCAGCACGCGCGGGGACCTGCTGATCCTGGCGAGCACGCTCAACTGGGCGATCTACACCGTGCTCGGCCGCGGCACGCTGCACCGGCTGGGGAGCCTGCGCGCCACCACCGGGACCATGTTCCTCGGCTGGCTCATGCTGGCCCCGCTCTTCCTGCGCGTGGAGGGCTGGCGCGAGTATGCCGCGCTCTCGCCGTCCGGCGCGGCCGCGCTGCTGTTCCTCGGCATCGGCCCGGCCGGCCTCGGCTACCTGTTCTGGTACGGTGCGCTCGAGCGCGTCGAGACCTCGCGCGTGGCCGCGTTCCTGTATCTCGAGCCGTTGGTGACGCTGGCCGCGGCCGTGGCCCTGCTGCACGAGCCCGTGGGGGCGGCGACCGTGGCCGGCGGGCTCATGGTGCTGGCCGGGGTGGCGCTGGTGCAGCGCGCGCCGGCGGCACAGGGCGCGGCTCCGGATTGATGCCCGACAAGGAGGAGGACCCGTGGCGGAAGAGCAGAGCGGAGCGCCGCTCACCGGCGTGATGGCCGACCTGGTGGCCTATCAACCGGGCGCGGTGGTGAGCCGCGTGATCCTCAAGAAGGCGACCGGCAACGTGACCCTGTTCGCCTTCGACAAGGACCAGGGCCTGAGCGAGCACACCACGCCCTTCGACGCGCTGGTGCTGGTGCTCGACGGCGTGGCCGAGATCACCATCGGCGGGGCGCCCTGCGTCCTGAGGGCGGGCGACATGGTCGTCATGCCCGCGAACGTCCCGCACGCGCTGAAGGCCCCCGAGCGCTTCAAGATGGCGCTCACCATGATCCGGGCGTAGCGCGGCGGGGGCGGGGCAGCGGCCAGAGGTTCGCGCGCGGGCTGGGAGCCGGGGGGTCCCGCGAGGCCGCCGGACCCACGCTGCGCGCGGGTACCCCCGGACGGGAGCCAGGGATGGCGGAGTCCGCCGAGGAAGGGCGAGGCGTAGCAGGATGCGAAGCCGAGCGTGCCCGCGGGGCCCCCCGGCTCTCAGCCTGCGCCCCCGATGGAGCAGCGAGCCCCCGGAGCCTACCGGCCCCGGGGGCTTCGTCCGCTTCAGCGGCGCGCTACTTGGTCTGCTGTTCGATCGTCACGCCCTTGGGCAGCGCCTCGGGGTTGAGGACCTTGAGCACCACGCGGCGGTTCATCGCGTAGTCCTCGTCCGACTTCTCGGGGGACACGGCCAGCTGGCTCTCGCCGTAGCCCTTGGCGACGATGTTGTCCCCGTTGAGGTGGAAGTGCTGGACCAGGTACTCGCGCACCGACGCCGCGCGCTCCTGGCTCAGCTTCTCGTTGTACTTCGCCGAGCCGCGCGAGTCGGTGTGACCCTGCACCTCGACCTTGAGGTCCGCGAACTTCTCGAGCGCCGTGCCGACCTCGTTGAGAGTGGCCTCGGACTCCGGCAGCAGCGTGGCCTTGCTGAGGTCGAAGTAGACGTCCCGCAGCACGATGCTCCCGGTCTCGATGAGCTGCTTCTCGACCTCCGACTGCGGCGGCGTGGGAGCCGGCGGCGGTGCGGCCGGACGCGGGATCTCCTGGGCCGGCGGGGGCGGCGGCGGCGTGGCTGGAACGTTCCTGGCCTCGATCTGGCTGGCGCTGCAGCCGACCTTGTCCACCTTCTCGCCCTTGGAGGTGTTCGGGCACTCGTCGATGCCGTCGCACACCTTGTCACCATCCGAGTCCACCAGGCAGCCCCACTGGTCCACGACACAGCCCTTGGGCGTGTTGTTGCAGTAGTCCAGGCGGTCCTGGACGCCGTCGTGGTCGTAGTCCCCCGCGGGCAGGCAGCACGGCACGGACTGGTCGCTCGGGGCGGCGGGCTTCGGCTCGGTGGCTGCGGTCGTGGCGGCCACGGCCGCCAGCAGCAGAAGGGCAAACAGGATGCGAGGGAAGGACATCGGGGCGACCTCCTCCTTGGTCTGCCGGGCCTGCGGGCGCAGGCGCGCCCGAATCCCCGGCGGTTCGGTGGCCCGAGTTATACCCCGTCCCGCTTGAGAGGGCCAGCGCGGGCGTCCGGTGGGCCGGCGCGGGCAAACGCGGGGACGAGTGCGGAGCGGAGGGCCGCTCCGGACTACCTCAGCACGGCGAGGCGGGAGGCCCCGGTGGCCCCGGAGCCGGTCCACCAGCGGACCATGTAGAGCCCCGGCCGCCCCAGGCCCGGATCCCAGGTCCGGGTGGCCCGGCCCGCGCCGAGCCACTCGAGCGGCCGTACCGCCACGCGCCGTCCGGAGAGGTCGTAGACCTCGAAGGCGGCCCAATCGGGCGCGGGCAGCGCGAGCGTGAGCGAGAGCGCGCCACCGACACGCGCGGGGTTCGGCGCGAGGGCCAGTGCCGGGCGCAGGGCCGGAGCGACCGGAGACACGTCCGTGGTCGAGACGCCGCGGGCGTAGCGGATGCGGTCGAGGCCGTAGTCGTCGTAGGCGATGTGCGGAACGCCCTGCGCGTCGAGGGCGAGATCCAAGTCGCCGAAGTAGGCACCCGAGTCCACCGTCGCGACCGCCCACGCTCCGGCGTGGCGCGAGGCATAGCGCAGCGTGTGCGTATCGTCGTCGTAGAAGGCGATGCGCGGCTCGCCGTGGCGGTCGCAGGCGAGTGAGAGCATCTTCGGATTGCCCCAGGCCACGGTCTCGATGGTCCAGCCCGCGGGGCCGCGCTCCGCGTAGCGCACCCGCGCGGGGGAGTAGACGATGTAGGCGATCCCCAGCACGCCGCCCGGGCCGGCCGCGATCGAGCACGCGCCGGGAGACGTGCTGTCCACGACCTCGGAGCGCCACTGCCCGGCATCCCGCCACAGATGCCCGAGCAGCCCGGATGCGCTGCAGGCCACCTGGGGCCGATCCTGCGCGTCGATGGCCAGCGACAAGGCGTAGCTGTTGCCGAGGCCGGAGAGCGCGTCCACCGACCAGATGCCGGCGTCCCGGGTGAGCAGCTCGGGGGCGAAGGCGTAGCGCATCCGCGCGGCGATGCGCGGCTCACCCTGCGAATCGAGCGCGAGGCAGGGGAAGCCGCCGTAGACGGTGCCCGGGGTCTCCTTGCTCCAGCCCTGCGCGTCCCTGCTCCAGTAGTCGATCTGGTAGCTGTCGAAGTTGGAGTTCGAGACGGCGACGTGCGGGTGACCCTGCGCGTCGATCGCCAGCGACGTGGTCCAGACGTTGACGAGCTGGGCCGAGGCCGGGCGGGCGCCGGCGGCCAGCGGGACGGAGGCCTGGATGGACTCGATGTTCCAGGACGCCCCCGTGCGGGAGGCGTAGCGGAAACCCAGATAGGGTCCCCAGTAGGTCACGTGCGGCACGCCCGAGGGATCCACGGCGATCGAAGGCGAGTAGACCTGGAACGACGAATAGGCGTTCTCGACGGTCTCCAGCGTCCAGTCGCCCGCCCGGACGGCTCCGGGCAGGGCCGACGCGAGTGCGGCAAGGCCAATCAGGATGACGAGGCGGAACATGACGCGACCCTCCGCGTGGTCTCCGGAGACTCGGTAGTCCTACCACTCCGCCATACCCCGCGGTCCCGGGTCGGGGTCGGCGGGAAGGGGGTCGAGCGCCCCACAGGGGCACTCGCCTTGAGGCCGGTGGGGGCCCCTGTTAGGCTCGGCGTGCCTCGCCCTCGCGGGTGGGGGGCGGACCATCGCGAGAGTCGCCGCGAACCGCCGTGGGATCTCCCACGGCGGGTTTTCGGCATGGACTGCGAGCCGAGGAGCCCCTTGAAGCGCCAGGAACCGCCGCCGTCGCCGCCCTCCGAGACCTACCTCCGGGACCAACTGGTCGAGCGCATCGCCGGACTGGCGGACCGCGTTCCCGAGGCGCCCGAGCTGCTCACCCTGCTGCGCGAGGGCCGCGGCCGCGCGGGGGTGCGTGGGCTCACGGGCTCGGCGCGGGGCTACCTCGCCTCGTGGCTCCAGCGGGTCACGGGCCGCCCGGTACTCTACGTGGTGGGGCACGGCGACGCCTTCGAGGAGGCCCGGGACGACCTCGAGTACTTCCGGGGCCCGGGCGCCCTGCTGGCCTTCCCCGAGCCGGACACCCTGCCGTACGACCCGTCCTCGCCGCATCCGGGCATCACGGCGCAGCGCCTCGAGGCGCTGGGACGGCTGGCCGGCGGCCTCGCGTCCGGCGCCGTGGGCGCGGCCCGCGAGGGCTGGTCGGGCGTGGTGCTCGCCACGGTGCGCGGCCTGCTGCAGAAGGTGCCCCGGCCCGCGCGGCTCGCCCGCGGGCTGCTCGAGCTGCGCGTGGGGCACGACTACGACCCGCACGCCCTCATGGAGCGCCTCGTCTTCATGGGCTACGAGCGCCTGCCGGAGGTGGAGGCGGTCGGGCACTTCGCGCGCCGCGGCGGCATCCTCGACGTCTACGCCAGCGGGCTCGCCGACCCGCTGCGCCTCGAGTTCGACGGGGACACGCTGGTCTCGCTGCGCCGCTTCGACGCCTCGACCCAGCGCTCGATCGAGCAGCTGCCGGCGGCCACGGTGCTGCCGCGCTACGAGGTGGTGATCGAGCCGCACGAGGCGGAGATGGTCGCCGAGCGGCTGCGCGTGGCGCGCGAGGGAGCGGACGAGCCCGCCGGCGGCGCGGACGACGGACGCGCCGCGGCGCGCGCGGGCGCGTTCCTCTTCCACGACGGCATGGAGCGCTTCGCCGCGCACTACGACCCCGACCTCGGCACGCTGCTCGACTACCTGCCGGAGGACGCGCTGGTGGTGCTCGACGACCCCGGAGCCCTGCGCGCGCGCGCCGGCGAGCTGGACGCCCTGGTGCGGCGCGGCTTCGAGGAGTCGCGCGGACCGTACCCGTCCCTCTCGCCGCCCGAGTCGCTGTTCCTGCCGGGCGGGGCCTTCGAGACCCTGACCGCCGCACGGCCCGGGGTGGACTGGCTAGGCCCCATCGTGGAGGCGGGCGACGCGGAGCGCTACGCGCGCGCGCTGGTGGTGGACTGCCTGCCCGCCGAGCCGGTGCAGCGCTCGATCGAGCGCCTCAAGGCGCACCTCGCCGAGCTGGGCGCCAACGGCATCCACGCCGTCATCCTGTGCGACAACCCCGGGCAGCGCGACCGGCTCTTCGAGCTGCTGGGGGACACCGGCGCCACGCTGGGCGTGGGGCTCGTGTCGGCCGGCTTCACGCTCAGGGGGGCCGGGCTCGCCGTCCTCACCGACCACGAGATCTTCGCGCGCTACCGGCGCCGCCGGCGGCGGCTCAAGAGGACCGGCGGGCTCTCGCTGGCCGAGCTGTCGGCGCTCAAGGTGGGCGACTTCGTGGTGCACGAGGACCACGGTGTCGGGATCTACCGCGGCATGCAGCGCCTCATCCTGAACGGCCAGGAGACCGACTGCGTCGAGATCGCCTACGCCGAGCGCGACCGCCTCTACGTGCCGGTGCAGCAGCTGGCGCTGGTGTCCCGCTACGCCGCGGGCGAGGGGGCGCGGCCGTCCCTGCACCGGTTGGGCTCGGGCGCCTGGCAGAAGACCAAGGCGCGCGCGAAGAAGGCCATCCAGGACATGGCCGAGAGCCTCATCAAGGCCTACGCCGTGCGCCGCGCGCTGCAGGGTCACGCCTTCCGGCTGGACAGCGTCTGGCAGCGCGAGCTGGAGGCGTCGTTCCCCTACGAGGAGACGCCCGACCAGCTCAGTGCCATCGAGGAGGTCAAGCGGGACATGGAGGCGGAGAAGCCCATGGACCGCCTGATCTGCGGCGACGTGGGCTACGGCAAGACCGAGGTGGCGATCCGCGCCGCCTTCAAGGCCGTGCAGGAGGGCAAGCAGGTGGCGGTGCTGGTGCCCACCACCATCCTCGCGCAGCAGCACGTGCTGGTCTTCCGCGAGCGCCTCGCCGACTTCCCGGTCAAGGTCGAGGTGCTGTCGCGCTTCCGGACCCCGAAGCAGCAGAAGGAGGTCGTGGCGGCGCTGGCGCGCGGCGAGGTGGACGTGGTGATCGGCACCCACCGGCTGCTCTCGAAGGACGTGCGGTTCCGCGACCTGGGCCTCGTGGTGATCGACGAGGAACACCGCTTCGGCGTGGCGCAGAAGGAGAAGATCCGCCAGCTGACGCGCACGGTGGACGTGCTGGCCATGACCGCCACACCCATCCCGCGCACGCTCAACCTGTCGCTGGCGGGGGCCCGCGACATGTCGGTCATCGAGACCCCGCCGCGCGATCGCCTGCCCGTGCACACCGAGGTCCTCGAGCTGGACGAGGACGTGCTCACCGACGCCGTGCTGCGCGAGGTGGATCGCGGCGGGCAGGTGTTCTTCGTGCATAACCGCGTCGAGACCATCCACAACGCGGCGCTGCGCCTGCAGAAGCTGGTCCCGCAGGTGCGCGTGGCGGTGGCCCACGGCCAGATGCACGAGCGCGAGCTGGAGCGCGTGATGCTCGAGTTCCTCGACCGGCGCTGGGACGTGCTGGTCTCGACCATGATCATCGAGTCCGGCATCGACATGCCGAGCGTCAACACCCTGATCGTGGACCGCGCGGACGCCCTCGGGCTGGCGCAGCTCTACCAGCTGCGCGGGCGCGTGGGGCGATCGTCGCACCGCGCCTACGCCTACCTCGTGGTGCCCTCCCGGCGCGTGCTCACCGAGGAGGCCGAGAAGCGCCTGCGCGTCATCGAGGAGTTCGACGAGCTGGGCGCTGGCTTCAAGATCGCGCTCAAGGACATGGAGATCCGCGGCGCCGGCAACCTGCTGGGGCCCGAGCAGCACGGCTTCATCATCGGGCTGGGCTTCGACCTGTACGTCAAGCTGCTCGAGGAGGCGGTGGCCGACCTCAAGGGCGCCGCGGCCGAGGTGGGGCCCGAGCCGCGGTTGCTGACCGACTGGAGCGCCTACCTGCCCGACGACTACGTGCCCGACGAGCACGAGAAGCTGAACCTCTACCGGCGCCTCGCCGACACGCGCAGCGTGGACGAGCTGGACGACCTGACGCTCGAGATGTTGGACCGCTTCGGCCAGCTGCCGCCGCCCGCCATCGCCCTGTTCGAGCTGCGCCGGCTGCGCCTGCTCGCGGGCGGCTGCGAGGTCGAGAGCCTGCGCGTGTTCCAGGAGGTGACCGAGCTCGCGCTGCGCCGGCCGCTCAGGCCCGCCGAGATCCGCACCGTGGTCGGCATGCTCGCCTTCCAGGTGGAGTTCTTCACCGGCCGTGAGTTCGGCCTGCGCGTGCGCGGCACCGGCATCGCGCTGCTGAACCGCACGCGCGAGACCCTGCAGGCGCTGGCGGTGGCCGCCGCGGCGCCCCCGGGGGCGGAAGAGACCGGCCGGCCGCCGCGCTGAGGCATCGCCCCGCGAGCCGCACGGCGCGCGGGCGGGGTGGGACCGGCTGTGCGAAGATGCCTCCCATGTCGGAACCCCCTTCCGCCGCCGGGCGCCGCGAGCACCTCGCGCACGCCCTGCGCCTCGAGCACCTCATCACCGCGCTCTCGCTCGGCGTGATGGTCTGGCTGGCGCGCGCCAAGCGCCGCGCCGGCCGGGGCCTTTCGAGCCCGGAACGGGCGGTTGCAGCCTCGCCCCGACTCCTGTAAACAGGTGGCCTACCCACCCCCACGGTCAGACCAAAGGACTCCCATGAAGCGCACTCACTCCCCAGCCCGGCTGCTCGCCGCCCTCGCCCTGTCCCTCCTGCCCGCCCTCGTCGCGGGCTGCTCGTCCGACTCCGGGGTGCTGGCGCGCGTGGGTGACCGCACCATCACGCGGCAGGACTTCGCCGACGTCGCGGGCCGCAACCCGGGCGCGTACACCGGCCGGCCCGAGGTCGCGAAGGCCGCGCTGCTCGACGACCTGGTCAAGCGCGAACTGCTGGTGCTCGAGGCCGTGAAGCGCGGACTCGTGGACCCGGCCGAGCGGGCCCGCCTCGCGCAGCAGACCCGGGAGCAGTTGGTCCTCCGTGCCCTGTTCGGGCGCGTGGTGCCGCGCGAGGTGCCGGTGAGCGACGCCGAGGTCACGGCGTTCTATCGCCAGCGCAGCACCGAGGCGCACCTGCAGATCATCTTCACGGTGGATCGCGCCGGCATCGACGCGGCCCTCGGGGAGGTCCGCCGGGGCGGGGACTTCGGCGCGGTCGCCGACCGATGGAACATGTCCGGCATGGTGCCCCCCCACGGCGACCTCGGCTTCGTCATGGCCGGCTCGCTGGCCGGTCCGCTCGACCGCTGGGTGGTGGCCGGCAGGGTCGGCGAGGTCATCGGCCCGATCGAGTCGATGGGGGACGGCTGGTTCCTGCTCAAGGTGCTCGAGCGCCGTCCGCGTGCGCAGGAGCCCCTCGCCGAGCAGCGCGACGGCCTGCGCGAGATGCTCGTGCAGCGCAAGCAGCGCGGGCTGCTCATCACCCTCCAGCGCGAGCTGCTGGCGCAGTACCGCGTGCGCCTCGAGCCGGGCGCCGCCCAGGCCCTCTTCATGCGCTACAACCAGCCCCGGGACACCGTCCTGGTCGGCAGCATCAGGATGCCCGTGCCGGCTCCGCCCACGTCCGAGGAGGCGCGCCGGGTGCTCGTCCGCTACGACGGCCCCGAAGGCAGGCCCGTCCTCTACACGCTGGCGGACGCGATCCAGGACCTGCAGGACGCCACGCGGATGCGCCCCAACTTCTCGATGGTGCCCGTCATCGAACAGTGGCTGAAGACCATGGCGCTGCAGCGCGTCGCCCTCATCGAGGCGCAGCGCCGCCACCTCCACGAGGAGCCCGACGTGGTGCGGCAGGTCCGTCAGCGCGTGGACAACGTGCTGCTGGAGACGGCCTACGCCTCGCTGGTGATCAACCCGACCACGGTGACCGAGGATGAGCTGCGCGCCGAGTACGAGCGCCGCGCCGCGTCGCTCGCGGAACAGGGGAAGACGCTCCCGCCCTTCGCCAGGCTCGAGGCGGACACCAGACAGACGCTCGAGGCCGAGACGCTGGAGCAGAAGCGCGCCCGGCGGCTCGACCAGTTGATGGAGTCGCTGCGGCGCACCTACCGCCCGGTGGCTTTTCCCGAGCGCCTGGCCCGCATCCCCTGGCCCGTGGCGCCCGCGGCACCGCAGATGCCGGGAACGTAGGGCGCCGCGCCGCTACCGCCCGCGACAGCCCGGGGCGCGCCCGCCCCGGGCTGTCCCCTACCTGCGCCCCGCCTTCCTCTTCACGCGCGCCTCGATCCACGTCGCGATGGTGTCGAGCGCCGCGGGGGCGAAGGTCTCGTCGAGGGTGCCGTACTCGGCGGGCGAGCCGGTGGGACTGGTCTGGAACAGGTGGTTGAGCCCCGGCAGCTCCAGCGTCCTGGCCTCCCGGTTTCGGTCCGCGGCGAGCGCCCGGGCGATGGCCGGCAGGTTCTCCCTCGAGGGCACCTGCATGTCGAGGCTGCCGTTCAGGGCCAGCACGGGACACGCGAGCCGGGCCAGCGCGGGCGCGGGATCGTAGGACACGAACCAGCGGAACCAGGGCGAGGACATCATCTCGGCCTGCTCCGTCATGTTGCTGCGGTTGACGACGGCGCGCTGGTCGCGCGGCAGTTCCTCCACGCTGCGATCGATGGTCTCGAGCAGGCGCTGCCGCAGGCCGCTCGAGTCCGTCGCGGCCTTCACCACGGCGAACAGGCGCCGCTGGAGCCGGCCGTTCCAGGCGACGACGCTGTCCGTCTCGCCCATCGCGTGGAGCACGGCCGCGCCCTGCAGACCGAGCAGGCTGTCCCCGGGCACGCCGGGCGCCGCCAGCAGCACCACGAAAGCGATGCCGCCGCCG
>Ga0315295_10001778_pt1 | contig 18410 bp, 26 predicted proteins | sample YL17G14_0_MG_FD_204453 | JGI IMG/M metagenome (GOLD analysis project Ga0315295, IMG submission 204453) | Sediment microbial communities from Yellowstone Lake, YNP, Wyoming, USA - YL17G14_0 | ecosystem: Environmental > Aquatic > Freshwater > Lake > Sediment | place: USA: Wyoming | collected... | reverse complement strand
CCGGTGGCCCTGGGACAAAGCGAAGGTGAAGGCCCTGGGAATTGATGTAGTGATCGATCTCTCCGGCGAATTTGATTCGTCGATGCCCTGGCTCGCCGCTTATCTTTACTGGCCGATTGAGGATAGGGCGAAACTGCCGAACCTCCGGCAACTCGAAACCCATGCGGAGTGGGGAGCCCGGATGCTCTGGGGAAATGGTCTTAAACTTTTGTGCCATTGCACGGAGGGATTCAACCGGAGCGGTCTTCTAAACGGCACGATCCTCAATAAGCATGGGATTTCCGGTAGTGAGGCCCTGAAACTGATCCGGGAGAAGAGACCGGGGGCCTTGTCGAACCCCACCTTTGCGGCCTATGTCGCAACTTTTCCGGGTGTGGGAGCTCCGACATCATGGACAAGAAGGACGGATCGTGGGAAAAAGTAATAAACCCTGTAAGTGCGGTCACAATCGTTGGAAGACTCTGATAAAGGGCGAAATGTGGGAGTGCCGCAAATGCGGAAATGTGAGGGTGGCGACATGAGCGGCCCGATAATGCCGATATGGTTTGCGGCTCTTATGCTTGCCGGACTCGCCATTCCAATGGTGGGGGCGGTTGCGGCGATAGTCGTCGGCCTGATCGTAAAAAATTATTGGTTTATAGTCAGTGGAATCGTGGGGGGATGGTTCTACTGGCTTCTGATCTTGAGGCATTATTTCTAACCTCAAGGCTCATCACCTCCTTACACCTTCCCCCGGTGGATCAGGTTAAACCGGGGAACATTGAAAGGAGGGTCAGATGGAAGGAGAAAAAACGGAGGAGAAGAAAGTGGAGGGGGGCATAGCCAGGCCGGAAATGCCCAAGGCCAAAACTCGTCAAATTCCTGGGGTAGGCCGGATTGTCCTGGTCAAGACAAACGACGGTGAACGGCCCATGTTGATCGTGAAGGTTTGGAATCCTACCACGGTCAACGGAGTCATCTTCCTCGATGGATGGAATGACAGGGGCCTCGCCATAATCGGGACACGGGAGGGTTCTCTGTTGTCCTGGGCGACTTCGATCCAGAGAGGAAGCGAAGTCAATCAATGGAGGTTCTATGACGATTAGCCGAAAGGTCTTTGGCGATCTGGCGGAAGCGATACTTCAAGCCGGAGCGATCCAGGCGGTGAAGGATTACAGTCCGAAACTTAGGGTGAAGGCGACCCGCAGATTGGTCAATGGGAAGATCGACAAAAGGTATAAGGGTGTCGAAATTCTTTTAACGGTCGGCCCCCCGAATTATGCGGAACGTCGGTTTGTCCGCCAAGCGGAGAAAGCGAAGGAACCTTTCCCGATCAAGAAACTTCAACTCAAGTGGTTGAAGAAAATGTGCCCGTGACACTTTGGGACGAGGGAGGATTACATGAACTTAGAGGTTTTGGGAAGGATCGGCATTGTGGTGATGAAAAACGGGAAGTCTCCGATGAAAGTCGAAGATCTGGACGAGTGGCAAATTCTAAACGTCCTCTCCTCGCAGATTCACCACATCAACATGAGAATGGCAGAGAAGCCGATGAAGCTCGACGAAATGACGAAGGGGAAACTCTATAAAGCCCTCAAAGATATTTTTGGGACGGAAGACGGGTTTCCGATCATCAATGCTCTTTCCTGGTGTTTGAACCGGGTCGCCGCTCGCATGGCTCGTGACAAGAAGAAAGAAGAACCGATCATTCTTTCGCCCGATGCCTGGGGCGGGCCTTTCATGTAGGAGGGAATTATGTTTGATGTTGTGATTCGGAATTTGAACGATCTCTTTGGATACGGCATTTGGATAATCTCGAAAGAAGAAGAATCCATCGGCCCAAGAAAAATAAAAGTGCTCCGCCTGGGGCCGATGACCTGGGAAGAGTTTGATGTCGGCCATAAACTTCCGATGCCAACATTTGAGACCTCTACGAGAGAGGGCGATCTTATTTTTGAGAAATTCTTCGAGCGGGCGAAAGAGGCCGGGTATGGCCGGGATAAGGTCTCGGTCGAGAGTGGGGAATTGAAGGCAACGAAGGAGCACCTGACGGACATGAAGAAACTGGTCTTTGAACCCCCGGCCCACTTTGCACCAATGCTCATGGGGAATACAACCTCCGGCTTCTCGATGTTAGGCCCCATGACTCCTGGTAGAACATTTTATTCAACCCCCGCCGATCTCAAGATTTCGGCCAGCCGGGTATTGAAGGCCGCCAAAAAATGCGGGAATGCGGCGGAGGTATTGAAAGAACTTTTCCCGGAGGTCTTTGGCCCAGGATGGGAGAGATTTAAAGATGAGACCCATTAAGAATGTCACAGAGAGGCATCTTGAAGCATACCGCCTCTGGAAGATTTTTCAGAATCATCAAAAGGTGGCCGACGAGATCGGTGTCCACGTTGACACCATTGCGAACTGGTCATCGTTTTTTGAGTGGAGAAGAAAATTTGCGGAAGACATCGCAAACGGAGACGGCAACACGATGGCCATCGTCGCCGGTTTCCGAAAGAATGCGATTGTGGTTACTGACCTCATTCAGGGCTGGACTGTAAGACTCGCCAAGATGCACCAGGAGATTATCGAAGAAGGCAGGGACTTCAACGAAGAAGAGAAACAGTTAAGGGATCGCTACATATCGGCGATTAAGACATTTGATCCGAGGGCAATGCAGAACCTACTCGCTTATCTCAAGGCGAGTTATCAATTCGATTTGGGAACCGGCGGAGGTATTGAGGATGATCGGCCCCCGGATCGACCCGGAGGAGAGGCCGGGATTAACTTTAGAGGCCCGACGCTCGTGATGTTCGGGCCAGGCAAGGGAGGAGAGAATGGGAAAGAAAAGCTCTTTCAACTCCAAGGGACGGGATCGAAATCGAGAACGAGGCTCATCGGTCATAGGGCCATTGAACAAGACGGCTTCGGAGCGGGCGGCCAAGAGGTATGCGAAGGAATCGGCGAAGATGGCGGCGGGGGCAATGGCAAGTCTGGGCCTGGGAGCATCGATCAACAAGGAACCGCCTCCACCAATCACGATAGAACTGCGGATTCTCCGTGGGCATGATCCCCAATTTAGGATCACGATAGAGGGAAAACCATGAAAAGAGCGTTCACCATTTATTACAGGGAGCAAGACGGAGAGATTGGAGACATTGATTTCTCGGAGGAGTTTAATAGAGAATCATCCCTGATGAAGGCGGATGTCATCGGGGACTTGATTCAAGATATGACGAAGAGGTATAACCTTTACATTCAAAGAGGAGTCGTCGGAGGAGAAAGGAGATTAAAGTCATGCCAGGCAAACACAGAGCACATACGCCATACACTTCGGATGTCCAGACGACCGCCGGAAACATCGCCTTAGCCGCACGGGAAGGAAAATTCCCGAAATCGAAACTCAAGGGAGCCTCGAAGGAAATGGCCAAGGGAATGACCATGAAGGAATTAAAAAGCCATTCCGCAGAGGCGAAGGGAAAAGACCTTCCCCACAAGATAACCAAGCGGAAGATGGAACATACCGGACATAATCGGTCTCATCGAAACGGGAAGTGGTAAAAGGAGAGAATGCTGATGGCAAAACTCAAATATGGTGATGCGAGCGAAATCGCAAAATTGGAACAGGCGGCAGGTTTGGAGCCAACACCTGCTCCTCCTCCGAACGAGGGTAAAACCCCTCCTGCGGAGCCAGTAGGAATGGAACGTTACTATAAAGGGCCTTATGCAAAAGGCGAAACCATCAAGTTCGGGGAAAAGGCAAGGTTATGGGAAGGCCCGAAACCCTGGCGAAAGTAATTAAAGTTTGAGATAACCGGTGAGGGTGGCCAAAATGTCTTGGTCAAGGAATTTTGAGAGATGTTGTCTCTGTGGAACTAATCAACGTCCCCATGAAGCCTTGGGTCTTTGCAAACGATGTTACAATCAGACTAAACAGAGAACCACGTGGAATCAAAGAAGGAAAGAAAAGAGGCGTCAGGGAAGACTGAAATATGAGGAATTAAAGGCGGGCAAACAATGTTTATCGTGCAATGAGAGCCATCCTGCCTGTTTGGACTTTCATCATAAAGATGGAACCGTAAAGAGTGATCGGATTTCAAAGATGTTGGGAAGATATTCTTGGAAGAGGATTTTAAAAGAGATTGAAAAATGTGATGTCTTGTGCTCCAATTGTCATAGGAAGTTTCATTATCCAAAAAAATAGGGTATAAAAATCTCCGTTGGCCACGGAGTTGCCCACGTTAGTAAAAAAACCCCGACCGTTTGCACGGGAACAGTCGGGGTTTTTTTGTGGGCAGACGGTAGGGGCTTTTTCTTTGGGGTGAGGATAGAGGGAATGGAGAACGCAAGAAAAGTAAAACTATTCGGAGACCGGATAGAAGCGATGAGAAAATATGGACAAGGCCAGGCCCTACTGCGTGCCACGAAATCCATCGCCGAACTTTTGGGACTTCCTTATTACCGTCTCTTTAGTTCGGATAAGCAGGTTATGGCCCAATCTATCCCTGGCATACAAGACCAGATCACTCTCTTCGCTCCCGAAATTTTGAAACCGGAAGAAGAAGAACTCAAACCATATTGCAGTATCAATTTTATAAATCTTCCAACAGAAATTCCCCCGATGAAATGGTATGCACCGGGTCTGGAAACATTCACAAAAGTTGACGGTGTATGGGTGATTAAAGACCCAAATGGTGTAGTTGAGGTTGAGGGGGTTGATTATATAAAAACATATTATCGTCTGAATGTAACAGATTGTAATGAATGTTCTCCCTTTATCTCTACCGTTTGTAAAACAGAAGAATTATATTTAGCCAGATGTCATCCATACATTTACGATGCTACAAAACTTCCTTACCAGGGCAGTCCTGTTCCATATTTTCAGGGATGGCCGGACAGGGTTCCTCCCATTCCCCCTGATCCTGAAAATCACCTTATTCATAGTTTTTATGAATCTGGTCAGGCAGAAATTTTAAAGTTTGGATCAGATGGCCAGGGTTCATATTTTTTATGGAAAGCCTATACGGAATGGGGGGCCTATCCTCCGACAGATATAACTTTTTCAAGAACTGGATTGGGGTATCTTCTTTTGAAGGCGTTTATTCAATTTGAGGGAATGGAACTTTGTAAAGCCGAGACTATCGTAAAAGTGGATTGTTGTCTCAAACCTATCAACGACAGGAAAGTAGAAATCTGGTGGGAAGATTTTGGAACTTGCCAGCCATATATCATGTATTCAGGGGTTGCTTATAATTCAATTTGTAAAATGCCCCTTGAGGTTCCTATTGGAGGAATATCTGGTTTAGTATGGTATGGTTGCATGCCTCCGTATCAACCCCTTTATTCTATACCAGAAATCTTAGGAAATTGTTTACCTGTTGAATGGACATTTACTGGCCCGATTACCTTTCGGGGGAATTCAAAAAAGAATGATAATGCTATATTTTTCCAGTTTACAAGTGAAGTTGAATGTTTTACCGAAGTTGGAATTATATTAAGGGATCGGTGTGGAAATGAGTATAGCATTAGGGGGAGTCCGTGTTGCGAGGATGCTGGCCCTCTTTCTATTTCCTACACTTCTCTTTTAATGAGTTGTGGTCACTCCCAGGAACTTACAGCACAAGGCGGCTGCCCCCCATGGTCATGGAGTTTATCGGGTGGCGGAAGTTTATCGGGTAGTATAGGAAAATACGTAACTTATACTGCACCCGCCACAAATGCGAATTGCCTCGATAATCCAACCATCATATTAACGGATTGTTGCGGAAATTCGGCAAGTGTTTCTCTTGCAGTAAATTGTTATGTTACAACCGGTGTTGCGTACGGACATAATGAAAGACTTGAGTGTGAGGGGTGTTGGAAAGACCCACGTGGAATCGATCAAGGATTTACAAGGTGTTGGGATTGGATTATAGATAGATGGAATTGTGACGGAACCGTTTTGTCTCATTGTGAGACAAAACCATGTGGAACCTACTCCCCCCATTGTCCACCTAACCAGGGAAATTGGATACAGGCAGACTGCGATGAGATTCCATATCCCTACACTCCGTGCTGGACCAATCAGTGCGGATGTGCTTGTCAAGGTATAGAGGGTGGTTGCGACTGCACATGGGTTGATTGTAGGACTGCCTTAATGAAACAACAGGGATGTTGCCCAATCAACCCTGTTACTGGATTACCCTATTAGGAGGATGTATGGTTTTTGATCCGTGTCCACACAAGATAACTCAACTCGTATTGAAGGCCGGAGCCATCATCAGACAACTCAAGGGATTTCCAGAAGAGAAAAATATCACCATTCTCTATAATGAAACGGCCCCACTCCTGGGGATTGTTGTTGCTACCATGAGCTCCAAGGACGTGGATCATCTCCCCTCTCCGGCAGAGATGAAAGATGAGGCCGGAAGGTTTGTTGTTCCGAGAAAAGATTGTCCGAAGTGTGGCGGCAATGAAACCATGTTTTTAACTGCACTCTGCAAATCGTGTGAAGATGCCGAAGGGGGTAAGTTCAAGACGGCTTGGGTTTGTTCAGTATGCCCGAATAAGGAAAAGTCTGAAAAGTTTTTTACTCAATGGCTGAATGAACTTGGTGTGGAGATTCCCGAAGGGATGAAGCAGGCCATGGGGATTAAGACACTGACCGACGAGGGATTGAAATAATGGAAGAAGAGAAATTTTATCGAGTCGAACCCACCGTGGATTACTCGGTGAAATACGACTATTCGGATGTCCCGACGATTTTTACTTTTTCCCAGGACGACCGGAGCATCATGCGTGGCCTCATGGGGCCGTTTGGTTCCGGGAAATCTTCCGGTTGCATCATGGAAATCGTGAAACGAGCTCAGGAGCAAGCCCCTGGACGTGATGGAATAAGGCGAACAAGATGGGCGGCCATCCGAAATACGAACCGGGAACTTGACGACACAACGCTTGTCACCTGGTTTCATTGGATCAAGGAAGGGCAATTCGGATATTACGAGAAAACGCCTCGAAACTTCATCCTCCAATTAAAATGCGGCGACGGCACTTTTGCGGAGGCAGAAGTTCTTTTCCGGCCTCTCGATAAACCAGACGATGTTGAAAACCTTATGTCTCTTGAATTGACCGGGGCCTGGTTCAACGAGGTTCGCCACATCCCGAAACTGATCTGGGACACCATGATCGGTCGAATCGGTCGCTATCCTGCCATGAAAGATGGCGGCCCCACCTGGTCGGGAATCATCGGAGATACTAACCCGCCGGATACGGATCATTGGTATTACACTCTCTTCGAGGAAGACAAACCAAGGGTGTGTCCAGAATGCACGAACCCGGATGGCGGCTTTGTGATGTTCATCCGTGATGATCCCAAAAACTATAACCTCCCTCTTTATTGCCCTAAGTGCGGTCGGAAGGAAGAGGAGGGCATCCCAATGACACAGATTTATAAGCAACCGTCCGGTCGGAGCCCGGAAGCTGAAAACCTTCGTAATCTGCGACCGGGTTATTATTCAAATCTCATGGTTGGAAAGGATCAAGGATGGGTCACGGTATATGTCGATGGAAAGTATGGCTATGTGAGAGACGGCAAACCTGTTTACATGAACTGGTCGGATTTTTTCCATCTTGCCCAAAAAGATATCGAACCTCATCGGAGTTATCCCTTGATCTGCGGTTACGACTGCACGGGAAGAAATCAAGCGTGGGTGGTGAATCAATGGTTCCCAAACGGAAGGTTCAACACCTATGATGAACTTTATTCGGAGGACACCGATGTTCGGACATTCCTGAGTGAAGTCGTTAAGCCATTTATGACGGCCAAATATCAAGGACTTCCGGTGAGGATCATTGGAGACCCCGCAGGGAAAACCCGTGCCGATACAGATTCAAGTAACGCCTTCAAGGAAGCCAAACTTCAAAAAACCATCATTCACCCGGCCTATTCAAACACCTGGGACGCCCGTTATGGTGCTGTAAACCGCCTCCTGACCGGGACTCCGATAGATAACCGTGGTCGATACCAACTTAATCCTCGATGCAAAATGCTCCACAAGGGATTTCTCGGAGAATACAGGTTGGATCGAGTGCAGGTCACGGGCCAAGAACGCTTCAAAGATCAACCAGCAAAAAATAAGGCTTCCCATCCGCATGACGCTCTCCAATATGCGGTGATGGGAACGGAACGGTCAATGGAAGAATTCGGACGTAGTTCACGACCGGCAAGATCGGCACAACCTTCTGCACCCATGGGGGCGTTTACTTAGAAGAGTTAAATGGAAGACGAAGAAAAAGAAAAAAGTGAATCCGATTTAGAACCCAAAGATACTCTTGAAATAAAATATCCATGGGGTTTTGTCGTTAACGTCAAGCAAAGCTCTGGCAGACATAGAATTTATAAGGGGCCAGACGGTTCGATTGTCGAAAAAGACAAAAGTTAAAAGGAGATCACCATGGGACTTATTCAAATGAAATCTAATCAACAGATGGTCGTGGAAGAAGAAAAGGCCATCCAAGACTTAATCGGTTTCGAGGAGGAAAAAACGATCACTCGAATCACCGATAGCCTTTCTTCTTATCTCCATAGTGCGTTTGAGGACGCCAAAAAAGAGAAGCGAGCCGTTGAAAACCAAATTCTCGATAACATGAGAGCGATCAAGGGAGAATATGATTCGGCAAAAATGGCGGACATAAATAAACTTGGGGGTTCTACAATTTATATGATGCTCACCGAAACCAAGGCTCGTAATTGCGAAGCCTGGGTGAAAGATATTCTCTTCCAGCCGAACAATATCCCATGGGACATCGAGCCAACCCCGATGCCAGACCTGCCCGGCGATCTCGAAACCACGATCATCGAAGATTTCATGCAACAAACGGTCGATACCGTTATCACCATGTCCATGCAAAGCGGGGCTCCCGTCGATCAGAACCTTCTCAGCAAACGATTAAAAGCCGCCATCCCCGAAATTAAGGCGGGGGCGAAGCAGGCGATTAAAAATTATGCCAAGGAAAAGGCAGAAGAGATGAAAGACCAGATCAACGATCAACTTGTCGAGGGCGGATGGTATGACGCCTTTGACGAGATCATCCCCGATGCCATTCTTAAAACGGGAATTCTGAAAGGGCCAACCCTGAGAATAGAAAATCAGAGAAAGGTGGACATCGATGATGAGGGAAATCCAACGTTGACCGTAGAGCCAACAAAAATTCCCACCTATGAACGAAGACCTCCTCTCGATATTTACCCTGGCCCTGGGGCGACAGGATTCGATAATGCCTACCTCTTCGATAAGCTCGCTTATAGTCCATCTCAAATTCAAGGGTTCATCGGATTACCTGGATTCAAGGAAAAAGAAATCAGACTGGTTCTCCAAGAATGCGAAGGCGGGACGTTGCGTGAATGGACAAGCATTGATACCGAAAGAGCGGAGATGGAAGAGAAACCCGTCGAAATGATCCGTGACTGGGAAGAGGTTGATGTCCTCGAATTCTGGGGGCCGGTGCAGGGAAAGACGCTTCACGAATGGGATGAAGGATTGAAAAAGAAAGCTCCCGATGCAGACAAGTTTTATGAGATCAACGCTTACCTGGTGGGAAACCACGTTATCAAGGCTATCTTGAATCCTGATCCGATGGGCAAGAAACCTTACTCCAAGGTTTCCTTTATCGAGAAAGCTGGTTCGTTCTGGGGTGTGGGCCTGCCAGAGGTTATTGCCGATCTCCAAGCCGCCTGCAATGCGTGTGCCCGTGCTCTCGTGAATAACGTCGGCATGGCTTCCGGGCCGCAGGTGGTCATCAACGAAGAAATGCTGGCCGATTTCGAAAAGGGTGACTTCGTTCCGTGGAAGAGATGGTGGGTCAATGACAACGACGCCTCCGCACCGGGAAGGAAGGCCATCGAATTTTACCAACCGACCTTGATCGCCCAACAACTGATCTCCGTCTTTGAATTCTTTATGAAGCAGGCTGATGAGTCAAGCGGTGTCCCGGCTTATGCTCACGGCGATCCCCAGGTCGGCGGGGGCGGGAACACGGCTTCCGGCCTCTCGATGTTAATGACCATGGCCGCACGAGGGATCAAGCTCTTCATTAAAAATATCGACCGGAAGACCATCGAAGATTCGATCCGGCGTCAATATTATTGGAACATGGAACGGAAAAAATTCGCTGGCCTCGTGGGAGATCAGAAGATCGTTGCGAAGGGTTCTGTCTCCTTGATCGCCAAAGAACAACAAGCCAGTCGGATGACCGAACTTCTTTCAATCTCAACGCAGACACAGGTTCTCCAACCGCAAGAGACGAGAAAGTTGTTCAAGAAAGTTTTAAAGACCCACGAGATCGATCCGAAAGAGATCATGGACGATTCTCCAATTCCACTCTCTGCGATGGTTGGCTATCAACCGAATGCAATTCCGAGTCTGGCAAAACCGGCGACGCTCAATGCCGCAGGGGAACCGGCTCAGGGAACAGATTTCCAAACAGTCTATGGGCGAGGAGGCCCGGCATCGAGTCCGGTTCCGCCGACCCGATGAAAGGAGGAATTTAAAATGGCACGAAGACTTCCAAGAGTTACATTATCGATTGCGGTGGCAGGAACAGAAGACCAAGAATATCTTTCAAGCCAAAGAAAACCGGGGATGGTGTCGGGAACAATGTGTCTTGTCAAAGCGATTATTTCGGCTATGACGGCGAATCCTGCGACAAGTCTTTTCCTTCTCGATCCAGACGGAGACCCGATCACGATTGCGACTGGTCTTGCAAAGGAAGCGACTTATATCATCCCGGTTAGTTTGCCCCTTGTCAATTCGGAGCAGATCAAAGCAGTCCTTACCGTAGCTCCCGGAGCAGGAGGGGCAACGATTACAATCGATGTATCGTTCATCCCGGACTATGTTTAAGAAAAAGGAGATGCCATGAGACCAAACCTTCAAGCTCAGATTATGAGACAAAGAGATTTCTATCCAGTGAGTCTTAATGGTTGCAAACTCTATTTGCCCATTTGGGCCTATAGGCAGGCAGTAAGCGGAAAGATTTTAGACATCTCCGGCAACAACAATTACGGAGTGATCACTGGTGCTGTCCCTTATCCTGGCAACCCACAGATGACCTCTGTTGGTTCCACCTTCAACCGTGGGGACTTTACCACTACCAACGCTTTCCTCTGGTCATCTCTCGACCTATCACCCTATGCCGGAACAGATTTAGGCTCTACTCCCTTTTGGATTGAACTCACTGATGGTGCTGGCAAGAAAGCCACTGGCTACATTGGGGCAGTTGGGGCGGGGGCGGGGGAAACGGCACCAGATGAACTCCTTAATACTCCCGATTTTTCAGCAAAGGGGAATTGGGGTGACAATGGACTTGGGGCAATATCAATCACTGGGGGCAAAGCAACCTGGACAGCCTGTGCAGCAGATAAAAGTTTATATCAATTAGGTGTTACTCCAACTGGTGTTGGGATAGTTGTTCGTGCTAAATTAACCGTAGATAGTATAACCACTGGGGGCCTTCGTTTTTCACTTGGAGGTACCTTTCTCGCTCCTTATTTTGTTTTATCTGTAGGGGCAAACGCTAAATATTATACTATTAACACGGGAGGAACTGGGAATTTTAATATTATTACAGGTACTAACACAACTGCTATTGCAGATGATGTTTCACTTAGAATTGTCACCGACCCCCCCTCAACCGCTGTCCATATCGTCTCCTCTCTTAATGGCACAACGAGGGGTTGGGCAAACATAGAGAGTGGATTTGACCCGAATGGGATAGCGAGTTGGAAGATCTACGGTGTGGTGCCAAAGATGGTTCAGGGATGGTATTTTGATGATGTTGACGATCTTATCGTTCATCCTTCTATCAATTTTGGCAAGACTCACTCTCTGCTCTATTGGATTCAGTCATTCAATAATGCAAAAGGAGTCATTCATGGTGGGGCGGCAAACTATCACGTGGCGATAGATGGAACGAACGTCTACTATAATGCTGGAGCCACTGAACTCTCACAGGCTCATGGTGGTGGGGTATCGAATTTTACTATGATTGGAATTGTGCGGTCTGGGACGACAGTTCAATTTTTCAAGAATGGTATTCAGGTCGGGACAGATCAAACTCTTGATGCAAATAATGACCAGACGTTAACCACTCTCGGATCATATGGCACGCCGGGGACGTTCTTTGGTGGGACAATAACAGAAGATGAAGGATTTACAAAGGCGTTTTCAGCACAGGAAATCAGAAATTATTATGAGTTGACGAGACACAAATTTAGATCATAAGGAGGCAATATGAAATACCTTCGATTTCGTTTAGACCTTGCGATTCCACTCGACGCACAGGATCGGCTGCCCAATGCTCTCCGTGCTGTATCTAAACTCAGTGACATCCCCGGATTGGGGACTGATACTCGCATAGAGGTAATTCAGACAATCATCAGGCAACTCAAATCTTTCGCTTCAAAGATTAACGTCGGAAATCAGAACGAAGAACTAACGGTTGAGGCGAAATCTCATATCTGTATGCACGAGGAAGGATTGCCGTGCAGTCCCGAAAAAGATGTTGTTGGGCCAACCAAGGTTGTTCCGGTGACTCCCGAAGAGTCTCCGGTGATAAGGGATGTTTGATTCTGAAAAATTCGCAGAGGGAGGGAGGATTTATGGCTTCAAATATTTCGATGATTCAGATCACAGAGGACGCATTGAGAGCCATGGCGAATCTCAATTCGTCCATGGAACCAAATTGGTTGGAGATTAAAAAGTGGCTTCGAGAATCAAGGGAGACATTGCAGAGGATGGCGGCTTTTGCCGTGGACGTTCCGGCGGAAAAGATGAGGTTTTTTCAAGGTCTCGCCTGGGCCATGAACAATCTATCCGTCTTCGCAGAATCTCCGAAGGAAGTCATGGAGAAAATTCAAATAGGAAAGGAACGGGCGAATCAGAAACTCGGAGGGGTATGATGACCCCTGCGAAGGAGATTGTAGAAATTCTAATCCGGTGTAAAGTGATTCCGCCCGATTATGTTGGTCAGGTTGTTCTTCATATCGGTCAAGGGGGCCTCTGCGACGTGGAGCGTCGAGAAAAGGGATTAAAGAGGCTCCTCGAAAACCAAATACAGGAGGGCAAATCAAATGGCAAAATGGGATAACTATTTTATTCTACGGAGTTCGGCATGATGTCGATGACAGAGCCAAACAACTTCATAAGGCTTCGAGTAATCAAAATGATGCCCTTCGACTTTCTGCTCTCCACAAATGGAGCAACATCCTTTTTGGATGCGGCCATTTTTTACAGCATAGGCAAAAAGGGCTTTACACTTTTCTTTCAAAGGATCACGAGGTTTCTGTTGAACGATTTTGCCTTTCCTCGATTCAAGAATTTTATCTCTGTTTTTCCAATAAAGTTGACGGGCGTATTCGGCACGTTCTGGGTCTTTATTTCGTTTTCGATCATATTCCTTTTCATAGGCTTTTCGAGACTGGCAGATTTCATCTCGATGAAGACGATAGTGGACAAGAACAAAATTGCTTCTACATTTTTTACATTCGTTCCTGCCCTTCGGAAAAAGATCGATTTCTTTAATTTCGCAACATTTGGTACACCGTTTGGTATCCATAGGCGACCTCCAATTCGTTGGATGGTTATTAAGTTAACCCATTTATACTATTATGTCAAGCCTTATATATCAAGGTTTGGAAAGGAGTGGTCAAATGGCGAAGTGGGTAGATGAAGGTGAAAACAGAGTTGCAAACATTCTTTTTGGGGCCACGGCGGTTGATGCCAATACTTATATGGGCATCTATACCGATGCCGCAGAGCCAGGCGAGACCGCTACTCTTCCAGGGGGTGCTGTTCCGATCACAGAACTTTCCGGGACGGACTACGCCCGAAAGACGTTGGCTCGTGGAACATGGGCGATTACGGGAGATCATGCCGATTATGCACAACAGACCTATACGGCGGGAGCCGGAGGATGGGCGAACTGTTATGGGTATTTCATCGCTTCATCTTTGGACAACACTGGGAAACTTCTCGCCGTAGAGCATTTCACGGGTGGGCCGTTTAACGTGCCGGATGGCGGGGCGATCAAGATCACCCCGAAAATCACGGTGGCATAAACTGACGGCCTAAACCGTGAGAAGGCGAAACACCAAAAGGTGTAGGGTATATTAATGACGTTGTTGTTAAATAAGGTTTACTTTTGTCCTTCCTGCCATAGAAGGATTGAAATTCCAGGATGGTTAAAAAGTACCAACATTAAGGTGGGGGGCGGATTTATTATAAATTGTGGTTATTGTAAGAACGGACAGGTGAAGATAAATGGCAGCTAAAGTATTTTCTGATGCAGGTGGAAACTGGAGCGACAATGCAGCCTGGGTTGGGGGTTCTCCAGCAGTTGATGGTGATACCGTCACTGCTACTGGAACTTCTGGTAATATTACAATCGATGTCGCAAGTGCATGCACAAGCATTATTCTCACCAATTACGTAGGCATCCTTACTTTCAATGCAGCCCTCACAGTAGGGGGAACTGTAACATTCGTTTCTGGGATGGGGACTATTGCGGGAAGTTCAGACCTTATTTGTACGACTACGGCCACTCTCACTTCCGGGGGAAAGGTCTTGAGCGGAGGACTTCAACTCGGAGGAACTTCTAAGACTTATACCTTGGGAGATAATTGGTCTGTTACTGGTGTCCTAAACTTTAATGGAACAACCGGAACCGTTATTACTGGCACTGCCAAAACCATAACGGTTGCAGGTGGTCTTACGGTCGGAGTAAATGTTACCACTGCTACAACACCAGGCGTTATAATGACTGGTGGGGCATGGACTGGGGCAGGTATTTTAAGAATTAATTTAACATTCCAGGGAGGTACAATAACTCTTTTAAACGGATCGAATTATTTTGATACAAAAACCTTGACTTATACCAGTGGGACGATAGTTGTTACTGGAAATACTTTGCAATGTGCAGCATCTACTACCTTTGTTGGCAATAATCTTCATTGGAATAATGTTACGATAACGGGGGGTGGGGCTTCATTTTCTATATATATTCCTGCTATCTTTTATGTAGATGGCACATTGACATGCGCTATGACAGGTAATCAATACTTCAGTAATAATTTCCTCGCTATGATTGTAGGCGCCTTTACAATTTCTGGGGCAGGGGGCACTCTTGGTATTCCGGGAAATATAACGGTTACAAATGCCCTAACAATTAGTGTAGTTGGGACTCTAACTTTTTCATTCATTCAGGCAGGTTACAATGGCACAGCAGCCACTCTTACGATAACCGGGGCAGCAACTCTGATAGCCGCTAATGGAAGTTGGACAATCGCTGGCACGACTACGATAACTGCTAATTGCACCTTTAATGTTGGCGCTGGTTCACCCTTATGGTATACTGCTGGGTTCATCCACGGCGCTTATAATGTAGGTGGAAGTGCCTCGATTACTTTAACTGGTGGAACTTGGTCTGGAACCGGAACGTGGGTTCCCGCAGTAACTCTTGCAGGAAACATTACTATAGACGCTGGAACTCGATATTGCGGGAGTTTAGCTTGTACAAGTGGACCGATTACTCTTGCAGGAGTTAATCTAAGTTGTGCACAGGTTTCACCAATTTTTAATACCGATCCTCTTGTATGGGACAGTCTTATACTTACCTATACCGCCAGTGCTGTAACGGTTACGATAAATTCTCTTCTCTCAATTTCTGGAACATTCACCCTTGCAAATGTTGCCACTACGTTTGCAGGCACAGCTGGTTTTACCGTTGGGACACTGACGAACACCACGATAACGGCTACCAGAATCTTTACGTTTGCTAATGGAAAAACCTATACAATTAGGGATGCTTTTACGACTGTCCATGCGGCAGCCCAAACAGTTAGGTTTACGTTCACGTCTGACCACGCCTCAATTAAAGCGATCATTATTCTTGGCTCAAGTGCGACTCAGAACGTTGGATTTGTTGATCCAACAAGGATAGATAGTTCGGCGGGTCAGCAGATATTTTCATACAAAGGAACGATAACCACGTGCCTTAATTGGATTTCGGCATATCCAGTAAATATTTCTCTTAATGATCCGCAACTTTTAATTGGAATATAGGAGGAAGGAATATGACTGCACCTTATAATCCACCCAAGAAGAACGAAGATTTTCTTATTCGTATTGCATTGATGGACATGGCCGTAGCTGGTGCATTCAAGTCCAATCCTACTCTTGCGGTAGGAGATTTCAAGGTTGATATAGATGGGGCCGGACTAAATAATTTGGCTACTCCCCCCTCGGTGAGTCCAGCAACAAGTGTTTTAGTTCTTATAACGCTGGCTGCTGCCGAGATGAATGGTGATGTTATAACAATCGTAGGAATTGACCAGACCAGTCCAAAGGAATGGTGTGATTTTGTTTTAAGTATTCCAACAACCGCATAGGATAAAAATGTCATTACGAATATTTTTTGGGCAATCAGCAATAACACCAGAAATTTATGAGATTCAGGGAGATATTGCCCTTTCCCTTACCCCAGAATCAACCTCAATCGTCGAATACTTTTACCAGGGTGCGGTATCACTTGCCTTAATGCCCCAGGCGGCAATAGTACCGGATTACGTTCTTACGGGTGCAATCTCGTTTTCCATTTCTCCACAATCAATCATTGTTGCCGATTATCCAGTCCAGGGAGCCATTTTTCTTGCCTTTACCCCAATCTCTCAATATCTTCCCGAATATATAAAGATCGGAGCCGTCACTCTTTCTCTCACGCCGGGAGCCATATCGCTTTATGAGTTCACCGTCATCTGGATAGGAAACATCGTCTTCCAGATGATGATCTCTGGTCAGATCAGAATGGAGACAGACTTCTCTTATGAATTTATGATAGAGAAAACCTTCCCTTTTCCGAGCGGAATTTACGACTCGGAGATCGAACCGGAGAAGATTTTTCCGGCCCCGGATGGTGTCTATCCATACAAACCGGAGATGATGAATTAAGAAAAGACTTGACATTTTGTGAATATTTGTTAAAAGATTAAAAAGCGGGTTCCTTTATGAAAGTAATTGTTTTGGCTTCCGGCCACAGAGTTCTAATCAACGATGAAGATATTGAACTTACCAATGACAAGGTCGCTCAATCATTTTTTGGAGAGTTTGCAAGAGTAAATCAGGTTTAATTTTTTAACATACCGTTAGCTTATTGCCACAAGGCTTACGAGCCCGGTTCAGGAATAAAATCCTGGGCCGGGCTTTTTTATTTTTGGCTGTCATCGGAAGACCGTTTAATTCCAGTCGGCTCCGATAAATATAAGCAGCACGGGGAAGACCGAATGATGGAAAACAGCCCACATGATCGGCTCCCAGAAAGAAGGAGATCATTATGGCTATACCACGGAATGTCGCAAAACAAGGTGAGAGAGCGGAACTGATTAGGAAGAAGGTTTATAACGAAGGGAAGACCCCGCAGGAATTGGGCGTGGAAACCCAAATCCCTCCCGGTGAGGCTCCCCCGATAGACCCCAATCCGGCTATTTCCCCAGGAGACAACATTGAACTTGGAAAGGAAACTCCTCCACCTGGTGACGGTTACAAGGTGAAATATGAGGAAGCCCTCCATCAGATCAACGTCTTGAAAGGCAAGATTGACAGTGAATTTCCAGACTTCATTTCGACTAATCGAATGATGGCTGGTCAGATCGCATCGCTTCAATCGACGATTTCAGACCTTCAAGCGAAGACCATCAAGCCACCCGAAGAACCTGTCGCTAAACCCGATCCACAAGAAGCTCAAGACCTCCAAACCTACCAAGATGCCTATCCTGAAATCCATCGGGGCCAACTCATTGTGATGAAGCAATGGATCAAGTCCGATGAATTCAAGGGTATGGTGTATTCCATCGTGGATGAGGTCTTCAAGGGAACGGTTGAGCCCAGGGTGGCATCGGTAGAAAAGGATGTGAAGCAATCCGCCGCAGAAACCTTTACCGGGAAACTGGATCGGTTAATTAAGGACGAGAACGGTAATCCTTGTTGGAGGCAGATCAACGACGACAAGGAATTCACCAACCATCTCAAAAATAAGAAATACCGTGGGGTCTCAGATTTTGATCTTTTGCGAAATGCCCTAACTAATGCCGATGCGGATACGGTCGCAGAATTTTTCAACGACTGGCTGGCCCTTAAAAAGCCTGCGACTCCTGCACCTAAAATAGAAACACCTATCGGCGAAGAAAAACCCGTCGAAGGTGATGAAGCCCTCGCTCCTTCGAGACCTGGTGGCGGAACGCCTCCAAAGAAACCGGGGGATGGCGATGGAAAACCAAAAACCTTCACTCGATCCTTCGTCAAGAAGTTTCATACCGATGTTGCTCTCGGTCGATATAAGAACAAACCAAAAGATCGAGAAAAAATTACTGCCGAGATCAACGAGGCTATGACGAAAGGATTGATCGTTAA
>Ga0315295_10001775_pt1 | contig 18430 bp, 13 predicted proteins | sample YL17G14_0_MG_FD_204453 | JGI IMG/M metagenome (GOLD analysis project Ga0315295, IMG submission 204453) | Sediment microbial communities from Yellowstone Lake, YNP, Wyoming, USA - YL17G14_0 | ecosystem: Environmental > Aquatic > Freshwater > Lake > Sediment | place: USA: Wyoming | collected... | reverse complement strand
AGGGCTCTGAGGAGTGCTTTCCGTTCCCTCTATGAGAAGATCATGCGCGAGGTGCATCCTTCCCATTTGCCGGGGCCACAGAAAGCACTCCTCAGAGCCCTGGGCATCACTGGGGACAGTGATGCGGCCTATCGTCGGCTTGCACTGAGGGATGAGTTGTGTGACCGTGGCCCCAGAATCCCTTTGCCCGATGCACTCGCCTACCGGCACCCGCAAGCCTTCAAGATCCCTCTTGAGGGCCAGTTGATAGACGAGTGCCTTAGTGAGGTAAGGGCGAGTTTAGGAGTCGAGGAGCCGATTGTGGTAGTCGACCCCATGGCTGGTGGAGGCACTATCCCTCTCGAGGCAGTCCGGTACGGCTTTAGGGTCTATGCCAATGACCTGAACCCCGTTGCATCTCTTGTGCTCAAAGCGACAGTCGAATACCCTGCTAGATTCGGTGCAGCAATCGGATCTGCCATATCGGCCATGGCTCGGCACATATCAGCGGCTGCACGAAATCGCCTGGCGCGCTATTTCCCGGTCCAGTCGTCAGCAGAGTGGTGGGGTCACCTAGAGCGAGACCAGGTTGCCAGGCTTCAGACCAGGCAGGTTGGTGATGTGGCTCCTGGTGGAGACGAAGCCCTGAAAGACTACCTCTGGCTACGGACAATCCCCTGCCCCAAGTGCGGGCTGAACATCCCTTTGTCGACCAACCTTACGATAGTCAGTCAAAAGGGCAAACCTAACGAGAGTATCGCTGCCTTTCCGGTCGTGCCGTCCCGGGCCGAGGGCGATACCTGCACGTTCAGGATAGTCAGACGTTCCGAATGGCAAGAGTGCCGCTGGCCACGCCCTGGATTCGACAAATGGGACCCGCGGGGCACCCCGACCTTCAAAGACGGTAGCGCGATTTGCCCTCGTTGTGGGCGTGTCATCGATGGGAATGAGGTCAAAGCTTTCGCCCGGAGGAGAAGCGGCGGCCTGCCCTCCCAGATGTACGCTGTCTGCTCCCAGGTCCCGGTCAATCTGACCTACAAGAATGGCGAAGTCAAGACCCGGTACCTGTGGAGGTTCCGCGCTCCTACAAGAGCCGATCTCGACGCTGTCGATGCCGCGGACGCGGAGTTGGCCCGGCTTACCCCTCGCTGGCAAGCCGAGGGTCTCATCCCCGATGAGGAAATACCCGAAGGTGAGAAGACTCGCGAGCCAAGGAATATGGGCATGAAGCGATGGCGAGACCTCTTTCTGCCTCGGCAACTCCTCACGAACATGGTCGTCCTGGAGGAGATAACCAAAGCGCAGGCGCTTGCGAAGAAGGACTTACCGGAGGCCGAAGCCGAGGCCGTAAGCGTGTACCTGTCCTTCATGCTAAGCAAGATCGTGAACTACAACAGCGTGAATACTTTCTGGGACTATACTCGGAAGAAAGGCGCTCAGACTTTCTCCAGACATGATTTCGCTTTCCGAGCCGCCTTCTCCGAGTTTGAGGGTGCCAGAGAGACGGTCGATTGGGCGGCGTCGCAAGTGCTGAACGCATATGAGGAGCTTGCACGTCTGATCCACGGCGAACCCGTGAACCTCAGTGAAGGGGACGAAGACGCTGAAGTAGAGGAAGGCGAAGAGACAGGAGACGAGGAGACTTCGGATGATACTGGCGATGCTGAACCCGCGACTTCTTCAGTCAATGAAGAGGCCTGTCTCCGTCCAGAAGTGATCGTCCCCACCGTAACCTGTGAGGATGCTGCGGCGCTTTCAGAACCCGCACCGGGAACCGTTCATCTCATCTGCGTGGATCCTCCGTACTACAACAACGTCCAGTACTCCGAGCTGTCCAACTTCTTTTATGTCTGGCTGAAACGCGCTCTAGCTGGCTGGCCGGGGCTTGCTCACCTTTTCCGGGAGCCGCTGGCGGAGACAGGTCGGGAGGCAGTAGCCAACGCGGCCCGGTGGCAACGTGAAGCCGACGCTGAGAATACGGGCTGGCAGGCGCGAGTCGAGCAGGAGACAGCGAGACTGAGGCAGGCTGGGATGAGTGCAGCGGAAGCACGCAGAAGGGCTCAGGAGCTGTACGGCCCCAAACCTCAAACGGCTAGCGAACGCGCGGATCGCTTCTATGAGGAGAAGATGACAGCGTGTTTTCGCAGGGCGCGTCAGTTGCTGCATCCAGCGGGTAGGATGGTGGTCATGTTCAACCACAAGGAGACGTGGGCATGGCGGTCTCTCGGTATGGCCCTCATCCAGGCGGGCTTCGAGATCCGTAGTTCAGCCCCCATCCACACTGAGGCCGAGTCTAGTCTCAACATCCGTGGACTTGATGCTGCCCGCAGCACTGTGCTCCTACTATGCTTGCCCCGCGAGGAAAGAGAACAGCCGGTGGGCAACTGGCTTCCGGTCAAGAATCGTATCCCTGAAGTCGCCCGGAACGCAGCCAGGCGATTCGAGGGCCAAGGACTATCCGGATCCGACCTGTACTTGTCCTCTCTGGGTCCCGTGCTGGGTGAGGTTGCCAGGAACTGGCCGGTTACAGACTACTCGGGCAAAGCCGTTGACCTGGTAGATGCTCTCAACGAGGCGTACGGCGCAGTCGGGCGTTGGCGTCTCGAGCAGATACTCGAGGGCATGGTCAAAGAAACAGGTTCCCGTGATGTCGCCGAGGGGTTGTCCCCTGATGTGGTGGACAGGAGTACCCAAACCCTTTGGCTCTGGCTCGATGCGCATAAGGGGGAAGTGGCTCACAGCGACGAAGTCCGCAAACTGGCAAAATCCTTGAACGTGGACCCGAACGAATTCCTCAATATGGGGCTTCTACGTAGGGAAAAGGAGGCGTTCGTGCTACTCCCGCCGTCAGATATCGACCTGAGGCGAGTGTCGCTGCGTCTCCAGAGGTCAGCCCTCGCGAGTTGGCGTGATTCCCGCGGGGCAGACGTCTGGGAACAGCGAGTCTTTCCCGAGTTCATGGGCGCGGCAGTGTGGAACGCCATCTCGCTTATGGGTGGCGTGGACAGCAGTGGTAGAGGACCGGAGAGCGTAGTGCAGTGGTTGCGAGGCTCGGGCTACGGGATCCAGCGGGACTTCAGAGGGGTATTTGCTGTTACCCTTAGACTACTTGACGCATCCTTCGGCAACAGGTCAGAGGGTGATCCTTGGGGCGAGACCTACCGTCTGGCTAGGAAGGTCTGGGATCTGGTGCTAAGATCGTGGCACTAGAGAACCGAGCAACTTCACGAGGGCCAACCATAGACCTCGGTCTGGATGGAGGATTCGGGAGGATTTGGGGGGATCCGTGTGGAGCGTTTCCGGCTTAGAGTTCACTACCAGCCAAAGCGCGGTCAGATATGGGAACTGCAGCTATTCCCGGACCATCCGGCCCAGCCTGTAGGGGAGTCGGGCGGTAGAGTCCTTGGCTCGGTGTCCAGCCCTGACTCGCAGGAATGGTTGCGGGGAGTGGTCGAGCCGTTTCTGGATAGGGCGGAGACCTCCTGCGCCTGCGCTGAAGACCTGACAACGGGTTGCGAGCCCGTGTGGCTCCGCTCTGAGGACGGCATGCGCGTGGCTCTCGCGTTCTCAGCGGCGAAGTGGCTTGCCGGACCACATCAGAGGTCGATGTTTGCATCGGGCCTTCAGCAGCTCCCATCGGAAGTGATCCTATACTGGTTCACCTTGTGCTTCTACGGCTACCGTCAGGCAGCCGGAAGGGCGGCGCTCAGAACGCTTCTCACGCATGAAGAACCGGAGCCCGCCCATTCCCCGACAGCCCGTAGACCTCGGCAAGGCATTGTGAACAGCAGAACAACCCTGTTTTCGGGACCTCCGAGCAACAGATAGGAGGGCCACTCAGACAGCCACGGAGTCTGGAGGAACTGGACCATGAGTTTTCGGGACCTGACTCAACTCCGACGGTATTACGCCGGGCAAGCAGGAACGCTTGTGACTGAGTTCTATGTACCTGTTCTGCGAGAAGCCATCAGTTACGACCGCCAGGCGGGGTTCTTCGACTCAGCCTCCTTGGTACAGATAGCCTCAGGCTTGGCTGCTTTCATCCATCGGGTCAAGGATGAGCCTGGTTTCCCGGCGACTCCAATGCGTCTCGTGACCGGGGCGACTTGGAGCGCGGAGGACATCGATGCGTACCAGAGGGGAAGCGACGCGCTTGCGGAGAGCATAGGAACGAGCCTCCTCCGACACCTTCAGCCCACGGATGACGAATGCCGGGGCCTCGGGCTGCCGCCGGGCTGGCTCCCTGAGGAAGACCAGATAGCACGCGACCGCCTGGGTGCGTTGGCCTGGTTGGTGGCCAGTGGCCTATTGGAGGTTAGGATAGCCCTTCCGGTGGACGCAGATGGAAAGCCATATGAGCCGGGAAGAATGGGAGCGCTATTCCATCCGAAGTCCGGGATCCTCAGAGATGTCGAGGGCAACACCATCTCCTTCCAGGGCTCAGTCAATGAGACAGGCGCGGCATGGGCTAGGAACCGGGAGAAGTTCGAGGTCAAGCGCTCGTGGTTTGCTGGTCTTGATGAGCAGGACATCGCCTACGAAGCTAAGGAATTCGAACGGATATGGAACGGTACCGAGCCGGGCTTGAAGGTTCTCCCACTGCCAGAAGCAGTCAGGCAGCACCTGCTCAAGTTTGTTCCTCCTGACGGGCCGCCAGTCCGTGACCCCCTGAGCCCGGTTCCCGTTGTATTCAGCCTCATGGATCGAATAGAAGCACAGTGGATCCTTGACGCGCCTCGGCTTCCCGCTGGCGAAAGGCTAATCCTGGATCCCCTTCTCACGAGGCCGTATCCTCATCAGCGGACGGTTGTCGAGAAGACAGTATCCGGATTCCCAAAGTCGTTTATGTTCTGCGATGAAGTGGGCCTGGGCAAGACCATCGAGGCCGGCCTCTCTCTTCGCTGGCTCCTCTTGAGAGGGATTGTCCAGCGAGTGCTCATCGCTGTCCCGCGAAGTCTCGTCCGGCAGTGGATGGAGGAACTCCGTGAGAAATTCGCCCTCACTGCGTGGTTCTATGACGGCGACGTTCTGAGGGACGTCGATGGCCACGTGCGGGATGTCCCCGGCCCTCTCGAAGAGCCCGGGGTAACGATAGTGTCCCGGCAACTGCTGTCACGATCCGACCGCAGGGAGGAGGTACTATCGGTCCCTCGGGGCTGGGATGTTGTCGTGGTGGATGAGGCACACGCCGCCAGAAGGAAGGTGTTCGGCGGAGGACCCAATCAACTCCTAAGCCTTCTTCAGCATCTGTCCTCGCACGGCGCGTTTCGCGCTCTCTGGCTTCTCACCGCGACCCCCATGCAGCTGAACGTGCAGGAAGTGCACGATCTGCTTCTCCTATGTGGCCTCAGGGATCCGTCGTGGCGTGAATGGCAGGACTTCTCGACCTTTGAGCGGTTCTTCGATCAACTCAGGTCATTTCCCCGTGACAGAAGCGTGCGTTCTGACGTCCTTGGTATGGCTCGCACCGCCGTCAGCCACGGAGCACCGGAACTTGACGAGACGACGCCGCCCAGGGGTTGGTCGGACATCGCGTGGCGGGGCCTTGTGGCGCGGGTGAAATCCAGGGCAGCTGGCCTGACCCTTGCACTCAGAGAGATGCCGTACATGCAGGCGGAGAGCCTTGGCCCCTATCTGGCCCGAGAGACTCCGTTGGGAGTGCACATGTTCCGGTACACTAGGGCCACGCTGAGAGCCTATCAGGAGCGAGGGTTAGTGCAGCGTCTACCAACAAGGTCGCCGGAGGACGTGCCTGTAGACTTTGGGACTGACATGGAGCGGCAGTTGTACACCAGGATTGATAAGTTGTGCTCCAGGTTCTACCGCATGGCAGAGCTCCCGCCCGATGAGCGAGCCGGCCTCGGGTTCACCGTTGCTGTCTTCAGAAAGCGGCTGTCAAGTTCTCTGGAAGCTCTGAGAAAGAGCCTGGAGAACCGGCGGAACCTGGTCATATCGATGCTCACCGACGGTTCGGGCACACAAGGGCTGGGGCCCGATGACGAGTTCCTTGACCCAGACGACGATGACGAAGAGCCCGACGCGAGGCAGGCACTCGACGCGGAACGCCGGCGCCTTGGCCGGCTGGCCCGTGACCCGTATCGAAGAGGTCAGTTGGAGGAAGAGAGAAGGTATCTTCAGGACTACATAACCCAGTTGGGTCAGGTGGCCGTGGACAGCAAGTTCCAAGCCTTCTCTCGCAAACTGGAGGAACTCATATCAAAGAACCAGCGAGTCATAGTTTTCACTCAGTATCTGGACACTCTCGATTTTGTGCGGGATAGGCTCATCGCCCGGTACGGCAACAAACTTGCCTGCTATTCCGGGCGGGGAGGTGAAGTATGGGATCCGGCCCTGAACCGGTGGGTCGACGTCGGCAAAGCCGAGATTAAGGCCAGGGCGGATAGGAGTCATCCGCAAGCCATAACCATACTCCTTGGGACCGATGCCGCATCAGAAGGTCTGAACCTTCAGCAGTTCAGCGCGATGGTCAACTATGACCTACCGTGGAACCCGATGCGGGTTGAGCAGCGAATAGGACGGATTGACCGTATCGGTCAGGAATCGGAGACAGCGAAGATAGTCAACCTCTACATGAGAGGCACCATTGAGGAAGACGCGTACAACACGCTCAAGACAAGGATCGGTCTTTTCGAGGACGTAGTGGGTCCTCTCCAGCCCATACTCTCAGAGATGCCCCGGGTTCTCCGACGATTGGCCAGGGGTGAGATCGAATTGGCCGAGGCTCGTCGCCTACTCGAGCAGGCATCAAAGGCCGCTAGCGAAAGCCCCATCGCGCTGCTGGATGACTTCGTCCAGCGAGATCTCCCCCGGGCGATTGAAACAGTCTCTCACCACGCCAACCAGTTCGGGCAGCATGAACTGCTAGATTGGTGCCTTGCGCATCCTGCGCCCGGTATGCTCATCACGGAGGTTGCTGAGCCAGAGGTAGGGGGTAGGCCTCCCCAGAATCCGGGCAGGTGCTTCTCCATCACATGGGCTCTGGCACCCGCTGAGCTCGGAGTCGGGCCCGGCGAGGCGGTCCTAGTGACGTTCGACAGCGAAGTGGCGGATCGTCATCCTCCCACGGCGCCAGCGGATACTGAAGATGGGTCGAGGAGCCAGCGCAAAGGTGTGCGGCTTCTGACATGGGGAGACCCGTACGTAGCTGGTTGGTTGGCTGCGGTCAGGGGTGAGCCACTTACTGAAGGCGATTATCGGACTGCCGGACTCGAGCCTGGCATTTGCCCGTTCCCATCCGAAGCGTGACGGAAGCAAGAGTAGTGGAAGGAGGATCCTGGATGGACGGTGTTAAGGTGGGACCTCCAGGCACGAGTTACATCACGTTCCCGATAAACATCTGGTACAAACCTGCTGACAACTCAATTCACATCACAGCCCCGAAAGCAGATCGTCGCTTCCACACCACCATCAAGCTGGACAAGGGCTCAGACCGGTACCATCGAAGCCTAGCAAAGCATCTTTGCCGCGTGCTGCAGAGTCATGGGAAATGGCCGGAGGACGTTCCACTCCCGTAGGTCGGAAGCGTTCGAGAGTCCTGGGGATGGCGTAGAGCCGGTCTTTTGGTCTCCAGGATTGAGCTGCCTGCCTTACTACTGGGAGGGCTGCTGCGCCTCCGCCGTAAGTCTGCCACGGCAACGGGACGAAGTGTTCCGGAAATGGAGAAGCAATGCTAGAAGCGAGGCCCTCGTCTTCCGGCGCAGCTCTTGGAAGGTTTTGTGGAGGAGATCTCTGTTTGCCAGACGGCCACACTCTCCGGCGAGGACGAGTGCAAGTTGGCTCGGGGAAATTGCCCGCGCATTGGAGATGTTTGTTGATGAACTGGATTCTTAGAGACTAGCGGGTCTCTAGAAATACACGGAACGGATCGCATTGTACTTCGTGGCCGGAGTTGCTTGAGGGACGCAAGGTGGTGCATGAGACTGGGCAAGAAAGGCGATATCGAGAGACTGCGGCAGCAGAATCGCGACCTCTATTGGACTGAGGCAGGAAAGGGGGCGATGCGCGATCTCCAGCAGACATTCGCCCACCCGTGGGCATACATCACTGAACTCCTGCAGAACGCAGTGGATGAAGGAGCAACCATCGTAGACTGTCATGTGGAAGAAGGCTCTTTGGTATTCGAACACAGCGGAAACGAGTTCATTTGGGAGGATGTAGGGGCTATCTGCCGGCGGGGCGTTTCGCGTAAGGGCGTCGGAACAATAGGTTTCATGGGGATAGGCTTCAAATCTGTGTTCCGTAGTTTCCAGACTGTAGCCATTTCATCGGATGGCTGGCGTTTTAGGCTGACTGTGAGTGAGAGAAAGGGTGATCTCGGCGAGATCCGACGTGACTGGCGAGAATCCACACTGCCGGTGTGGGACGAATCCCTGCCTGACCCGGGCAAGGGCATGAGGTGTAGGTTCAGTCTGTCGGACAGAGTCACCGGCCTCGATAGTGTTGAAACTGATCTGAGCCGGGTCATGGGCGAAGACCAAATCCTGCTTGTCACCCTCGCTCTCAAAGGGGTTCAGGAGTTGACGTGGAACGGGGAAACCTGGCGTCTTTCAGTCGAGGATCACGGCCACAGTTCCCCGGGAATAGGCAGGACGGTTGTCAAGGCGAGCAAGTATCCTGATCGCAACTCAAGACGGTGGATGGTTTTGTCCAGTACCTATAAGCCGCGCATGGAGGCAAGCAGGAAGCTTCTTGAGCACAGGCAGCCACTGTGGGACACGGACGAGGAGCGCCGCAGAATCTATGAAGATGCTATGAGCCAGCGCGTCGTACAGGCTATCTGCCCACTCGATGACAATGGAGCGCCTCTACCCCCCAAACACGGGGCAGCGTACGCAACCCTCCCGGTCGGTCTGAGCCTGCCTCTAGGTATGCACATCCAAGCCGATTGGCTTCTAAGCATAAGCCGAACCAGTCTTATCGATGCTACTAATAACCCCTGGCATGACGACATCGTGAACCAGATCCCGGGTCTACTGACCGAATTCCTCCTCTGGATCGTGGCCGACGGCTCGAGGCGCGAAGGCTGGAACTCCTGCTATCGGGTACTTCCCCAGGGTTGGGAGGATCCCTCCTACAGATGGTTTCTCAACGACTCATTCACAAAGACACTCCGAGCCACACTCGAGGTAGCACCCATCCTGCCCGCGGTCGGCCATAATGGCATGCCGCGCTTCATCGCTCCGATGGTTTCGCGGGTTCTCCCCGAGGCGTTCAGTGACCTTGATGGCGAGCAGGGGCACTATGCATTTTTGCTGGGAGACAATGTTGTGTCAAGGCGGCTCCTAACCGAGGCGGGACTAGACGCGTTTAGGGGACTGAGTCTAGTCAACGATCTAGGTCCTGAGCACGTATCGCGCGCCTGCGACAACGGAGGGGTGCGACACTGGCTGTCGACTTTTAACCCTGATGAGCAACAGCAAATGCTGGTCCGTTTCCTGGCGTGCCTTGCGAGAGCCGACAAGCAGAGTGAATGGGCTGCCTCAAACCCCGCATGCCTTCCAACAGAGAACGGGACTTGGATCGGTCGCAGATCAGCCGTCGTTCTGCCTGCCGAGTGGGTAGCGACACTGGCTGTAGAACCTAGAATCCAGTCTATGCTGAAGCGGTATGTCGGCTCAGAGGATACACTGGTTTCCGAGGATCTGACGTTACTTGCCCGGACCTGGTCTGCTGAACCCGCAATTCGAACGGCAAGGCAAGGCGCATCGGCCTATCTGCTTACCGCAAGGAAAAGCGAGTTACCGGATGTGGTCGATAGATGGTGGCAGTCCATGGAAACCAAGGCTATTGAGGAGAGTACAAGATCGGATGTCATCTACTTCACATGTTGGGTCAAGAGGTCCCAGGACAGGTGGAAGTCGAGACTCATAACGAGGCTTCTTACCAAGAACGAGGACGGTGTAGAGAGGCTACTTCCCGCGGGGAAGACTCTTATCGCTGAACCCTACGCAGCAAGCTACCGAGTGCGGTTCTTCCCTGAAGTCCCTCGCGTGAGCGACAGCTATCTTACCCTCGATCCCCAACACGGATCCGCATCCAATTGGCGAACGTTCTTTGAAGGCCTCACGCCATCACCTAAAGGCAGGCTCCAATTGAGGATCACCACTGCCCTACACAGATTCGACGACGAGTGGGATTATGCTTTTCGGTTTTGGTGGTATGGCAACCCGCCGGGGGTTCGTAAGACGGATGGAACGGCATCGTGGAGAGGGAAACAGCTCTCCAACCGAATGTATGGAACACTCGACGCAGGTATGCCTGACGAATGGGTTGCTGTGGCTCAACACGGGAAACCGGGTCCTGAACTTGCGCAATGGATGGCTGAGGGCATCACGACCTGCGAAGATTATCTAGCCCCGCGCATTGCGTTCATACCTGCTAATAAAGCCGAATGTGAAGAGTATTCTCACACTCACCATAGATCCAACTGGTGCAAACAGGCTAGGGACCTTCACTGGATCGTGAGTCGGGACCAAAGGGGACCGTTTCGCCCTGCGGAAGTTCTTCCGCGTCAAGACCCGGCCAGACCTGATGCCCCGGTTGCTCAGTTGCCAGAGCAGCTCATACGGCTCCTTGATGCTGCGGGCGTCAAGTTTGGGACGGACATCCACCAGGTGACTGCCGTCGAGAGACTCGCTCTTGAGGGACCGACGGCGACAGACTCTAGGCTCAAGAACCTCGTTGATGCCGCGATCGCGGAATGCAGGGATAACCGTGATGGTGAAGCCCGACTCCGTAACGTCCTTGGGACTAATGCCCTTTTGCCAGCCGTGGCCGGAACTAGAGTGACGCATGGGAGGGTTGTCAAGACGAGGGTCCGAGGCGATCTAGGGGGTTGGCTTGTACCTGTCGACCACTTCGACGCGAGTAGCGAGCAACGTGCCGTCCTCAACTCAGTGGACGGATTCTGGTATTTTCCTAGCGCAGCCACCGGTCATCAGGCCGTAAGTTTCTTGAAAGGACTGTGGTCCCGTTCACCGGCACCCACAAAGGGGATGTCTGCTCTCGCTGAAGCTTTTGACCTTATGAGAGTGGACTGGGATTCAGGCGTGGAGGACATCTGGAACACGGTGTCATCGATCTCACGTGTGCCGTTGCTCCCCGACGGCCGGTGGTCAGAGCCATCCCAAGGGGACATGTTTTACCGGGACTCCGATGAGTTCATCGAACTGGTTAACGACCTGGATGTAATTGTCGTAGATGAGAGGTCTCTAGGGACCTCTAGGCCCACGCAAGACTTCGTGGCACAGCTCCTCGGCATAACTAGACTGTCAGATCGGTTCAGCGTTAATGTTTGCTGTGACCAAGTCAATCCTTTGCCTCAGATCATGTCTACCCATCTTCAAGCGGTATGCGACGTTGTTGCCGAAGCTCTTGCAGATAGAGCCGGGGGTGAGGTCGGTCAGTTCATTAAGCCCACCTTCACTTGTCCGGAGGTCGTGATAGCCTGCGATCTCCACGTTGTTTTGATAGACAGGTCAGGGCACGAGACCATACGACCTGTAACTTCAACGGCCTATGAAGGAGCGAGACAGGTATTCCTGACGAGCGCGGATCCGTTCGATTTCGCGGCGGATTTGGCTCGACTACTGATCAAAAGATGGGACCTGGAAGGATCCGGTCGTGATCTTGGGATGCACCTTGCGCTCTGCTTGTCGCAAATCGCCAGTTCGAGTGGAATCGAGAAGCCACTGCGCGCCATGCGCAAGGCGTTTGGGGTGCCCGAACCCGAGCCTGCAACCATATCGCCAATTGCCTCGCTTTCTAGAGGATCCCAACAGCAGGAACAGAAGACCGGGACCGAGGCAAAAACCAACGCCGTCGCTGAGGACGAGACGGGCCAGGTTAATGGCCCCAGCCAGATGACTTATGAGAGACGTCCCGAGAATCCAGGGAGTTTCACCATTCGTGACCGTGCACGAACGGCAGGAGCAGGGCCCCTTCAAAGATTATCAGCGATCGAGCGTCCAGCCTCAGAACACCAGCTTTCGGAGACCACCATAGACGAGATGGCAGATAGGGAGTACCGGGAGGCCACCGTCAAGTACGAGAGCCTGTTTGGACGTAGCGCTGTCATGTGTCCAGAGAGGCAACCCGGCTACGATATTGAGAGTTCTCAAGATGGGAGACTGTGTAGGCGCATTGAAGTCAAAGGGAAAGGGGTTCCTTGGGAGCGAGACGAGCTGGTGCGCGTTAGCAGGACGCAGTTCGAGGCGGCGTCGAGAATCGACCCCGATGCGGGATATGACTATTGGGTCTACGTGGTCTCCAGGGAGCAAGACGGATGGCGAGTCATGCCACTAAGAAACCCATCCAGACTGGTATACTACCACGATCTAACAGCGGACCTATGGCGTTCCAAGTGCGAGCAGGACCTGCTGATCAGGCGGGAAGATGACTTGTCAAGTGGGCCACCAATGAAGGGGTAGTCGTCGATATGACACGAGCAAGCCCGAGCAGCGAGACTGTGCGAGGTACGCGTCACCTTGGAGGGTGGGATGGAGAGATGGCGGTGAAGAGAATGTACCGCTACCAAGAGGGAGCCCAGGCGACCGTAGGGGATCTCAGGCTGTTGGCCGGGTTGCCGACCAGGAAGATCCTTACGCTGGACCTCGACGTGAAGAATCCTGAGGTCAAGCGGAGAGAAGTCGTCGTAGTCTTGCAGAACCCGAGCCAGGCCGACGCTGTTCACGCCGACTATACCGTAAAGCATATCATTGCCTTTGTCCTCAGAAAGAGAACGACGCCAGACGGTCCCCTTTCCGACGTCCGACACGTTACCATTGCCAACCTGTTTACCCCCTACAGCACGGACCCTTCTAGACTAGGCGTCCTCGTGCACGAGCACGGACTAACAGCCGTCTCAGGGAACGAAGACGGCTCGAGTTCAAACGACGAGATCATTCGGAACAGGGCGCAAAAGGTCCCTCAGCCTGCCGATGTCGCGCTCGACGGTCCTCCGGTGCACCTCGAGGTGGTCGGAAAGCGACTCGCAGTTGGGATAAGTCCGCTCAGCGACTAGACGGTTGATTTCGTAGATGCGCCAGAAGCCGATTATCCTGGGTCCGGGATCGGCAGGGGATGCAAGCTCCGATAAGAAGTCTCTCTGCATGGAGCGTACCTCCTCGGGTATGCTCGAGGTGGCCGCGCGTCTCCATGCTATATTTGCCGCAAACGACTGGAATCCTCTTATTTTTCAGTCCACTTCCTTTTCAGGCTGCCCCGTCTACCGACCTTCAGGCTGGGCCTAGCGCGCGAACGCGCCCAAGCGGCGCCCAAGCATCGCTCCTGCTCACGTCCGCCGAAAATCCTTCCCCTGCCAGCCCCCTTTCGTTACAATGATGGTAGCTGTTCCACTATTTAGCAGGGGAGCGTAAACCTTGAGCAACATCGCGATCGTCACCGACAGTACCGCTGACCTGACTGCCAGAACCGCCGCCGAGCACGGAATCGCAGTAGTGCCTGTGTCCGTCATCCATAAGGGGAAGACTTACCTGGACGGCATCGACATCACGTCCGAAGCCTTCTATCCTATGCTAAGGAGTTCCGACGAACTCCCGACCACGTCCCAGCCCGCGCCCCTGCAGTTTCAGGAAGTCTACGAGCGGCTGCTCGAGTCCGCAGATGGGATAGTGTCGATCCATGTCTCGGGCGAACTGAGCGCCACCGTGGATTCGGCGCGCACGGCTGCGGCGAGCGTGTCGAAGGAGCGCATCCACGTTGTCGACTCGGGTTTCGTGAGCTACGCGCTTGCCCTACAGATCCTGGAGGCTGCGCGCTTGGCTAGAGAAGGTTCCATTGCGGAAGATATCCTGACCCGCATGGCCCGGCTCAAGGACAAGATGGAGCTTGCGTTCACGCTGGATACCCTGCACTACCTACACAAAGGCGGCCGCATAGGCATGGTCTCCGCGCTGATGGGTACGGTTCTAGGCATAAAGCCAGTCATCAGAATAGAGGACGGTCACCTCGTGCCCGCCGGCAAGGCGCGGAGCACCACGCGAGCACTGAGCTCCATCGTCGACATCCTTTCGAAGAGGTATGGGCAGGAGAAAGTCACGGTCGCCGTCGGGCACGGCGCTGGTGCTGAATACGCCTCCATGCTGCGGGAAATGGTCATCTCCGCGCTGAACGTCGACGGTGAGCCAGCGGCGTTCGAGATAGGCCCGGCGGTCGGAGTGCACGCCGGACCCGGAGCCGTCGGCGTGGCAGTCAGGCCCGTCGAGTACTAATGTTGGTCGACCAGGCTGGTCCGCCGCCAGGCAGCTCGCCTCCGGCCAATCTCGGCTGCCAAGGCCGAGGATAGGACCAGGACTCCCATGACGCCGTAGGCCACCGGCGGACCGCACCTCTCGGCCACGGCGCCCGCCAGGCTGGTCTGTGAAGACTTCCTTGTGTTGGTCGGTAACCGGGGTTGATTGCCACACTTCGCCACCCTGGGTCCGGTGGATCCCAGCCTTGAGCCTCGAGAGAGTCGAGCTCAACTGGCGCCATGTCTGCTTGGTCTCGTTTTCGGCCATGCGTATGAGCAGCAGCGCCAGCCAGCACAAGAGCACGTGCGAGCGGATCCTGTCTTCCAGGCGGTGATACACGGGCCGTATGTCCACGAGGTGCTTCAGGTCCCTGTTCAGGCGCTCTATGCGCCAAAGGTTCTTGTGCGCGAGCACCACGTCTTCCACCGGGAGCGAGTCTTCCGACGTGCTTATGAGGTACTTGCCGTCTAGGCGGGCGTCCCTCTTGATCTTCGCCTGGTCGAGGCTGAGAGCGTCGGTCTTGCTCTGCTTCACGTAGCGCCCGTAGACGGGATGGCCGCGGAGTGCGCAGGCGGCCCTGGTGTGGGGCTCGCCTTTCAGTTGGCCGAGTTCCTCTAGCCGTCTTGTGGCTTCACTGATGATGTCGGCCCGCTTCTCTTGGTCGCGTTCCACCTCGTCGGGGTTCGAAAGTCTCTTGTAGTTGCCGGCCCTTTGCATCGCCGCTGCCGGTTCGCCTTCCCGTCCCAACCGCATCTTCTCGCCGATGATGTAGCCGTCCGCCGCGCCCTGCAGGTCCGGTTGTCGGCCGAGTTGAACCCGGCGTCCATCACCGTGACCACCCTGCCAAGTTTCCACCCGTTGAGGTCCTTCTTCACTCCTTCCACTACGTTCTGGTCCGCGGTGTTCCCGGCACCCACCTTCGGTGGGTCCCCGGCCCAGACGCGTACCGGTATCCCGTCCCTTGTCATGGCGAAGCCGATCACTATCTGGCCAAGGTCGGGACGTCCATCCTTGCTGTATCCTCTTTGGCGAAGTTCCTGTCCCTCTCCTCTTGACAGGCCCTCAACCTCGAAGTACGTCGTGGTGGTTGTGTATGGTGTATCTACCACTTTTGCATTGTTTCTACGTTCCGCGAACAAGCATCCCCTGCTAGCGAAGTTTCGGGGTGACTCGTTGTGCCCGATCACTGTTCAACGCCAGTCGGGGGGTGAGAGAAAAATCGGGTCTTCGTATTAAGGGGTGGAAAAGGGGCTAGAGTTGCCCCTTCTCCAACCTCTCCACCAAAGTTGAAATGTCGGCTCCCAGGTACTCAGTGGGCTGGCCCAACTCGTCGAGCATTCGGCTGAAGGAGTTCTTCCTGACCTTCTGGGGGACGGCCTTGGGCAGTCCATCAGAGAAGAGCATCTTCACCCTGAGCACCTCATACCGCCAGTTCTCGAACGCTCGGATGGACTTCTCGAATGCCTTCACCATCTCAGGCGGAAGGCTTGCCAGCCACTCCTGGTACATAAGCCACGCCGTACCGCTGTCGGGGGCGTCAAAGACCTTGTAGAAGCCTTCCTTGGCCTGGTAGGCAGCGCCGATCTGGGGAACCTGTTGACACCACCTGTCCAGGATCATCGCTGCATGTAGGGCCAAAAAACGGGCTTTGTCCGGTCAGGAACCATGTCTACCAGTGTGCGATTCTCGATGTCCACCAGGACGGCTCGGGGGCGCTTTCTGACGTGTACCTCGTCGATGCCCAGATAGCGAGGGCACTTGGGGATGAACCGGGCTTCGAGTTCCTGCTTGTAGTCGTCAAACACGTCCCTGGCCGTCTTCTCCAGGATGCCGACCTCGCGGGCGACACCTGTGAAGCCAAACTGCCGGTCCACGACCTTCTTGCGGAGGTAGTTCACCAAGCGTCCAGTCATGGAACGCTTGTCATCCAGAGCCTCCGCAGGTTCCCAGAAGGTGTGGCCGCAGCCGCGGCACTGAGACCACTGGCGGTGGAAGACGATGACGACGGGCTGGCCGTGAATCGGTAAGTCCATGAACCGTTGCCGCTTGCTGCCGAAGCGATAGAGCTTGGCACCCATCTCGTAGCACTTGGGGCAAAACATGGGCGGCTTTTCAGCCGCCACATAGATGCCGTAGTCGCCAGCCTCGTTCTGCTCGATTTCGGTGACGGTGAGACCGCGTAGGTTGATGATGTCGTTCAAGAAGCTACACTCCTTGGAGGTGTCATATGCGGGCGACGTTCAAGGGTCAAGCCGTTGCTTCGGTTAACGTCTCAGAGGACAGTGGCATATGGTCAACTCCAACTAGCGTCCATCCGCGATAGTGGCAGTGGTGTCTAAGAGGCGGATTGTCGGTATCCATCATGCTCAGCATCTGCGGTAGGAACTGTGGGATATTGTCCACCACCGAATTAGACGGATTCGTGACTATGTAGTCGATGGGGAACCAATCGAGCGCACCCTCGTCGGTGTATTGTTCGGTGACTACTGATGGTGATACGTCATCAGGCCAGAAGCCAAAGTAGACGTACATTTCCCCATCACCCGTCTCTGCCGCGCCGTCCCATGTCACTGTGCCGACGAAGCCCACATCGCCAATATCAATGCCGACTTCTTCGCGAATCTCGCGTAGAACACCTTGATACGGCGTTTCGCCTGGTTCGATCTTGCCGCCCACTCCGTTGAGCAGGAAGGCGTTCGGTGCCTTATTGCGGCGCAGCATGAGCACATTATCGCCCCGGAAAATGAAGGCGAGCGTGCATTTAAGCATCCTTTGCCCTCCTCGTTAGCGGCCTGACTCCTGCACCCTGGCACTTCTCACACATGGTCAGCCCGCCCTCCTCGTCGTCAATCCAAAACTTCGACCCCATCACTTTGCTCTCGGCGTAGCCACCACCGCGAAGGTAATGACCATGCCTTTGCGGAGTTGTCCGCAGCGGCATTCTGCGCATTCTCCGACCTCCCTTCACACCCTCATTTTGCCAGTCTGAAAGGAGGGCTTCAACCCTGGAATACGAATCAGGTATCCAATGTACGAACGAGCGTTTCAACCGTTAAATACGGAGACCCGAAAAATCCCCCTAGTCGGCCAGAGATCGTGGCTCCTGGAGCCTCCTAGGGCATGCTTTTCCCGGGTCAGAGCAGGCAAAAGCCGTGGAGAGGTTCAAACGGGAATGGAGTGAGGAGAGACTGGGTTACCGAACGCCCCTTGGGGGTTGTTGAGGCTCCTCCCCATAAGGAGGTGGCTGCCGACTAAGCGGAGAATGAATGGGTAAATCGGTGTCCAGAAAACTGGGCGCGGTCCAGCTGGCAAAAGGTGCTCGGAGATGCTGTGCTTACCAGGGGTGAGTCTTACCGCTTTAGAGAGAGCACTCGCCGCCAAAGGGAGACGTTTCTCCACACCTAACATTGCTAGGGCGGTCAACTTTCTCGTTAGCGACATGGTCAACTTCTTGATTGACGAACACAGGTAAATGGAAAGGATATCCAATACTATATCATCGTCCGGCGGGAGGTGTTGTGATGAGCATGACCGCTGTCATCATGGCGGGAGGTTGGGGGGAAAGGCTTTGGCCTCTCAGCAGAAAGGACCTACCCAAGCAGTTTCTGCCTCTACTAGGTAGAAGCAGCCCGCTCCAAGAGACCGCTAGAAAAGTGTCCCTGCTGACATCACCGGACAACGTGTACGTCATAACGGGAAGCGCATACCTTGGGCACGTCAGAGCCCAGCTACCTTGGGTGCCGGCGGCCAACGTTGTCTGTGAGCCTGTGGGACGAGGTACGGCTCCCTCTATTGCATTGGCTGCAGCTGCGCTCCGTGATCGATCGCCTGAAACAGTGATGGCGGTGCTGCCTGCGGACCACTTGGTAATCGGAGATGAGGAGTTTCGCGACACGCTAGGGAAAGCGGCAGCGACCGCCAGAACCACGGGTGGACTGGTGACGATCGGAGTAATGCCCACTCGGCCAGAGACAGGCTACGGTTACATAGAAGTAGGAGACCAAGGGGTACCTGGACTTGAGGGTGTCAGAAAGGTGGAACGATTTACCGAAAAACCCCACCTGCGACGCGCCACTAAATATGTGGCATCGGGGAAGCACCTCTGGAACAGCGGCATCTTCGTTTGGACTTTGCGGGCAATCCGGGAGGCGATCGCTACACATCTGCCGGAGCTGAGT
>Ga0315295_10001774_pt1 | contig 18440 bp, 10 predicted proteins | sample YL17G14_0_MG_FD_204453 | JGI IMG/M metagenome (GOLD analysis project Ga0315295, IMG submission 204453) | Sediment microbial communities from Yellowstone Lake, YNP, Wyoming, USA - YL17G14_0 | ecosystem: Environmental > Aquatic > Freshwater > Lake > Sediment | place: USA: Wyoming | collected... | reverse complement strand
GCTCCTTTCTCGCCTGTACATTTCGCCGTCCAGGAGCAGGAACACCGGGCTCAACCCAACTCAAAGCGTAGCTTGCCTCGTGTCCCACAATCGCTGAAGACGTACACTCCAGAACGAGCCCGAGTCGGATGCGGACGCTCTGGTGCCCTACCTTAAGGCGCTGCATGTTCTGTGGGGCAGTGTGAACACCGCTGACCTTCCAGAGATGTGGGCCAGTCCGACTGAAGTTAGGCGATTTGGGGTCAGAAGGGGTGATCTTCTCGTGTGCGAGGGGGGCGAAGCCGGAAGAGCAGGCATGCTGGACTCCGCTCCTGACCCATGTATCATCCAGAACGCCGTGCACAGGGTCCGTGGCAGAGGAGCCGATGTTCGATACCTCCAGTACGTTCTTCACGCGATAGGGAGCGGAGGCTGGTTTGGTGTTCTCTGCAATCGGGCGACCATCGCACATCTGACAGGCGAGAAGCTCGCGGAACTCCGAATCCCTCTGCCGTCCTTGCCCGAACAACGCGGCATCGCCGCCTTCCTGGATTGCGAGACGGCGAAGCTCGACACGCTCGTAGAGAAGAAGCGGGCGCTGATCGAACTTCTCAAGGAGAAGCGGAGCGCGCTCATCTCGCGGACCGTCACCCGCGGCCTCCCGCCCGAGGCGGCTCGCGCCACCGGCCTCGATCCGCACCCCAAGCTCAAGCCTTCTAGTGTTGAGTGGATCGGGGAGGTGCCGGAGCATTGGGAGGTCTGGGAGCTTTCTCATGCCTTCCGGCGCATCGGGAGCGGAACTACGCCCACGTCAGGCGACTGGTGGTACTACGATGATGGCACCGTGCCCTGGGTGACCACCTCCGAACTGCGGGAGGCAGTGATCCTGGATACGGCAGCGAAGGTGACCAGGGCCGCTCTTCGGGATTTCCCGGCGCTGAGGGTCTACCCGAAGGGAACGCTCCTGGTGGCGATGTATGGTGCGACGATTGCGCGCGTTGGCATCCTCGGGATAGAGGCATGCGTCAATCAAGCCTGCTGTGCATTCGCTGACCCGAGTGCGCTGGATACGAGGTTCGTGTTCTACTGGCTACAGGCGAGACGCCGCGAGATCATCGCCTTCGCTTCCGGCGGAGGACAGCCAAACGTCAACGCCCAGGTGCTTTGTGCGCTCCGTGTTCCTGCGCCTCCGGTTCCCGAACAACACGCCATCGCCGACTTCCTCGACCGCGAGACGGCGAAGCTCGACCAGATGGCGGCCAAGGTCGAGGAGGCTGTCGAGCGGTTACGGGAGCACCGCGCCGCGCTGATCACCGCGGCCGTGACGGGGAAGATAGATGTGAGGGGGGCCGACGTTCGCGCATCCTTGTAGCTCCTGACTCCGTTAGGGTATAGAATACTCACATGATGCGTGTGGCACTGAACCCGGAGTTGCTGCGGTGGGCGCGTGAGCGGGCCGGGCGCACGCTGCGTGACCTCGCGTCTTCCTTCCCGAAGCTAGAGCGCTGGGAACGTGACGAGGAGCAGCCCACGCTCAAGCAGGTCGAGCGCTTCGCCAAGACCGTTCATGTCCCCGTTGGCTACCTCCTTCTGCCGGAGCCGCCCGTCGAGCGCGTGCCCATCCCGGACCTCCGGACCGTCGGTAACGTCCACCTCGAACGCCCCAGTCCCGATCTCCTCGACACTCTTTACGTCTGCCAACAGCGCCAGGAGTGGTACCGAGACTACGCGCGGTCCATGGGTGAGGAACCGTTCTCGTTCGTCGGCTCTGCGCGGGTTGTGAACGACATAGAGAGGACCGCCGCGTACATGCGGCACGCTCTCCACTTCGACCTTGAGCAACGTCGCCTGATGTCGACCTGGACGGAGGCGCTGCGCCGCTTCATTGGGCAGGCGGACGCGCTCGGGGTTCTCGTCATGTGCAGCGGGGTCGTGCTGAACAACAACCACCGCCGCTTGGACTCAGAGGAGTTCCGCGGCTTTGCTATTGCGGACGACTTGGCACCACTCGTGTTCATCAACGGCTCCGATACCAAGGCGGCGCAGATGTTCACGCTCGCGCACGAGTTAGCGCACATCTGGCTCGGGCAGTCTGCGGTCTCCGACGCGCAGGCAGCGTGGGTGCCGGACCACGCGGTCGAGCGCTGGTCCAACAGGGTCGCAGCCGAGCTGCTGGTCCCGCTGGAGATCATGCGCGCCGAGTACGATCCGCACGCGGAACTGGCGACCGAGGTTGATCGCCTTGCCCGGCGCTTCAAGGTCAGCACGCTGGTGGTCCTGCGCCGCATCCACGACGCTGGCGGGCTCACGGACGAAGAGCTCTCGGAGGCTTACGACGCCGAGCTGGCGCGCCTGCACGCGCTACCGAGGGGAAGCGGCGGCGACTTCTACTTGACGCAGGCCGCGCGCCTGAGCAAGCGTTTCGCACGTGCGCTGGTGGTAAGCACGCTTGAGGGGCAGACGCTCCACCGCGACGCGTTTCGGATGCTCGGCTTCTCGAAGGTGCAGACTCTCCACGAGCTCGGTCGAAGCCTGGGAGTGGAGATCTGATGGCGTACCTGCTCGACGCCAACGTCTTCATCCAGGCGAAGAACCTGCACTATGGCCTCGACTTCTGCCCGGCGTTCTGGGAGTGGCTCATCGTGCGCAATGCCGCGGATCAGGTTTTCAGCATCGAGCGGGTCGGGGATGAACTCGCAGCGGGTGCCGACGAGTTGGCGACGTGGGCCGCTGCTCGCGGTCCGAGCTTCTTCCTCAAACCTGACCCCGCAATGCTCCCGGCGCTACGGGCGGTCAGCTCTTGGGCCACGAGCCAGCACTACGAGCCCGCCGCTGTCAACACTTTCCTCCAGGGGGCAGATTACTACCTTGCGGCCCATGCGCTCGCTCATGGACACACCGTCGTCACTCACGAGATCGCCTCGACCTCGGCTAAGAGGATCAAGATCCCTGACGCTTGCATCGGGCTCGACGTGAAGTGCGTTACGCCATTCGAGATGCTACGTACGGAGCGGGCACGGTTTGTTCTGGAGGGGTAATCGTGGTGCAGACCAGAGAGCACGCCTTCGAAGCCCACGTCGCAGAGATGCTTCTCCGCCATGGCTGGCAGCCCGGCCGCACGGAGGAATGGGACCCGGAGACGGCCCTCTTCCCGGCGCGCGTCCTCGCCTTCCTCCAGGAGACCCAGCCAGCGCTGTGGGCCGAGATGGAGGCCCTGCACGGCGCGGGCCTGGACCCCCTGCTGCTCACCACCCTTGTCAAGGAACTCGACCTCAAGGGTACGCTACACGTCCTGCGGCACGGGTTCAAGTTCTATGGCAAGACTCTCCGGCTCGCTCACTTCCGGCCCGCGCATGGGCTGAACGAAGCAGTGCTGGCGCTCTATGCCCAGAACCGGCTGACCGTTACGCGCCAGGTGCTGTGCCATCCCGGCCGGCAGGACACAGTGGACTTCGTCTTCGCCGTCAACGGCCTGCCCGTTGCCACCTGCGAACTGAAGAACCCCGCGACAGGCCAGCACTGGCAGCACGCTGTGCGGCAGTACCAACAGGACCGAGACCCGCGGGCGCCGCTCTTCGGGTTCAGGACGCGGGCGCTGGTACACTTCGCCGCCGATCCGGAAGAGGTGCACATGACGACGCGCCTCGCCAGAGAGGCGACGCAGTTCCTGCCCTTCAACCGCGGCAGCCATCCCGGCGAGGTTCAGTGCGGCAAAGGCAATCCCCAACACCCCTCGGGCTACCGCACCGGGTACTTCTGGGAGGAGGTGCTGGCGCGCGACAGCTTCCTGGACATCCTGGGCCACTTCATGTTCATCGAGAAGCGGGAGGAAAAGGCTGACGACGGCCACGGCGGCCAGCGGCGAGTCGTCAGGGAGGCCGTGATCTTCCCGCGCTACCACCAGCTCGACGCGGTGCGGAAGATCGTGGCCGCCGCCCGCGCGGACGGACCGGGCCGCAACTACCTTATCCAGCACTCGGCCGGCAGTGGCAAGACCAACAGCATCTCCTGGCTCTCGCATCGCCTCGCCAGCCTTCACGACACCGACGACCGGAAGGTCTTCGACTGCGTGATCGTGATTACCGACCGCCGCGTCCTCGACCGACAGCTCCGGGACGCCATCTATCAGATCGAGCACGCCCAGGGCGTGGTGAAAGCCATCGACGAGGACTCGCAGCAGTTGGCGGCGGCGCTGGTGGACGGCACCCAGATCGTGATCACCACGTTGCAGAAGTTCCCCTTCGTCCTGCGCGGGCTGCTGAAAGTGGCCGGTGCGGACAACCGCGAGGCGGCGACCGAAGACCAGAAGCAGCGGGCGAGGGAGTGGGAGGCCGCAATCGGCGCTCGCAGGTACGCAGTCATCGTGGACGAGGCCCACTCCAGCCAGACGGGCGAGACAGCTCGCGAGCTGAAGGCGATCCTCGGGGCGGCCGTGCCTGAGACAGAAGAAGGCGAAGCCGACTACGAAGACGTGCTGAACCAAGTGATGCAGTCGCGCGGGCGACAGCCGAACCTGAGCTTCTTCGCCTTCACCGCGACACCCAAGGGCAAGACCATCGAGCTGTTTGGGCGCCCGGGGCCGAGCGGGAAGCCGGAAGCCTTCCACATCTACAGCATGCGCCAGGCCATCGAGGAGGAGTTCATCCTCGACGTGCTCACGAACTACACCACCTACGCCACCTACTATCGGTTACTCAAGCAAGTTGAGGACGACCCGGAGTTGCCAAGGAAGAAGGCAACGCGGGCGCTCGCGAAGTTCATGACCCTACACCCGCACAACCTAGAACAGAAGACGGAGGTGATGGTCGAGCACTTCCGCCGCAGCGTCAGTCACCGCCTGGGCGGCCGGGCGAAGGCGATGGTCGTCACCTCGTCTCGGCTGCACGCGGTGCGCTACATGCAGACCCTCCAGCGGTACATCGCGGAGCACGGTTACAGCGATGTTCACCCACTGGTGGCGTTCAGCGGCACCGTCCGCGACCCAGAAACGGGGCTGGAGTACACCGAGCCGGGCATGAACATCGATTCTGTAACCGGCAAGTCGATCAGCGAGGCCCAGTTGCCCGCTCAGTTTGATTCACCCGACTACAACATCCTGCTGGTCGCGGAGAAGTACCAGACCGGCTACGACCAGCCCCTCCTGCATACGATGTACGTGGACAAGAAGCTCGAAGGCATCCACGCCGTGCAGACGCTCTCACGGCTCAACCGGATGATCCCAGGGAAGGACGCGCCGTTCGTTCTCGACTTCGTCAACAACGCTGAGGATATCTACCTGGCGTTCAAGCCCTACTATGACAAGACCGATCTGCAGGAGGGTTCAGACCCGGCGCAGCTTGAGGCGCTGAAGCACGAACTCGACCAGGCACAGGTCTACCACTGGAGCGAGGTGGGGGCCTTCGCCCAGGTATTCTACAAGCCGGCAGAGCGCCAGAGTCCGGCTGACCACGCGCACATGCAGCGGCATCTCCAGCCGGCTGTGGACCGCTTCAATGGCATCAGGGAAGAGGAGAAACGGCAGGAGTTCCGCGACAAGCTGAGCGGGTACGTGAAGGTGTATGCGTTCCTCAGCCAGATCATCCCCTATGCCGATCCGGACCTGGAGATGCTCTATAGCTTCGGCCGGTTCCTGCTCCCGCACCTGGCCGTCGACCGTGACGCGGCGATCATCAAGCTGGGCGATGAGGTGGACCTTCAGTACTACCGGCTGGAACGCATCTCGTCGGGCCCGATCGACGTCAGCGACGGTGACGCCCAGTACGTCAGAAGCCCCACGGACGTCGGCACCGGCAAGGCGAAGGATGAGAAGGCGCCGCTGTCCGAGATCATCGAAGTGCTGAACGAGCGCTTCGGTACGAACTTCACCGAGGAGGACCGGCTCTTCTTCCAGCAGATCAAGGAGCGGGCCGTCCACGATGATCGGGTGGTGCAGACCGCGCTCGCCAACCCGCTCGACAAGTTCGAGCTGGGCATACGTAAGCTGATCGAGGACCTGATGATCGAGCGGATGGCAGACAACGACAAGATTGTGACGCGCTACATGGCGGACCGCGAGTTCCAGGGGTCCGCCTTCCCAATCCTCGCGAGAGAGATCTTTGAGGCGGTGAGGGCGGAGGCGGCCGGCGCGGCGAGTACTCCTTCTTCGAGTCGTAGCGAACCGAGGAAGGAGCCCGAGGGCTGAGGAGCAGCGGAGGACGCAAAGACCTCGTGCTCCGGTATGAGGTCAAGAAGAACCCGGACGACGCGAGCCTGCGGGGAAGCCAGACCGTCTTCGCCATGGGAGTTGTGCGCGGTGATGTCGGCTACCTGCCACCGGAAGACCCACCATGCTCGCGTCAGTGGCGCCGCTTGGGTCCTCGCCCGTCGGCCCGTCAGGATCAACGGGGAGCAAGTGACGGTCGCAGTCAGTCCGGAACACTTCGGCCGATCAGGTTGACACAGGAGAACAGGCATGGGCAAGAAGAGTCGATGGAGAAAGGAGCGGCGGGAGCAGAGCAGCCCTGAGGCACAGGGCAGCGCGGGTGCTCGGTCACAGGTGGGTGCTGTGCAGTGAGGACAGGGCATGTGGCGAACGCAAGTATGGTCGTGGTCGCAGCAGTAGTGGCCGTCGTCAGTTCAGTCCTGACCGTACTGCTACTGCGCAGGTGGCCTGGGGCCGCTCTACGGGGCAGGCAGCGCGACGCTGGTGCTTCGGATGCGGAACGGCACGACGTAACACAGGAGCCTCCCGAAGAACGCCGGCAGTCACTCCTGGAGGAGTATAAGGAGGTAGGAGAGTACCATCGCGCCGAGGGCAACGTCTTCTGGCAGCGACATGGCCAGTACCTCGCCGTCAACACCGGCCTACTGGCAGCCCTGGCACTGGCCAAACCGGAAGGTGCTGGCAGCGCTACTCTGGTAGCCGGTGTCATCCCTCCCACTCTCTTCGTGAAGGGCGTATGCATCATCGGCTTGGTCGCGTCCTTCGCATGGCTCATCACAACGGCAACAGGGGGATGGACGGCTCTCATGTGGGCTGACATGATGCGGCGGATTGAGTGCGAAGCCAACCTGCCGACGAAGTTCATGCATGCGGCAGTCCCACGGCACAGCCGATGGCTGCTCCTCCTCCGGTTCATGACCAGCATCCGAGTCTGGTCGCATGCCCTGCCGATCGGGTACGGCTTCCTATGGGGTTACGGCCTGTGGTGGATCTTCCATGACTGCTGAAGCAGCGCTGGACACTGAGAGTGCCATCAGATCATCCGGCGTTGTCCCACACCCGGCCTGGCGCTGCTCTCGCGTCTTGGCATCTGCCCCCCAGAATGAGAACAACTGCCCCTGGAGAGGACAAGTGCAACTCCCCCGTGACGCTGCCCTGACCAGGGAGCGCTACTCGCCCGTGCCGTTCCCGCCCTCGCCTCGGCCGTCTCGCCGCTCGTGACGCTGGTGACGGTACTGCCCGGCCCTTCACGCCTCCGCTACGACCCGTGGTCGCCGTCCCTGCCGAGGCAGCTGCCACCGTCGCACCAGCACCGCCACAAGCGCGTTATGCATTGCTACGTAGCACGCCCCCGCTACGAACCTGCGACCTCGACGACCGCTGCAGGCCTCCGCCCCTTCCCTCCCACACAGCGCAGCAGGACCCGTGCGTGCTGAGCGAGTAGTGTGCCAATCACTGCGATGCGGGCCGCCGCCTTTCCTTAGCGACCGCCCGTGAAGCCGGCGTGAGAGCATGGCCCGACTCCGGCTACCGCATCGGCGTGGGGTTGCTGTACGGGGTCCGGTCGCGGATGCGTCCCGTGTGGCACGGCGGCCGCGCCACGGCGGCGATCACCGGTGGCCCCACCCGGTCCGGTCTCTGATCACCATCCGTCTCCATCCTCGTCAGCCTCCCAGCACAAGGGTATCCACGAAGGGAGAGATCAGCACGAGGCGGGTCGCAGCGGCGGCCGGGGCACCAGACGGGTTCCCGGACAGGACGCGACCGGCTGCGGCCCTCTGGCCTTATGCTGCGGCAGTACCCACATGATCTGCTGAGGCCCGCAGAGCCGGGTTGGGCCAGAAACGCCTCAGAACCGCCCTGGAAGGACTCTGGAACCGCCAATCCGACTGACTGTGATATGCGAGACTCAATGGGCATGAGCTGCCGCGCTCGCCTTCAAGACGACGAACTCAGGTTGCGTGGCATCTTCCCTGCCAGTGAGCGACGGGAAGCACTGCACGTCGGCGAAACCTGTCTCTCTCAGCAGGGATTCGTACTCGTCACTGGAGTAGCCCTGCGTTGTCACGGCGTGTCGGGTGACGCAGCCACTCGACGCATCGACCACAAACAAGCGCGTGGTAGCGGCCTTCATCGCGGAGTCCCAGAAATGCTCCTCCAAGACAAGGTGCGGCTGAGGCGAGAAGAGGCCCCGCGCGCCGGAGTGCCACGACATCCCGACGCTGCCCATGCGTTCTACGGCAGTCAGCGTATGTGCCTCCAAGACCAGATTGCCGCCGTCGACGAGCGCTCGCTTTGCTTTGCCCAACAGGACGCGCACTTCGGCCCGCCGAAGGACATTCACCTGACCGAAGACCATCATCACGAGTCCGAAGCCATCGCCGAACTCGACCGACCGGACGTCATCCTGCACGTACCGGCACACCAGTCCCTGAGCAACCGCCTGCTCCTCAGCGTAGCCAATCGCCGCCGGCGAGAAGTCGATCCCGAGGCACTCGTGCCCCAAGGCGGCCAGCCGGCTGGTGTACAAGCCCGGGCCGCAGCACAGATCTAGGACCCGAGCGCTCCGGCCCCCCAGCACCTCTGAGTGCAGCCAGGATACGTGCTCGTCTATCTTCGGTGACCGTCGGCTTGCCGCGTCGTGTTCCTGGGAGAGGTGCTCGGCCAACATCCGTTGGCTGAACCCCGGCTCATCCCAGGGGATGTTGTCCCCCTCTTGCCACGGCTCAGACACCGACCTTCGGTTCACGAGATCCAGTAGGGTCTCCACGCTATCATCCCCGCATGGCGTTGACTGCTGGGAGCCAACCAGTTCCTTCACGCCAAGTCACCTGCGGACGTGAGGTCATGTCGGTTACTCAGCGGCTGCCGCCGCGTGCTGCCGATACCAACTCGCCCACACCATCGAGTGCCGAACCGCGCCCCCTCGGTCTACGCCACCGCCCATACGCTCGACGGCTGCTTAGGGAAGAGGATTCCGACTAGCGCTTTAGCGTCTCCGTTGCAGGCGTAACAGTCCGGGTTGAGGTGGCGGAGGTCCTCCAGCGAATGCAGGCCAAACAGCATATGCAGGAACGTCCCGTCGCGGAAGCACGCCGATTCGCCACCCTGGCTCGGCGACCAGGGCTCGGAGGCGGTGAGCTTGCCCCCTTTGAATGCCATCCTTATGCCCTCGCGGAAAAAGCTGAGCTTCAGCTCGCCTGTCCATCCTGGCGCGATGGACTTCGCGAGCCGCGCTTCGAGCACTGGCGCGATCGCCCGGAGGAAGCTCGGTAGGTCCGGCACACGGAGGTAGAAGAGATAGGGAATGTCGGCAGGTTGGAGGAAGTCAGGCATCGCCTCATAGGCCGGGTGCTGTGTGCCGAGTCGGAAAGATAGCCACTCGATCTCTTTGCTGTGCTGTGCGGCATAATCGGCGCCCTTCTCCGACAGGTACCGCAGTATACTGGGCGTTACGGAGAGCCAATCAGCTCCAGGCTTCAGTTCGTACAGCACACTGCAAAGAGCATCACCCCGCGGTATTTGGGAACTGTGAGCAAGCAATCCGACGCGCTCCCCTTTCGGCGTTGTGATGACGCAGAACTGTTCGCCGCCGGTGCGACCGAACACATAATAGCGCCATAACCTTGGTGAAACTACACTTGAGACGAGTGATCTTCGTCGGCCTTGTGCATACACTCGCGCCATGAAGCGCAGATCGGCTTCGGTCGCGGGACGTATCCAGTAAGGTTCTCCTTCTAGCTCCTTGAGCTTGGGCACTCCGGATATATGACCACGGCGATCAGCATCCAATTCCAGAGTCATTTCGTAGCCGAATTGGCGGTAGAAGTTCGGGATGCCGGTGATTGCTTGAAGCACGTGCCCACGGTTCGCGCTCCACTCATGGATGACATCGAACTGTGCGCGGACGAGTCCCCGCCGTCGGTAGCGTGGGTCTGTCGCAACGAGCTCAGGCCGACCGATAGGGATCTCTACGCCGGCGTATGACCACCGCTGCGAGAACAGGCAGAGCGATGAGACAATCTCACCAGTCTGTTGGTCTTCGACGACTGTGAAGTCGTGAGGCTTGAATGTCGGGTGCCGGCCCGCCATCAGATCGCCGGTCCAATGCATCACGAACTGATCCGGGTTCTCGGGGCTTCCGAGAGTCCGGCCGTTGAAGCGCACCAGTGCCTCCGTGTCTCCGGGCGTCGCCCGGCGCAGCACGAGACCATCTGCCAACTCCCGGATAATCGCCGCGCGTCTCCTCAGTTTCTGCATCCCTGCCTCCTCACGAAACAGCACACGCCTGCCTCACGCCACCCGACAAGTCGGATGACGCAAAGCAGGCGCGCAATGGGCTGAGGTGCCTATTCCTGCTGGAGCAGTATGGTTTTGTCCGTGGTCAGCCGTGGATAATCTAGCCCAAGGCCTCCTTCGTGTCAAGCTTCGCAGGTCCCTCGCTCACGATCCTCCCGCGTTACGCGGCCACCTTTCGTCAGGATGGTAATGGAAGAGTCTGCGCCTTCAGCCGGCGATTCTGACTCCGGAGCCGGTGTTAGCGGCCGACCAGTTCGATGCCCTCTGCGGCAAGGCGCGCCATCGCGGCCGATCGTTCGTCTTCATCCATTCCGGTCAGCAACTCGAAGAACACCTGGACCCAGTCCCGCGTCCAGTACTGGTTGCCGCCGCGCAGCCGGGGCCGGCCTGGATCAGGCAGGATCGCGAAGTCCAGCCCTGCGAGTTCCCTTGCCTTCCACATCACCTCACCATAGCGACCGTGCGTAAAGGTGGTGATCACCCTATAGCGGTCATGCCAACGCCGCAGATAGGCGGCCATGCGTTCCGCCAGGATGGGGCGAGCGAAGTGGTACTCCTGAGGGGACATGTGCTTGACTCCGCCGCCCCGCTCGTCCGCTGGGTAGGTCGTCTCCAGTTCGTAGGGGACGGGGCCGATGACGCTGCTGAGCACCACCACGTGGCACCGGCAGTCCTCGAAGTCAGCCTTCGGGTCTTTGCCGGTGGCGAGCCGGACCGCCTTCCTCATCGAGGCATGGCTGGGCGATTTGGAGAATGGCCGGCTTACCGAGCACTGGAAGATGGCGAGCATGTCCTTATCCGGCGGCGGCTCGTACTCCGTGATGACATAGCCATGAAAGTCCAGGACGGCTTGGCTCATAACATGGATGTCCTCTTTCCGCTGCTCCTCCGTTCTCACGACCCGGCGCATGCCGGCCGCCGCGGTGGCGCGGACGCGCTTGCGCAGGCGGTACACCATCTCATCCCGGACCAGCCGGAATCCCTGCCCGCTGAGGACCTCCAGCACATCGTCCTGCCGCCAGACGGGACGCGCGTCCACCCGGCCCACGCGCACCGCCTCCCATGCGCCCCAGCCGGCTGCGTATTCAAGCAGTGCCGTCGCCACCTCCCCGAGCACCTCCCGCCGACGAGGGGGCGATGCCTCCGAATGGGCCAGGTGGATGTCGCGTACCCGCAGAAACCGACCCTCCCCCGGGTGCCGATCAATGGTGGCCAGTAGCTCTCCCTGGCGCAGCACGAGGTAGCGAGTGGCAAGCGCGCGGTCGCCGGTGCCAGGCTGCTTCACAACGCTCAGGTGGATGGCTGCCGGGTCGAGGCTGTTGATCATGATGGGAGGGCCCGGGCGGGCCGGCTTCCCTTCGCGCAGCCGCTCGAGGGCCTCCGGAAGGGCAAACTGGTCGCCCGACAGCTCTCTCACGAAGAAACCTCGGAGCAACCGGCCGCGGAGGAACAGCTCTCGGAGGCCGAGCGTGAGATCCCGAGTGGACAGCCCAGACTTGGCAAGGAGCACCTCTCGCGCGGCGACCCCATAGCGATGCATCAGTGCGAGCACCCGGGCGCGACAGCGACCCCGCGCTGCGGCATCGTCAACTGCCGGCTCCGCCAGATCCCGGACTGCGTACCAGCGTCCTTGATCGGCACGCAGGCCCGCACGGCGCAGGGCCGCGCCAGCTGTGGCGACTCCGTTCTCGCCCCCGGAAGCATCATGTTCCGCCTCGTCTCCCGTGAGGGAGAACCACGGCCTCACTGACTGCGGCAGGCTGGTCCAGCGGCAGCGCGAGATGGATGAGTAGTCGGTATTCGAGGCCAGGCCTCTCTGGAAGAGTCGCCACAGGGCCGCCTCGGCCGCGCCGCCCGGTATCCCAGTTTCTGACAGGAGGGCTGACAGCGGCGCACCACCCCGGCCGTGGAGCGCACGTAGCAGCCGCATCTCGTTCTCGGAACAGCCCTCGGTCGAAGGAATACCCACCAGCTCCTGGATCTGCCCGCGCGGTCCGAAAGTCACGCCTGCAACGAGCGGCCGGGGTCGGGCCTCCCCCAGGTCGAACTGGCCCATGAGTACCTGCCCCGCCGACACCGCGGCCAAGAGATCGGACGCTGCCGTGTCGCCCACCCGCGCCCTGAGGATCTCGCGCTCCCAGATGACCGGATGGGCCTGATGGCCGGCTAGCTGCCCCGTGATGCCTGCGATGGACTCCGGACCTCGGTCGTCGCCGGCGTGGCGGACGTGCTGCCATCGGAGGACGAAGTGCGCGTACCGACCGAGATCAACCGGCGCCAGCTCCTGGCGGAGGGAGGCCAGGGCCATCCGGTGAAGCTCCTCTAGGTTGGCTCGGGTACACACCTGGGGCGCGGCGCGGCCCGTAACGAAGTCCCCTTGCTGCAACTCACCGGTGTCGAACATCGGACGCAGAAGGGAGAGCACTGCTCTCCCTGTCAGGCCGTATCGGGTGGCAAGGTCGGCAATGGGCACTGGCCCCGAGGACCGCAGCGCTCTCACGAGCACCTGGCGCCTGGCCAGTGCCCGGGCCGGACTCTCCCCTGCTCTACCGGCAGACGGAAGCTCGGGAGATGTCGGCACGCGGTCGAGGATGCCGTCGCCGAAGGCGCGCAGGTAGATGAGCGCTTCCTCAGCCGCGATCCACCGCTGCGAGTCCCCTGCCTCTGGCAGTCTCACCGTGAGCGCCCGCCCCTCCTCTGATAGCGCATTCAGCCAGTCGCGCCAGCTACCGGACGCGCGGCTCCCAACAAAGAGGCCGCTGCGCGGATCGTCAGAGAGTTCGCCACAGCGTCGCATCAGTCGCAGCAGTTCGTCGGCATCCCGAGCGCCATACCGCCGACTCGTTCCCTGTCGCCGGCCCTCGAACTCCTTCACTATCTGCGGGCTGAGCAGCTCGCGTATGCTCTCCTCATCAAGGATCTGTTTCAGGATTTCCCGGTGCAGGGAGAGGAGTTCGGCGCGACGTTCCCGCCGCGCGCCCTCGCCGAGCGGTCCGAACTGGCCGCCGAGCAGCAGTTCGTGGCTGAAGGGGCTTGGCACCCGGGTCTCGGAGGCCACCAGTCTCAGTCGGCCGGACTCAAGCCCGCCCAGCACCTCGCGCAGCCCTCTCAGGTCGAGATGATCCTCGAGACACTCCCTGACGGTTTCGGCCACCAGGGGAAGCTGATCCAGATCACCAAGCTCGCGCGCCAGCCTGCGAGCCGCCGCCTCCTGGGCCCAGACCGGTCGCCGCTCACCTCCCGCCATGCGAGACACGGCCAGGGCACGCACCGCGACGTGTCGGAAGCGGATGGCAAACAGCGCTGACGACCTCACGTAGGATTCGACCCAGCGCTGCAGATCGTTGGCACCGACGGATGAGATGAGCTCCTCTGCCGAGACCGTACAGCCCCCGGGGAGGTGCAAGGCAAAGGCATTATCGTCGTAGGTGGCATGGATCCCGGGGCCCATCTCTGCTCCAGCCGCCTGGACGAGGGCCTCGGCCCAGGCCTCGTTCACGGCTGTTCCGTAGGGGGAGTGGCAGACGAGCTGGCGGCCGCCAAGAGCATCGCGGGAGTCTTCCACGACGATGACGTCAGCGCCAGGCCACGTGTCGAGGGAATGCGCCTCCTCCACGAAGTACTCGATGACCTGCTGCGCGGCGGGCTCCTCCAGCCGACACTCCTGCATGAGCCAGCTGCGCAGGGCGGCAGGCTGGCGGAAGAGCCTGCGGAATACGCTCGAGCGGAATCCCGCGATTCGCGTGCCCAGGCGGTACGACCGCGGCACATAGTCGGGGCCGGACCAACGCGGAATCGTGGGGTTCCGGCCGCGCCCATCGCGGACGTACACGCGGTTTCGCTCGACCCTGAGGAACTCCCAGGTGCGCGTCCCGAGCACAAACACCTGGCCGGGCCCCAGTCGCTGCACGAATCGCTCGTCCAGCGTGCCGAGCTTCCTATCGTAGTCTTCGGCGTGGACTGCGTACTCCGCGTACTCGGGGATCGTGCCCGCGTTCTGGCAGACTATCCCTGCTGCGCCTCGGACTGGCACTACCTGCTGGCTCCCCTCGTCGAAGTGCAGTCGCGCCGGCAGCTCGAAGAGCTCTCTGCCCTCGAAGCGACCGGAGAGCTGATGGAGCACACGGGCCAGGTCCTCACTGGCCAGGTGGCGGAAGTTGTGGGCGCGCCGGAGGACCCGAAGGATGTGGGCCGCAGAACTGGCCTCGACCGCGGCGATTGCCGCGGCCTGCTGGGCGGCCACGTCGAGGCAATTGCACGGGATCCGGACGGGGTCTAGCCGCCCGCTGACCATCTCCCGTGCGATCACGGCCATCTCGACGAGGTCGTCCCGGCTGGCTGCAAAGAAGCGGCCTTTGCTCGTCAGGCCGAGAAGATGGCCGGCGCGGCCGACCCGCTGAAGCGCGCCGGCCACGCTCTTCGGGCTCTCGACCTGACACACGAGGTCCAGGTGTCCGATGTCGATCCCCAACTCCAGAGAGGAGGTGGCGACGATCGCCCGCAGGTTGCCCGACTTGAGCTGCGTCTCCATGTCCAGGCGAAGCGCCCGAGACATGCTGCCGTGGTGCGCGCCGATCCGGATACCGGCGTCCCGCTCCTCGGCGAGCAGGTTGAGCCTGGCGGCCACCCGCTCCGTCAGGTGCCTCGTATTGCAGAAGACCAACGTGGTGCGATGGGCGGCGATGAGGTCGAGGACCTGCTCGTAGATCGCTTGCCAGACCTCGTCCGGCTTCGCCTCCGCAAGATTGGGGACGGGCGCGATGACCTGGAGGTCCATGTCGCGCCGTACGCCCAGGTCCACGATGGTGCAGTCGCGCGGATCGCCGTCATCGCCTGCCCCGACCAGGAAGCGGGCGATCTCTTCGACCGGAGACTGCGTAGCCGAGAGCCCGATGCGCACCAGGCGCGATGATGAGGAGCCTGATCCGGCGGCTTCCCCGCCGGCGTCCTTCAGCAGCTCTTCCAGACGCTCAAGCGTGACCGCGAGGTGCGCGCCGCGTTTGTCCCCACACAGATGGTGGATCTCGTCTACGATGGCGTAGCGAACACCGCGAAGATGCTCGCGGAATGAACTGGTCAGCAGTAGATAGAGCGACTCCGGCGTCGTGATCAGTATCTGGGGCGGACGGCGTAGCATCCGCAGCCGGTCCGGCACCGGCGTGTCGCCGGTGCGGACGGCGACTCGAATGTCGGGAAAGGCTGCGCCACGCTGTTCGGCGATGACGCGCATCTCCTGGAGAGGCCTAAGCAGATTCCTCTCGATGTCGTTGGCCAGCGCGCGGAGAGGTGACACGTAAACGAGGTAGGGGCCCGCGGGGAACGCGTCTCGCACGTGCAGCTCGATCAGCCCGTTGATCGCCCACAGGAAGGCCGCCAGCGTCTTGCCCGAGCCGGTCGGAGAGAACACGAGGGCATTCCGTCCCTCGGCGATGACTGGCCAGGCCAGGCGCTGTGCCTCGGTCGGGGCTGCGAACGTTCTGCCGAACCACTCGGCAACGACGGAGGTGAATCTGGGAGGCACGGCCCCTCGTTCCTCGGGCTTCACTACCGTGATCACGAGCGTCGCTCCCGGCACGCGCTGCTGATCGGTCCAGCCGTAACTGGGTTCGACAACGCGCCCCAGGCTCCCGCCGGAGTGGCCGGCAGTGCGGACGGATCAGTGGGCCCCCGACGCCGGCTACCCACTCGGCTGGCAGTCACCTTCCAGGGCTGCGTCGCGAATGAGGAAGCCAGCTGCGGCACGGTGACCATCGCGGGCAGCCCCGGCCAGCCCAACCCCAGCCGAGCAGCCCCGCCTATCCTTGGCGCCTCTCGGCACAGGGGCTTCGGCGATCTCCGAGAATACGACGATCGGGGCGGCAGGAGCGTCCCGGGAGCCAGATGAGTCTTCCGAGAACACGCGGAGGAAGGAGACACTGATGCCGAAGGAGAGGAAAAGGGACACCCTGACCACTGGCTTTGGCACGCCCGTTGACGACGACGTCAGTTCAGTGACCGCCGGGCCCAAGGGGCCAGTGCTGATTCAGGACGTCCATCTGACCGAGAAGCTGGCCCACTTCGACCGCGAGCGGATCCCCGAGCGCGTGGTCCACGCCAAGGGAGCCGGCGCGCATGGGTACTTCGAGGTGACTCACGACATTACGAAGCACACCCGCGCCAAGTTCCTCTCCCAAGTGGGGAAGCGAACGGAGGTTCTTGTCCGTTTCTCGACTGTTGGAGGCGAGAAGGGGTCGGCCGACTCAGAGCGCGACCCTCGCGGGTTCGCGGTGAAGTTCTACACCGAAGAGGGCAACTACGACATGGTCGGGAACAACACCCCGGTGTTTTTCATCCGCGACCCTCTGAAGTTCCCGGACTTCATTCACACCCAGAAGCGCAACCCCGCGACCAACCTGAAGGACCCGGATATGTTCTGGGACTTCCTCTCCCTGACCCCGGAGTCCATCCATCAGGTGACCATCCTCTTCTCAGACCGGGGCACGCCCAGATCCTACCGCCACATGAACGGATACAGCAGCCACACCTACATGCTGTACAACGAGAAGCGGGAGTACTGCTGGGTTCAGCTTCACTTCAAGACAGAACAGGGCATCCAGAACTTCACGGGTGAGGAAGCGGCCCGCATGCGCGGCATGGATCCGGACTTCGCCACGCGCGATCTGTGGGATGCGATAGCAGGCGGCCACTACCCATCTTGGCGTCTCGAAGTGCAGATCATGACGCCCGAGCAGGCCAAGAACTACCGGTTCGATCCGTTCGACATCACGAAGGTCTGGCCCCACGGTGACTTCCCGCCCACCGATGTCGGCCGCATGGTGCTGAACCGCAACCCAGAGAACTACTTCGCCGAGGTCGAGCAGTCGGCGTTCTCGCCCGGCAACTTCGTCCCCGGCATAGCGGCGTCACCGGACAAGATGCTGCAGGGACGGCTCTTCAGCTACCACGACACCCAGCGGCACCGGCTGGGTCCCAACTACCACCTGTTGCCGGTGAATGCTCCCAAGGCGTGCCCCATGAAGAGCTATCAACGGGATGGGTTCATGCGCTCTGACGACAATGGCGGGGGCGCCCCGAACTACTGGCCGAACAGCTTCGGCGGCCCCTCACCCGACCCAGAGGTAGCGGCCCCACCCATCGATGTGTCCGGAATGGCCGCCCGCCACGCCTACGAGCTCGGCGATGTCGACTTCGTGCAGGCAGGGGACCTGTACCGCAAGGTGATGAGCGACGAGGACCGGGAGCACCTGATCGGCAACATCGTCTCGCACCTCGGGAATGCGCAGAAGCGCCTTCAGGTGCGCCAGACCGCTCTCTTCTGCAAGGCGGACGCGGAATACGGCGAGCGCGTCGCCAAGGGACTGGGGCTGAATGTCGGTGAGGTCAAGCGACTTGCGGCGATGTCTCAGGAGGAGCGCGTCAAAGCCACCGCCCAGTGAGCAGGATGTGCTTGTCAACTAAGCTTGGGACACCGCCTGGGCAGCCTAGACCGGCTCTGACCCCCTACGGGCGGAACGATCGCGTGGCTAACGGCAAGGTCCGGTTACCGGCTTCGCAGGTGAGTCCGGCATCCCCGGTCACCTCCGAGTCCGGCTGCCCCCTCGGCTGGGGGCCACTGCCCAGGTTCGATCTCGCATACGACTGAGCTATGGCTCTTCTCCGACCCGCGGGTCACAGCCTTACAGATGGCGGCGTGATGTCAGGCCGGCTTCATGGGCCCCTGACACTGACAGCTGGTGGCAGGGCCCTCAGTCCTTGGGCAGCGGCGGCACCTGCCGGTCGAGCGCCTCGTAGGCCTCCGGCGTGAACTTGGGAAGGCCGCGCATGAAGGCGACCGTGGCCCAGATCTGCTTATCCGTATGGGTGACCCCCCAGGCCGGCATGCCTGTCATCCGGATCCCGTTCTTGGCGATCCAGAACAACTCGTTCGGCTGCCAGTCCCCCACGCTCTCCACGAGTAGCG
>Ga0315295_10001773_pt1 | contig 18441 bp, 24 predicted proteins | sample YL17G14_0_MG_FD_204453 | JGI IMG/M metagenome (GOLD analysis project Ga0315295, IMG submission 204453) | Sediment microbial communities from Yellowstone Lake, YNP, Wyoming, USA - YL17G14_0 | ecosystem: Environmental > Aquatic > Freshwater > Lake > Sediment | place: USA: Wyoming | collected... | reverse complement strand
GAATGAGCTTGCAGGAGGGGATTCCGAATATGCAGCGGCACTTGTGGCTTTCAACAGCATTTTCCAGGTCTTCTTCTACAGCGTGTACGCCTGGATATTCATAACGATACTGCCCGGATTATTCGGCCTGAAGGGAAGCGTCGTGGACATCACGATCGGGCAGATAGCCAAAAGCGTCTTCATTTACCTGGGCATACCGTTTCTGGCAGGCATACTCACCCGATTCGTGCTGATAAAAGCAAAAGGAAGGGAATGGTACCAGTCCCGATTCATTCCAAGAATCAGCCCCATAACCTTGATTGCCCTTCTGTTCACCATCATAGTGATGTTCAGCCTCAAGGGAGACTATATCGTTTCCATACCACTCGACGTTGTCCGAATTGCCATTCCCCTGCTGATTTACTTCGTGGTGATGTTTACTGTGAGTTTTTATCTAAGCCACAAGATAGGGGCAGGGTACCCCATCGCCGCATCACTGTCGTTCACCGCAGCCTCCAACAACTTTGAGCTTGCGATTGCCGTGGCCGTCGCCGTATTCGGCATAAACAGCGGGGCAGCGTTCGCAGCGGTCATAGGACCCTTGATTGAGGTGCCCGTCCTCATAAGCCTCGTGAATGTGGCGCTGAAATGGAAAACGAAGTATTTCAAAGAGGTTATAAAATGAAAATAATTGTTGCAGGACCCGGATGTTCCCGCTGCCAGGCGACGGAGAAGAATGTCTTTGATGCCTGTGCAGAGCTGAATCTGGACGCAGACATAAGCCACGCCCGTGACGTTTTGGAGTTTGCGAAGCTTGGCGTCTTTCTGACACCCGCCGTCATTGTGGACGGCAAGATCGTCGTGGCGGGGAGGATTCCAACAACGGAGGAACTCAAGAGAATTCTATCTGCTATTAAATAGCATAATAGCGAAAGGTGTAAATTTGTCAAAAAATTGGTATCCCATAATCGACTATGAGAAATGTACAAGTTGTCTTTCATGTGTAGAATTCTGTCCCCACAATGTATTTGGAGTCGAAAATGATAAGCCCATTGTTGTCAATCCAGACAAGTGTGTGGAATTTTGTCGTGGCTGTCAGAAAGGGGCTTGTGAGAATGATGCAATAATATATTTTGAAGAGAAAGAGGTGAAAAAATGAAAAAGAAAGGACTTCTGTTGTGTGTCTGTCAGGGAACCTGCCCTTCTTTCAAGGGCATGGACATTTTTGAGGTGGCAAACTCCATACGAAGGGAAAAGCTTGTTGACTTCGTGGCAGTACATCCGCAGCTTTGTGCAGAAGACGGGGATGAATTTCTCAAATTCCTTTTGAAAGATAGGGGTATCGATGCCTTATTCATCGCAGCTTGTGACCCTAAGATGCAAGGGAAGATGTTTAAGGATGCTTTCAAGGAAGCCAACTTAGACACTACCCATTTTTATGGGATTGATATTAGGAATATGAAAACAGAAGAGGCAGCAGGCGCAATAAAGAAACTCATTGTGGAAAATCTCCACAGCTGATAATAGTGCTTGTGTGGGAAGGATTATATAATAGAAAATAGAGAAAACGAGGAGAAAAAAATGACAGATAAGAAAGTGGGTTTTATTGGAGGCGGGAGAATTACCCGTATACTCCTTGAAGGATTCAAAAGAGGTGGAGCTACATTCCATGAGATTGTGGCGAGTGACCTAAACGTCAGTGTTCTAACTATCTTAAAAGAGAGATTTCCAGAAATCAATATTGCAGATGACAACAGGCAACCTGCCTCTAGAGACATCGTGTTCCTTGCTCTCCATCCGCCTGCGATAAAGGACGTTCTGGAAGAAATCATGGCTTCTCTTAACCCGAACGCTGTCCTCGTTTCCCTTGCCCCAAAGGTGACCATAAAAATGATATCAGAAACCCTCGGCGGCTTCCAGAGGATTGTAAGAATGATACCCAATGCCTGTTCTCTCGTCAATGCAGGCTATAATCCCATTGCATTTTCCGAGGCAATTTCCAAAAGCGAGAGAGACGAATTGCTCGGCATGCTTCATATTCTAGGGGAGTGCCCTGTTGTGGAAGAGAACACACTGGAGGCATATGCAATTCTCACCGCTATGGGTCCCACCTACCTCTGGTTCCAGGCAGATGAGCTGAAAAAGATTGGTACCTCCTTTGGATTGTCCTCAGAAGAAGTCAATCATGGTCTATCGAAGATGGTGGCAGGGGCGCTGAAGATGTACTTCGAATCAGGACTGACGTCTGAAGAAGTAATGGACTTAATACCAGGCAAACCGTTGAAGGATGAAGAAGAGACGATACGGACCATTTATGAGTCCAGACTCCAGGCACTGTACAAGAAGCTGAAAGGGTAGGGAAACACAATGAATTCCAAGAGACTCATTTCAGTAACTCTTCTTGTCTTTGTCCTTTTCAGCATTTGCTTTTTTGTCTGGAGTGAATTCATAAGAGATGCTTATGGAAATCAGAATGAACCCGCACTAAAAGCCAGCGAATCAAAGGTGATTGTCTACTATTTCCATGGAACCTACAGGTGCACAACCTGTCTTACGATAGAGCAGTATTCCCATGAAGCCGTAGAGTTCTACTTCTCCAAAGAAATCCAAGAGGGAAAATTGCAGTTCACTGTCTTGAACGTGGATGAGCCTCCAAATAAGCATTTCATAAAGGACTATAAATTGTATGCACAATCCCTAGTCGTCGTACTGTATAAAGATGGCAAACAGGTGAAATGGAAAAATTTGGAAGAAATCTGGAACCTCGTCGATTATAGGTATAAATTCTATGAATATGTGAAAAATGAAGTAGAAGAGGTTTTAAAAGAGGCAACATAATGGACCTTTTCACCGCCATGGCAGTCGCACTTTGGCTCGGAATTCTAACATCAATCAGCCCGTGCCCTCTCGCCACCAACATTGCTGCCATAACCTTTGTATCCCATCGTATATCAAACAAGGGCATGGTATTTCTTTCCGGTGTTTCCTATACTCTTGGCAGAAGCATAGCCTATATTCTACTCGGGTTTCTCATCGCAAAAGCAATGGTCAGTCTTCCTATACTGTCTTTCTTTCTGCAGAAATACATTAACAGCATAATGGGGTTACTTTTGATTATTGTAGGAATGGTTCTCCTCGATATGCTAAAAATGAGAGTGCCTGCAGTTCCCTTTCTTGAGAGGGCACATGAAAAACTGAGGGGCATTGGCGGCTCTTTCTTACTGGGCATTCTGTTCGCCCTCGCCTTCTGTCCTGTTTCCGCAGCCCTTTTTTTCGGCAGCCTGATTCCCATGACCATAAAGGCAGATGCAGCTATAGGATTACCCCTTCTTTATGGTATAGGTACGGGTGCGCCTGTACTTGCAGTGGCGGCACTGATTAGTGCAGGTTCGAGGAGCATGGATAGTGTATATCAGAAATTAGCGAAAGTGGAACTCTATGCTAAGAAACTTACAGGTATAATTTTTATATTGGTTGGAGTATATTATGTATTGGTGTACATTTTTGGAATAATCTAGAAAAAAGAGGTGAGAAAATGAAGAATGAAACGAAAATTAGGACGAAAAACCTGAAAGAGTTTATTGAGAAAAAGCTCGCAGGAGAATAAAGCAAAAATGATAAACAACATCCTTATTTTTGCTGCAGTTGCAGGGATTTCGTTACTTGTGTCATTCATTCTTGATAGGAAAAAGACTCTTCTCGCATTAAAGAGAGGGGGTAGACTGTTTCTAGGGATTGCCCCTTCTTTTCTTAACATCCTCGTCTTGGTGAGCATGTTACTTTTCCTTGTCCCTCAGGAGCTTATAATTAGATGCATAGGCCCTCATTCAGGAGCATTCGGTTTTATCATTGCAGCAATCATCGGCTCAATTACGCTTATTCCGGGTTTTATTTCTTACCCTATTTCAGCAGCTCTGCTTTCAAAAGGGGCATCGTATGCTGTTATTGCCGTGTTTATGACAACGCTGATGATGGTAGGAATAGTGACACTTCCTCTCGAAATGAGATATTTTGGGAAAAAAGCTGCAATCGTGCGGAATGCCTTGAATTTTGTCGCCGCCTTAATCATCGGGCTTTGCGTCGGGTGGTTGATGCAATTATGATTAAAAAGCATCTTAAGCAATATCTTTGGGTATGCCTCTTCTTAGTAGTTTCGATTCTCTCATACTTCTTTGGATTCAAGCCGGGAATGAGCATCTATTCAAGTTTTCAGGATTTTTTCATTGAAATGATAACCTTTGTCCCTCTTCTTTTTATTCTCATAGGGCTTTTTGATGTATGGGTCCCCAAGGAGACAATTGAAAGATATGTTGGAAAGGACTCAGGGATTGTAGGAATGATTTTAGTTATTTTTCTGGCAATGCTTCAGGCAGGACCTCTTTACGGTGCGTTTCCAGTTGCATATATTCTCTATAAAAAAGGCACAAGCACAAAAAACATCTTCATTTATCTTGGCGCTTTTTCCTCAATGAAACTGCCCATGTTGGGAATAGAAATCGGCTATCTAGGTTTAAAATTCACGATTTTTAGAACCATGGTTTCATTGCCTTTGTTTATCCTCATTGGACTTTTGATGGAGAAAATTGTTGGCAAGAATTTTGAAATAATGGAAGTGCATGAAATCATGCAGAAAAGGTGAGAAAAATGAAGATAGTAGTGGCAGGACCGGGATGTTCCCACTGCCAGGCGACGGAGAAGAATGTTTTCAATGCCGTGGCGGAGCTGAATCTCGACGCAGAAATAATAAAAGTTACCGATGTTCTTGAGTTTGTGAAACTAGGCGTCTTCTTAACGCCAGCCGTTCTTGTGGACGGCAATGTCGTCGTAGCGGGAAGGGTTCCCACGGTAGGAGAGTTGAAGAAACTCTTCTCTGGGATATAAGGTAAAACTATATAAATCCAAGCAGGAGTGAATTCCATGCGCCTCATTGGATTTCTTTCTATTCTTTTATTGATTTTTCCTGTTCTTGCTTACTCCTACATCTCTGTCAATGACTCAAAGCAAATGCTTGAAGATGGGGAAGCCGTCATCATCGACGTGAGACAGCAGCAATATTATGAGGAAGGACACATACCCGGCGCACTACTCATGCCTCTCGACAGCCTTGAGAAGCTCGTGCGCTCCGGGAGGGCACCGATCACGACCTCAGACATGCTCATACTCTACTGTGACTGCCCCGCAGAGGAATCAAGCCTCATGGCAGCCTCCGTTCTCGAGCACTATGGATTTTCCAAAATCTATGTGATGAGGGGGGGTTGGCAGGCATGGAAGGACGCCTCTTTTCCCGTAGTGGAGGGAACAGAGCCAGGTTCCCTTGTTAAGAAAATAAAAACACCCATTCCTACTTCTTCAGCCACCACAATCCCGCCCTCCCTAGCAGCTTCCCCACAACCCAACAATGACTACAAGCCTTTCTTTCTTGCAGGGTTTCTGGTTGTGGGGATATGTACCGTTGTTCTCATTCTCATGTATGTTACCTTGAGGAGGAGATAGGGAAAGCTTTATAAGTAACATTGTTATCTATATATCATAGATATATATGTGCAAATCCCATTGCTATCCTGAAAGAAACTGGATCCAGTTTCTTATACTGAGACTTCTCTATGAGAAACCCACCTATGGTTACGAGCTCAGAGAAAAGCTTGAAACCATTACCTGTGGCTGTCAAAGGCACGAAGCAGGGGTTATCTATACTACATTAAAAAGGATGGAAGAAAAAGGCATAGTCAGTTCAAGATGGGAGAGAAAAGAGGAGGGATCAGATAGGAGGGTCTACACCGTTACCAAGGAGGGAGAGGAAGTCTTGAAGGAAGGATTGAAGATGTATGTCGAAAGAAGGAAACTATTTGCTGATTTGGTAAATTTCTACCAGAAGAACTTTGAAGGAGGTGAAAAAAATGTGCCAAGAAGAATGTGAATGTTGTTGCGGACACAGACACTATCTCACAAAAGAGGAAGAGATAGAGAAACTTGAAAGCCATAAGAGAAATCTAGAGGCAGAGATAAAAGGCATCGAGAGAAAATTGGAAGAAATTAAGAGAGAAGCATGAATGCGATTGAGAGAATGTAAAAGCCAGTTACCCTCAAAACACTATTCTTTATATTTCTAAAAATAAGCAGTTTTGCCTTTGGCGGACCTTATTCACTTCTTTCGCTGATGGAGAAAAAGCTTGTTGAAGAGAGGGGCTGGCTGACCAATAAAGAGTTCATGGATGCTGTGGCAATAGGCAAGCTCATGCCAGGTCTCCTTATGATAACGATTGCCTTCATGGGTTATAAGATAGGTGGAGTGTGGGGCGCCTTGTTGGGGACATTGGGTCTCTTCTTTCCCTCATTCATCACAGTCTTAATCGTGACACGCCTTTCTTTCAAATTCAAAGAGTCTGCTTTATTGCAATCAATGTTCAACGGCATAAATACAGATGTGGTAGGATTGCTTCTGGGGGCTTCTATTTTGGATACTTTCAGTATAGTTATTGTAGTCCCGAGTTTTATCATAGTTGCCCTTTCAAAAAAGATAGACCTATCTTTTTCATAATAGGAGCGGGTTTTGTGGGATTACTCCTATATGGGTAGAAAAGATTAATAAGGCACATTCCTTCATTGCGTTAGGTGATATGGTGATTTATTCCTTCGAAGGTAAGACTCCGCAGATAGGAGAAGGCAGCTATGTGAGTCCGTCCGCAGACATCGTGGGAGACGTTGTCACAGGTCGCGATTGCTACATAGGACCCGGCGCCAAAATAAAGGGAGACTATGGCTCTGTGCAGATAGGCAACAGGACAAGCATACAGGAGAATTGCATATTGCATGCGCGCCCTGGTGAGATTTTAACCGTAGGGAACGAGGTGACAGCTGGGCACGGGTGTATCCTACATAACTGTACCATTCGCGACGGAGCTGTCATCGGCATGGGCGCCATCGTGTCGGATTACGCCGTCATAGGCGAGTGGGCTGCGATAGGAGAAGGGTGTGTGGTAAAACAGGAACAGGTTATTCCCGCGCGTTCAATCGCTGTGGGTGTTCCCGCAAAGATTATAGGAGCGGTTTCAGAAAAATGGCTTGAAGAGTGGAAGGATTTCAAACAAATCTATGTGGAACTCGCCCATAGATATGCTAAAGGATTGAAGGAAATCTGAGAGGAGTACCTCCTCTCCCTCACTTATTGAATAAAAAAAATAATTAAAAAGAAAAATCATTTCTTTTTCTTTTCTGGCTTGACTATGTCTTTGGCGATTTCTCCTGCTTTCTCGACAAGTTCGAGAATGACGGGATTGGAGACACTGTAGAATCTCATCTGTCCTGCCACCCTCGACTTAAGCACACCAGCCCTCTTCATCTTTCCAAGATGATGGGAAACGAGGGATTGCTCGAGCCTCATGGCGTTCACAAGGTCACCAACGGACTTTTCCCCCTTGCCAATCAAGGCTAATATCTTAAGCCTGTTTTCATCCCCCACTATCTTGAAAAATTCTTTGAGTTGCATTGCTATAGATATTATCTTTCACTTATAAATCTATCTATTTCATTTATATTATGAAACACACGTTATATTCATCGATGAGCAAGAACGAATCGCAAGGTGCGCGCATCATCCAACCGCGCAAACCCAACCCTCTCGAACTGCACGATGTCTCCCTCGACGAGGGTTTCGCATGCCCTCTCCGCGAATCCTTCACGCGTCACGAGACTCTGGGGATTGTATTCATCATTTATAAAGAGAGAGCCTGCAACATCAACGGAGATGGGGATACAATCCTCAGTCACCCACTGCAGCTTCTCCGTCTTTGCGAGTTCACGTGAGTGAAAGACTGCATGGATATCCTCCCCTACCTCCTCAATTTTAATATTATAAAGATCCTTCAACCTCACCACGTGTCCCTCCTTTCCCACAAAGTCACTGCGAGGCACAAAAAAGATTCCGTGGGTCTCGATTTCTCGCACACCAAGGTCATTGTGAGGATGGAAGTTGAGCGTGACTCTTATTTCAGGGGCACCGTCGACGATGAGTCGCACAGGCTCGGGCACGAAGAACAGGCGCCTCGTGCTGGGGTCGATTATCTTTCTATTTATGGCCTCGATGATGCTCCAGTCAATCTCAGGCTCGGAGGTGGACAGTCCCATCTCGTGGGCGAGGGTGTGAATGGTCTCAGGAACAATCCCCCTCCTCTTCAGTCCACGCAGGGTTGTGAGCCTCACATCATCCCATCCTGGGACGATGCCCTTCTCAATCAAAGGCTTTATCTTGCGTTTTGCCGCTGGTGAGTCTCTCACGTTGAAGCGGGAGTACTGGATAATTGTCGGGTGCCTCAAGCCGAGCAGATTCCGTATGTGATTCTGGAGGTGCGTGTGGAACTCATTGCTGCGCAGCACATGGGTGATGCCGAGGATTGCATCTTCTACAGAGCATTCGAAATCATAGGTAGGCCATACCCTATACTTTTCTTTCTGTATGGGGTGGGGGGTCTGGACAACTCTGAACAATGTCGGGTCTCTCATCTCCACATCTACACTCTTCATATCACCCTTGAGTCTCAGTATGGGTTTTGAGGAAGCAAACATCTCCCTCCACATTCTCTTATTTTCCTCATTGCTTCTTTCTCTGCAACCGCATGTCTTCTTTCCGAACCGGTATTCCTTTATCTTCTCCTGGGGGCACTCGCACACATATGCCTGCTCACTCTCAATAAGCCTTTCTGCATATTCATAGAGTGCTGGGAGGTCACCAGAGACGCATCGTTCCTCGTCCCAATCCAGCTTAAGCCATCGGATGTCCTCCTTTATTTTTTCGTAGTACTCAAGCCTTTCCTTTTCGGGATTCGTGTCTTCGAATCTCAATATGAGTCTGCCCCCATAGCGACGTGCATAATAATAGTTGAAGAAGAATGATAGTCCATGTCCAATGTGCAGGAATCCGTTGGGCTCGGGAGGAAGGCGCGTGACAACTTCCCCGGAGACACCTGGTAGGGGCGGAAGCTCCTTTTTTGTTTCCCTCTTTTCTTTTCTGAAATACTCCGGGAAGATACTCTCCAACTCTTTTTTCTGTTCCTCAGGCGTCAGTCTATTCACCTCAGAGATTGTTCGTTCCACTGTCGCCATGACCGCCTTCATGTCGTCTTTGAGTTTCGGTCTCTCGGCGAGTATTTTGCCCACCACTGCCTTCATGTTGGCTTTGCCTCTGAATTCATAGGCGTTGGCGAGGGCATACTTCCGCGCGAGTTCTTCCACAAGATCACCGACTGCTCCAATCCCAGAGATACTTATAAACCTGCCTCCACAATCCTCGTCCCGCGCACCTTTCCCTCTACGGCGTGCGAGAGGATACCCTTCTTTTTAAGATTGACAATGTCTGTCTCAATGCCCTTCCCCGCAAGTGACATGATTTCCCGGAGCTTGCCAACCATTCCTCCCGTCACATCTCCTACCTCTGTGGCATGCTTCGTCATATCCTCGAGTTGGCTATACGTAATTTTGTCAAGGATTCGTGCGTTCTTGGATTTCTTGGGGTCACAGTCATATAGCCCATCCACATCTGTCGCAAGAATCAATCTCTCTGCCCCGAGCTTCAGTGCGAGATACACGGCAATCTGGTCGCCAGAAAGGATGCAGAATCCCATCTTTCTATCGAAGACTACATCTCCATACAATGCCGGCACAAACCCCAATTCCAACATCCTGTAAACAGGAGGGAGGTAGGAATCCTCTATTCTTCCATTGACACACAAGAAACAGGAGGATGGAGAAATTGAGACGGCATGAATTCCTTTTGTCATGAGTGTCTCGATCACAATCATATTCAGCCTTAAAACGTCATTCTTCGTCCTGCACACACCCACCCTCTGATTTTCTTTTCTGTATCCTGATGCGAGGTCGTATTTTTTTGCCATGGTGTGGCCGAAGGAACCCGCGCCATTGACGAGGACAATGGATTCCTTGGCTGAGGAGAGTTCCGAGGCGAGCCCTCGTATAACAGGAAGGCGTGCCTTAGCGTATGTTCTCTTGTCCGTAATAGCCGAGCCCCCCGCTTTGACAACAATCATGGTCCCCCTCCAAGGCGCGATTTATAAGCATTTGCAGGGTTAAAAAAATATATTTATATGGGGGGAGCATGAAGGGAGGCATGAAGGGCTTTGCATTCCTCGCGCTTTCTCTCATAATCTGCGGATGCATTGGTCAGACAGAGGTGCGAGAGCAGGAGATCACCCCTCTGGCTGATTTCTTCGTCATAGACCAGGGGACGCAGCCTGACATCGATGCCGTAGAGTGGAGGCTCGAGGTTTCGGGACTCATTTATAATCCTCTGAGTCTCGGGTATGAGGACATCCTCTCCTTTCCCTCCTTAACGGAAGTTGTACACCTCAAGTGTGTCATGGTGGGGCTTGAGGGCACGGGAAAGTGGAAAGGTGTCTCCCTCAAATATATTCTCGAGGAGGCTTACGTGAAGGAAGGCGCGGCCTATGTGCAGTTCACGGGTGCAGATGGATACACTGCATTAATCGCCCTTGAGGAAGCCATGAGGGACTCAACCATCCTCGCCTATGAGATGAACGACGTGACCCTTCTCAAGGAACATGGATTTCCTGCAAGACTCGTACTGCCCGGGGCACTCGGACACAAGTGGGTAAAGTGGATTATGAAGATAGAGGTTCTAGGTGTGAAGAATCTCAAGAATCAACGGACGTAACCCTCCCTCAAACCGAACCTTTAAATACTTTGTTCTGGAGGATGTCCGGTGGTTTTTTGGATAATGGAAAATTTTCCTTCATTGGTGAGGGAAAAAAATCTGTTGACAAGCTCATAGAGAAATATATCCCTCGTCGTATATCTGAGGACTCCCTCATGACCCTCTTCGGAAAACCGCACTACGAATACGATGTGGCAAGCATCCAGAGGGCAATAGTCGATCCTGTGTGGAATTTCCTCGACAGGGGTGGCAAGCGTTGGCGTCCCGCACTCTTCCTTTTAATCGTCGAGGCTTTGGGCAAGAATCCGCATGACTATGAGGAATTCGCCCTCATTCCCGAACTCATACACAATGGAACCATCATCGTGGACGATATAGAGGACAACTCGAACATGAGAAGGGGACAGCCCGCACTCCATAAAATCTATGGCACCGATGTGTCCATCAATGCGGGGAACATGCTCTATTTTCTTCCTCTTCTTTCCCTGATGCGAGACAGCCTCGAAGATGATGTGAAACTCGCGGCTTTCAGGGTGTATGCCGAGGAGATGGTGAATCTGCACATGGGTCAGAGCATGGATATACACTGGCACAGGGGAGGATCAGAGAAGATAACGGAAAAACAGTACCTCCAGATGTGTGCCTTCAAGACGGGAACACTTGCCCGCATGGCAGCACGCCTCGCAGTCGTTCTCTGTCAAAAAGGTGAAAGGATGGAAGAGGGGCTTGGGTGTATGGCTGAGACAATGGGTGTCGCCTTTCAGATTCAGGATGACATTTTGGATGTCACCCTCGCGGACAGGAAAAAGTTCGGAAAGCCGTGGGGCAACGATATTCGAGAGGGTAAGAGGTCTTTTATGGTAGTCCATGTGCTTGAATGCGGAGGCAGAAAGGATAAGAGGAGACTTTCGGAAATACTCGATGCCCCAAGAAAGCGAATAGGAGACATCCAGGAAGCCATCGAAATTCTCCAAAAATATGACTCTATCGACTATGCAAAATCCCATGCACGCTCCCTCGTCTCTTCTGCCTGGGACGACATTGAGGGGCTGCTCGAAGACAGTGACGCAAAGAGACACCTTCACTCTTTTGTCAATTACCTTGTGGAGCGTGAGTTTTAAATCTCTGTTTTCTGCTGATTCTTCGTTATTATTACGTCCTCCCCCACTTCATAACCTTCTTCCTTAGCAAGGTTGGAGTAATCCGCGAGCATCTGGAAGTTGCCATGGGAGGGTATGATGAGTTCGGGATTGGTGAGCCTGAGAAGCGTTCTGTGGTCTTCACGGCTCGCATGCCCCGAGACATGCAAATCTAAAATGAGTCGTGCTCCTGCCATCCTCAGTTTGGTCTCGAGTGCGTAACGCGACGCCACGTTTATGGGATTGGGTATGGTCTTTGCTGAAAAAATAATCGTATCGTTCTTTTCGAATTGGAACGGTGTCTTTTTGTCTGCGATGCGCGTGAGCACGGAGCCCGATTCCCCCTGATGTCCCGTGGCAATGATGAAGTAGTCCTTTTTCTTTTTTAAAACGTCCTTGAGAACGCCATCCACTGCCTCTTTCTTCCGGACAGTCTGCACGGCTTTGCTGACATACGAGAGCTCCCGCGCAGCACCCCAGTACTCATTGAGAGACCTGCCGAGCATGATGGGCTCCCTCCCAATTTTCTCCGCAATCTCCACAAGCGTCTTAAGGCGGGCGATGTGGGAAGAGAATGTAGTGACTATCATGGCGTTGCAGTCACAGTTGGGGTCAAAAAAGTAGTTATGAAGCATGAAGCGCGCCATAGCCTCAGAGGGTGTTTTGGTGTGTTCGGTTACCCGCGTCGATTCCACGATGAGGAGTCGGGGATGCAATCCCTTTATCCTCGAATAATCGGGCGCTTTCCCCAGTACAGGAGTATTGTCGAGTTTAAAATCGTTTGCGTAGAGTATCGTTCCCTCTCTCGTGTGCAGGGCGAGGAGAGAGGAGTCTGGGATGGAGTGGGTTATGTCTACGAATTCAAACTTGAAATCAGAGACTCTCCCCTCCTGCACCGTGGTGATACGGCTAATATCCATTTCCTCGTAACGAAGTTTATTTTTCACGATGTGCGTGGTGAAGGGACGACCTATGATTGGGCAGTCATATTTATGCGCCATCTTTTCAACGCCACCTATGTGGTCTAGGTGACCGTGAGAGAGAAGAATCGCCACAACCTTTTTTCCCGCAAGCATCGAGTCATCCGGAAGTGCACCGATTCTTATGAGCTCATGTTCGCTCAACTCTTGAAGGTTGGTATCCTCATGTATCATCATCCTGTCTATGCGCAGTCCCATGTCAATGATGATGACTTCACCGTCTACCTCGATGGCAGTCATGTTTTTTCCCACTTCCTCGTATCCCCCGAGGGTGTACACAAACATGGGAATAATTGGAATTCTTGTTTATAAATGTTTACTTTTGTCGTCGCTGGTGGGTGAGGGGATTGAAGAATACCTGCAGCAGTGTGGTGACCACTCCAATCCCATTGCCCCAAAAAGCATGAGATACTCTTTGACAAGATTTAAATAGAGCAGATATCATATGGGCTATGGACGTCCGGGAGCTTGCAAAGAGGTATGGGTATAGACAAGAAATCGTGAAGAAATACATTGAGCTTTTCGGAGGAGAAGTGGAACATCTTCTGCGCGCCAACGATGTTTCTCCATATGTGGCATTGCGTACCAATTCACTCAAGATAAGAAACGATGACCTGCAGAAACGACTGGAAGAGAAAGGTGTCGAGTTGGAGAGGGTGGAGCACGGATTCGTGGTGAAGGGGTCTCCATTTTCCCTCGCCTCTTCTCCCGAGTATCTTTTAGGATTCTTTTACATCCAGGGGGTCGCGGAGATGTCCGTGGCGCCACTGCTTGCACCGCATAGATGCATTTGGGACATGTGCGCCGCGCCGGGTGGAAAGACAACGCATCTCGCTGCACTCATGGAAAATGGAGGGGTGCTTGTCGCCACAGATGTCGCCAAGATTCGTGCACTCAAGGCGAACACACAGAGGCTCGGGGTGACGAATGCCATCATCTATGACATGAGCGCTCTGGACATGAAATATGAATTCGATTGCATCCTGCTCGATGCTCCATGCACAGGCTCAGGTATCATACGGAAAGACCCTACGCGCAAATACTCCCGCGCCCAGTCAGATATAGATTTCTGCCAACGTCTCCAAAAGGATTTGTTGAGGGTGGCTTGCAGGAATCTCAAGAAAGGCGGGATGTTGCTCTATTCCACGTGTTCACTCGAACCCGAAGAGGACGAAGAAATCGTTTTCTGGGCGACCCGGCATTTCCCCATCACGCTGCACAAGGTTGGGGGAACAGTATGGGGCATTCCATTCCGACAAGGTTTTTCCAGTGCCATGGGAAAGGAATACGGACGAGAGATGAAAAAATGCGTCCGGACATTTCCCCACATCCATAACACCAATGGCATGTTTGCTGCGCTGTTTGAGAAAACTTAGCATTTCAAAGAAAGCAATCTAGAACTCAATTTACTCTAAAAATCTATTTTTAAAGGATATCTGAAATAGGCACTCGCACGTGGAGGTTCCTCATTCCACAAAGCTTATTATGCCCGCAACCATCTAGGAGTGAAAGGTGCTAAAATGAAAGTCATAGGAATTGTGGGAAGCCCCCGCATCGGAGGGAATACTGAGGATTTGACAAGGATTGCACTCGAGGAAATCGAGAAGGAAGGCATACAGACAGAAATGATAAGGCTCGCGGGTAAAAAGATTGAGCCTTGTGACGGGTGCAGGAGCTGCCGGACAAAGAAGGAATGTCATATAAAGGATGACTTTTTTCCGATTTTCGAAAAGGTTGTCCAAGCAGATGGTCTCATCCTTGCAACCCCCGTATATTACGGTGCGGCAACACCGCAGATGACAAGCTTCATAAGCCGTTTCTATGCCTATGAGGAAAAACCTCTTCATCACAAGGTAGGAGGTCCCATCGTCGTCGCCCGCAGGGCAGGGCACAACTTCACCTTTGCCCAGCTCATGTTCTTCTTCATGATACATGAGATGGTTGTTCCTGGCTCCACCTACTGGAACATTGCATTTGGGAGCGAAAAGGGAGAAGTCCAGAAGGACGAGGAGGGAATCCGTACGATAAAAAATTTCGCCCAGAATATGTCATGGTTGATAAAAAAGATACAATGAGGGGGGTGTGGAGGAACAAGCTTTCCTTGCATCCTTGAAAGTCTTCCTCAAAAATCCTTCTGTCAACGAGACAGAGTTTGAATTCATAGAAAGATTTAAGAGGAAGGGTGACAAGTATTATTTCACGTAGGTTTGACAATGATAGAAATCACGAATCCTTACACAGAGTCTTCCATACCCTACAGACTCGAGAAACCCAACATAGAAGCGCTTCTTGAGAAAGGATATACACTTGTGGATATGCACATCCACACCATAGCCTCGGATGGCGCCGATGCGGTTAAATATGTGCTTGACAGGGCACGCAGTCTTGGCATAGGCGTTGCCATCACAGACCACAACAGGATAAAGAGTTCCGTAAAGGCATGCCGCAATAACGAGGGCGTCATGGTCGTGCCCGGCGTTGAGGCGACGAGTTCGGAAGGCAGGCATTTCCTCCTCTACTTCTACGATCCAAAAAATCTCTGTGAGTTTTACAGGGATGAAATGAGAAACGGTCGCCACAGACTCCCCGGCGATGCCCTCATCGATCTGAAGGGGAATTATGACTACCTCGTCTCTGTCGCACACCCCAATGGATTCAAGTCCTGGCATGATCTAAAACTTGATTTCAACATACTCAAGATTGATGCGCTCGAAATACTCAACTCCAAGCAGAAATTGAAACATGCAAAAAAGGTGACTGAGTGGAGCATGAACTATATGAAGGGATATACGGGAGGAACCGATGCCCACATGGCTTCAGAGATAGGAAAGATTGTCACCTGTTCCCTGAAGAAAACACTCAAGGAATTTCTTGATTCCGTGAAGAATAGGGAGACCTTCGTGGTGGGAACGTTCTATCCCATGCGGAATAAAATCTGGGACTATGCGAGATTCTATCCTTTGAGAAGGTTGCGATCCACCGTGGTCAACCTCTTCAATAGATGACTTTTCTAGAAGTTACTTTTTGGTAGTGGCGAGGTCTGGAGCAAAGGAAAAGGTTATGAAGACAAGTGTATTTTAGGATAATGTCTATCAAGAAAAAATACTATATCACCCTTTTTATTTTCAAACAGGCAATAGAGATGATGCTGAAGGCGTATCTCTATGTCAGGATCGGTCTACAATAGTATTCCATGCACACCTCGTTGACGAACTGGGAGGGTTGTTCAAGAGACAGACTCTGATTTCGAAAAGTTGTTCCATCCCGAGAATCTTGACGTAAACCATATTCCCCACGCTGTCCCAATGACCTTCTCGAAGGGTCCCCTCATGATTCTTCGATGACCCCGAAGAGAAAGTGATGTTATTGACGAAATGCGTAATCGAGCTTATGCGAAAATGATGAGGGGATTCAAATGATTTTTCGCCAACCTTTATAAACCCACCTCAAGACTAAAATCATGTGGCAGGCAGGCTTCACATATTCAGTGATTGCGGGCATCATGAGCATCACCCTCTTTTTTTGGGCTTTGAAGAACAGGGACGAAACTATCTACCTTTTCTCCCTCCTCTTTCTCATCGTTTCATGGAGCGGCATTGAGTGGGCTTTGTGGATTTTAAGCTATAACCTCTTCCAGCTTGTCTTCCAGCCCATAGTGCCTCTCGCTTCCTACTTTGTGGCGTGGACGCTTTTCGTCATCTATGCGTCTGAAAAATTCTTTGCACGGAGGGACTGGATACTGTTTCTGCTCGCAGTTCTTGCCATAATAGCAATCGCCCACTTCTGCATGGATTGCCTGTGACACAGTCCTCTCGCATCGTGATTCGCAACCTTTTTATGCACACATTTTCCCTTGCATCATGGAAATGCCTGAGACGCTTGTCCCATTCCAGAGTCAGCGATACAAGTGCAGAATGTGCGGGGAATGCTGCCACAGGCGCAGGGTCCCGCTTACCGCCCATGACATAGAGAGACTGCAAGGATACCGCGACCCCCAGGAGTTTATAGTAATATTCGGGGAAAAGAGGTTCGTGATGGAGAAAAGGGTTTGGGACGACGGGTGTGTTTTTCTCTATGACGGAAAGTGCACCATCCACAAGGACAAGCCGCTCATATGCCGGCTCTTTCCCGTCGCAATGTCTCAGACACCTTCAAGCGAAGGTAGTATTGCGTTCGAGCTTGCAGACAGGAGCAGAGTGTATTTATATATTGACGTTTCATGTCCAGGCGTGGGTGAAGGTCCCCCGCTTGAGACACCTCCACTTCTCGACCTCTGTCTTGCAGTTAGAAACGAAATGCTTGTCACAGACCTTTCAGAAGTCTTGAAGGCGATACGATGAAGAAGGCGAAATATGAGAAAATGAGATCTGCTCTCGAAGAGCTTGGTTGCGATGCTGCCATTTTTCCCCAACATGACCTTCTTGAAATCGGAAGGATTGTATTTGCAGTCTCCGACGAATCAAGAAATGTGGTTGGTGAAATGGGAAAAAATCCTTATGCGGCGGGTATAGAGGTGGGGAGATTTCATGAGAAGTTTGAGATTTCACTCTCTGCGGCTACATTTGCCTGCGGTCACTCCTCGCACAGGACTGCGGTCAACGATTTGGGGGAAAAGCTTTTCACCTATGGCAGGGATGTCTTTTTGGAAAACATAGTCTCTCCATGTCCGGGGTTGTGTTTCGTCGTCAATGGGAGAAATGAGTGTCTGGGCATTGGGTTCCTCGATGCAAAGATGCTTGAAAACAGGCTTGACATAGGGTCATACCTGCGCGGATTTGGTGATGAGAGATGAGATGCGACGTTTCTATAATCGTTCCTACCTTCAACGAGGAGACAGACATCGCCTCCTGCCTTGAAGCCCTGCGCGCCCAGAGGACTCGGCTCTCCTATGAGATAATCGTGTCTGACAGCAAGAGCCAGGACGCAACCCGCGAGATTGCCTCGTCATACGCTGACAAGATAGTGGTCATCTCCGAGCGTGGGATTGCCGTGGGCAGGAACGCGGGTGCAGATGTGGCGAGAGGAGACCACCTCCTCTTCGTGGACGCAGATACCATTCTCCCGAAGTCCTACGTTGAGGACGCTCATGGGAAATTCGACAATGCGTCCCTTGTTGCCTTCAGCGGGAAGCTCAAGTTTTCCCCAAAGTCAAAGCGAGGCATCATCGCCGAACAGGTGATGGATGCCTATTACAAGATCAACTCGCGTGCGGGGAAGGCAATCATGCTCGGATTCAACACCAATGTGCGCAGGCATGCATTCAAAGAGGTGGGGGGATACAGGGAACAACCCCTGGAGGACGTCGAATTCGGAATGAGGGTGAGACGTATGGGCAAGACGATGTACTTTCCCGAAATCTTCGTCTACACATCCTCGCGCAGGTTGAAGAAGATGGGCCTCGTGGGCACGGGCATCTACTACCTAAAGCTTGATTTGAAGCTGCGCTATCCCAAGTTTGTCGATTTTACGCACATTGACAACTACAATCCCATCCGCCTCTCTACTCTCAAGGTACAGGGGTATGAGGATATAACCTTTGACACGCGCCTGAACCGTTACATCGGCGCACGGCTTCAGGAGTTCAACGAGATCATGCAGGAGCACCACATTACGCAGCTTCAGATGAGGAGCAAGATAAAGAGCACGATGAAATCCCTCT
>Ga0315295_10001772_pt1 | contig 18447 bp, 16 predicted proteins | sample YL17G14_0_MG_FD_204453 | JGI IMG/M metagenome (GOLD analysis project Ga0315295, IMG submission 204453) | Sediment microbial communities from Yellowstone Lake, YNP, Wyoming, USA - YL17G14_0 | ecosystem: Environmental > Aquatic > Freshwater > Lake > Sediment | place: USA: Wyoming | collected... | reverse complement strand
CCTCCTGCCAATCGTACAGGTGATTCCATGTTATGAAAATAATTTGAACAGCAGGAAGGTAACCAATGCGCCCATGAGGCTTCCGAGGATAACCTCCCAGACATTATGGGCCCTTGTCATAACCCTGCTCTGAGCAATAACTACGGCAACAATAAAAGAAAGCAGTGATGCAATGAAATTTTCTGTTATATACGTTATGGCAATCCATGCTGAAAAAGCCAGAGCTGCGTGTCCGCTCGGCATACCCCCGCGCAAAGGAAGCCCCCGACCGAAATATGTTTTTGTTATTACAACGAGAATGACTACGATTATCAATGCTATAAGGGCGGTTTCTTCTTTGGAGTGCTTTGTGATATGAAGCCCCTGATGAAATATATCACGCAGATAAGGGAACAGGATTATATAGCCAATCACTGCTACACCAAAGGCAGTTATAAGCACAGCGCCCGCAGCTATGTCTTTTGCCACACGCGCCTTCTCACTCTGTTCGGGTGATACTATATCAATTATCGCTTCGATTGCGGTATTGAACATCTCCGCAAGGAGAACAGCAATCACAGAAAGCGCGATAATGAGGAATTCCATGCGTGACACACCAAGGATATAACATAAAAGAAGGACTGCGGCTGCGGTAAATAAATGATACCTTAGATGTCTTTGAGTCTTCGCAGCATGCAATACCCCTTCTATTGCAAAATTAGCGCTCTTCAGCCATTGCCTGAAAGGCATAATGAATTATCCCGGGTGGTTCATAATCGCTGATAGTTCCCTGATTAAAATACAGTTTTCCTTATGCGATTTAATAGCTACTCTCATGTATGAATTGTCAAGACCTCTGAAATCAGAGCAGTCTCTGACAAGTATCCCCCTTTGTTTCAAATGTTTGGAAATCTCTGTTGCATCAGGCGTTCTCAGCAGATAGAAATTTGTATCTGAGGGAAGAACTTCAATCCCCAGTTTTTTAAAATTCTTTTCGAGCAATCTTTTCTCTTGTTTCAGCAAACTGAAAGTTTCTTTCCTGTACGCCTTATCCTGTAATGCGACAACTGCTGCCCTTTGTGCAAGGCTGTTTACTGTCCATGGTTCCTTATCTTCCCTGAGACTCCGGACAAGATCATGAGGGAACACACCATATCCAATCCGCAAACCGGAAAGTGCATGGAAATGGGCCATTGTCCTCATGACAATCAGATATGGATTTTCTCCGGCATACTTCATAACTGAACCCTCAGGGCAGAAATCTATAAATGCTTCATCAACGATTAGATAACATCTAAGTTCCTTTGCTGCTTCTGCAATTCTCTTAACATCCTCCCTTTTGAGCAATCTCCCCGTAGGATTATTGGGGTTACAGAGAAATACCATATCACAAGGAGCTTCGCTCAGTTCAGAGTTCGGAGTAAGGAGTTGGGAGTTTTGTTTGCCTTGCATTGCGGCTATAAATTCTTCAGGCTTTATCTCAAAATTGTTTTCTCTTTTCAACTCGTAACTCATAACTCTTAACTCATAACTTGTTTTACATGCTCTTTCATATCCTGAATACGTCGGAGCTGTAACAAGAACCTTTTTAGGGTTCAATACCCTTGCTGTCAGATGAATAAGTTCTGTGCTGCCATTCCCGCACAGGATCGTTTCAGGATCAATCCCGTGATATTGTGAGAGTCTCTTTCTTAGCCTTCTCGTGTCAGTATCAGGATAATGATTAAGAAATTTCAGATGTCTGCGCAACTCAGCTTTTATCTTTTTAGATACACCAAGCGGATTTGCTGAGGCACTGAAATCCATCACCTGTCTTTCCTGTATTTTCAGCTCTTCCGCAAGACGATAAATATTTCCTACATCCTCAAATGGATCATGTTTATTGAAAATTGTTTCTGTCATCTTGTCATCCTCATATGTAGTATACTCTATTATACTTTGAGCATGAAAAATCAGTTTGCCACTTACAGGATATAAAATCACTTATGAGGACAACTAAAAAAAATACGAGTCTCATTAATCAATTGAAGCAGATCTACAAAATAAGGAAAAATGAGATCGCCTCACGACTCAAAGAATTTGAAAGGTGCCGGTCTCAGAAGAGTGATGAGGAAATTTTCGGCGAGCTAACCTTCTGTCTTCTTACCCCGCAATCAAAAGCAAAATCCTGCTGGGATGCGATTGAAACCATCAGAGATGAGAATCTCTTATTAAATGGAACTGTTGAACAGATCAAAAAAAGACTGCACTCTGTCAGATTCCACAATAAAAAGGCCCAGTATATTGCAGATGCAAGAGAATTGTTTATGCGTAAAGGCAGGATTTTCATAAAGCCCTTTCTGGAGCAGTTTACAGATATTCATGAATGCAGGGAATGGCTGGTAAAAAACATAAAAGGTCTGGGCTATAAGGAAGCAGGCCATTTCCTGAGGAACGTTGGACTCGGGGAAAATATTGCTATTCTCGACAGACATATCCTGAGGAATTTAGAAATGCTCGGTGTAATAGACAAAATTCCGAAATCCCTAAGCAGAGCAAAGTATATGCAGATAGAGAAGGATATGGCTGATTTTGCAAAACAGATAAATATCCCGCTTGCCCATCTTGACCTTCTCTTCTGGTCCAAGGAAACAGGAGAGATATTTAAGTAAAGCTTATCCTAATTGAGTATATCTGCCGTCGATCATAAGGTATCCCGTTCTGCGGGTTCAAGTTTGCAACGACAAGAAAGTAGACCTGACCCTATGGGCTCTATGCTACCCTATGGGCTCTATGCTTACCCTTGAATTCGCTGTACGTCAGTGAAGGGTTCAATGGATTAAGTATGGTCAAAAGGCCGTTCCTGATCAAAATCAGGCAGGTAGTGGGCCTGACTTTCGAGTTTCTGTATAAAGGCGTTTCCCAAGCCAAGCTCAAGCGCATAGTCCGTGATCTCATCATATTCGTTTCCTGTCAGGGTCCGGTTTATCTCTGGGAAATCACGTGCCTTATATTGAGGAGAATACTGCGACATGATGCTGACGTGAATATCCGGAGACAGGTCTGTCAGAAAGCCGAGGCATTGCCGGCTGTTTTCCAGGCAGCCCGGCAACACAAGATGACGGACCAGCAATCCGCGCACAGCGATGCCATCATCATCCATTTCCAGGTGGCCCGCCTGATTCAGCATTTCCCTGAGGACGCCGGGGACTATATCAGCATAGTCGTCTACATTAGAAAACTTTTTCCCAGGTTCATTTCCCAGATATTTGATATCAGGGATATAAATATCCACAAGGCCCCTGATCTGCCGGAGCGCATCAACTGAATCATAACCATTGGAGTTATAAAGAACCGGCACAACAAGCCCCTTTCCCTTTGCCAATTGAATGGCAGCTGCCATCTGAAAAATCATATGTGAAGGTGAAACAAAATTGATGTTATGAGCGCCTTCATCCTGAAGCCGCAGTATTTCAGATGCAAGCTCATCTGTAGTCAGAGTCCTGGTGCGGCCCTGCAGAAATTCCTGGCTGATCTGGTAATTCTGGCAAAACACACAGCGGAGATTGCAGCCGCTAAAAAAAATGGTGCCTGAACCTCTTGTGCCGGAAATGGGGGGTTCTTCACCAAAATGCAGGCCTGCATGGGAAATCTGAATGCCGGAGCCGACCCTGCAAAAACCGGTTTTACCTTCAAGTCTGTTCACCCCGCATCTGCGCGGGCAACATTCACATTTTTCCAGCTGATCTGTTAATGAATGATTCATATGGCTATCTTCCTGAGTGTTTAGAACATCTCCAACGGCCCCAACGGGGTCAGGTCTTTATTCTTGCAGTATGTGTACCTAACATTTACAAAAACCCCGGGACAACTTCAGGGGAGTCAGACTGGTTTTTATTTCACGGTATTAGATTGTGCCGTTGAGAATAACTTCTTTGTAGCCGGTTAAGAATCGTTTTCTCAAAACCTTAACCGTAAATTTTTCTCCCCTCTTTTTATCGAACATGAAGATATTGACATCAGCGATATCATCGATCTTCCAGTCGTCAAAAGAGAGCAGTATGTCCCCTTTTTCAAGTCCGGCACTCTTCGCAATACTGCCGGGGACAATCTGGTCTATCTCAACCCGTCCGCCTTTCTCTTTTAAAATAACACCCAGCTTGAATGTAGGTGGTGCCGGCAGGTGTTCTGCTGAAAACAGGTAATCACCTGAATCTTCATGAAAAGATTCTGTACCGGGGATGACTGTTACGTAGTCCTTTCCGTTCAGCCTGTATGTCCTTTTAGGTATGCCGGAATCATACATTATGTGGCCGGTACCTGCAAGAACAACAATCTGGGAATCAGGGTTTTTCCTGAGAAATTTATCTATAGAGTCAGCCATGATCTCATCCCAGAGTACCTGAGACTGATAAAAATAGTCGAAATTCCTCGTCTCATGATTTCTGTGATGTTTGAATATCTCACTGAGCCTTTCCTTATAGCCCTCATCAGACATATCCATGGATTCCGGTATTTCAGAGCGTTCTATATCCGCAAGTCCGTCAAGACCATCTGATGAAACCTTCTTTGTGATCTCTGCCCAGAGATTAAGGGCTATGACAGGGATTTGCTTTGCCTTGGCATACTCGATTATCTCCCTGTAAAGATTGTAATCAAACTGCCATCTCTTGAAATATTGTGTGTTTTTCAAAAACTCCTTCTCACTGATCGCATCTGACATGTAATCATTGATGGCTTTTTGAAAAGGTTTCTGAAACATCTCCATACCTATGGCAAACTTCCGGCCCCTCTCATGGAGGCCCATAATAATCTTCAACTGGACCTTGTGATCCTCATAATTTGTATGTCTTTCACCCACATAGATAACAGGTTTATCAAGGACGGTATTGATGACTTCATCAAGCTTAATCGTCTTTTGCGGCTGGACTAACTGCACCGGTTCATATAAGCCGGTTATTATCCCGTTTTCAGTTGCATCAGCCTGTTTATCTGTATTCATGCCTTTGTCGAAACGCAGATAAGAATATTTTCCATAGTGGGATATCTTTTTTGCTGCAAGGTCTACTTCGTCCTTTGAATCACCATAGGCAATGGCTACAACCTTTGAAGTGTTCAGCGGATTTTTCCTGACGCTCAAAACAAATCCTGACCCTGTCTTTTTTACCTCTCCAAAGAGTCTTTTCAAAACCGGGCCATCAAAACCGAACACAAGGAGCGAATTCGTCCTGATGTCTTCATCCAGAATCTGGTAATCTTCTTTTACTGTAAATCCCTCCTGTTTGAGAATATCGATTAAACCGGCATATTTTTCCTTTTCTTCAGAGATAACAATGAGCCTCTTATTGTCACTAAGAAGTTTAGAGATAACCGGCGGATATTCGTCCTTTGAAAGCTTTCGCATAACATCATAGTTACCGTCGATAATCATCTCCAGGGGGTCTCCCTGAACAGGGATTTCAAATGATTCTTTACCCTTTTCGATCTTTATTTTTTCAGTAATTTCAGCCGTGTCAGTCTTTATCTTCACTGACAGATTGAATATGTATGTATCGCCATTCTGCAGAATATCAAAAAGTACTGTAGGGATACCTTTTAACACAATAACTCTTGGGTCTCTGACTTCGATTGAAGGCACTCTCTTTTTCTCAAGCCACTGGCTGAAAAACCAGCCGAGATTCTTACCCGAGGCTTTTTCAAAGGCTGTTCTCAGATCGTCCCATGATGCTGCCTGGAATTCCTTTTCTTTTGTAAATTCTTTTAATGCGCTGTAAAAGGCATCATTTCCTATCAGGTCCTTCAGCATATGGAACAGCATTGCTCCTTTTCCATAGCCCACAGCCTTCGATGCAAAATCATTCCTGCCTGTGAAATTCTTGAGAGGGAATTCCTTTTCAGGGTTCACAGAACTTTCATATCCTATTAGGATATTCTTCCTGAACTCCGGTCCCCTGCCTTTCTCTTCTTCATATTGGTGGTCGGAGAGGTAAGCAGTCAAGCCCTCAGACCAGTTGCCTGCTTTATAATCGACATAAACATGATTGCCAAACCATTGATGAAGTATTTCATGTCCAAGGGAGGTATCGACAATAAAAGGGAGGCGCACAACATCCTGCCCAAGGAGTGTAAATGTCGGCATGGAATATCCTGTAGAGAGAAAAATTTCCACAACAGAAAACCTTTGGTAGGGATAAGGGTTGATGAGGTCTCCGTAGATCTGAAGGTATTTCTTCGTATGTTCAATATATGTTTTTGCGAGAGCAATATCTTCAGGGAAGAAATATCCAAAGATTTCTATCCCGTTATATGTTTCTCTCATCTCAACGTATCTTGCAGCGACAAAGTTTATCTCTGGTATGGGGTGGGGAAAGTGGAATGAGTATTCGATGCCCTTTGCTGTCTTTAAAACAGCAATCTCATCAGCCTCGGAGATTGCTGTAAAACCTTCCGGCAACAGAGCTTTCAGATTGAATATTGCCTTGCCGTCAATTCCCGGATACCATCTGTTTGTCAGGCATATCCCCCTGTTGCTTACAACATTTTTTGTTACAACTCCTGCATTTTGAAGGTTTGCAGATTCATTATCATCCTTGAATATACCTTCATAAACAATTTCGATGATGCCTTTGCCCCTGACTTTAAAAATACTGTCTTTAATCTCAGGCTGAATAGTTTGGTCATTCATTTTTACTGATATGATCCTGATATCATTGACCGAAATATTCATCTCCCCATCTTCTTTGAGATGGATTGCTGCAAATCCCTTTAAAAGATTCTTTTCAATATCAAATGAGACTGAGAGGTCATACACCGGAAGGTTTTCCTCTGCATGGACATTGCAGGTAAAAAACAGAAACAACAGAAACGCAATAGAATAGACTAATATTTTCATATTTTAGTATATCATTTTTATAATTATCACATTGAAAACCTTTTAAAATGTTTTAAACTATATTATGAAAAAATATATCCATCTAACGATGCTCTTTTTACTGACCTTACATGTTTTTTCTTGCGCGCCTGTGATCAGAAAAGATCTCATGGATACAGGGATCAGGAACCCTTCCTTAACTGATATAAAACAGAATCCTGATAAATATATGGGCAAGCTTTTCGTTCTCGGTGGAATTATTATTAATACAAAAGTCACTGCAGAAGGTTCGTTGATAGAGGCATTATATGCTCCTGTTGATTACAGGGGTTACCTGAAGGGTAGCGGGACATCCTATGGAAGGTTTCTTCTGCTTTTTCCAAAAGAGAGCGGCATTCTGGATCCGCTGATTTTCAAACGTGACAGAGAGATAACAATTGCCGGAGATTTCGTGGGACTAAAAGAAGGGAAGATAGACGAAATGGAATACGCTTATCCCCTATTCAGAATCAGGGAGATTTATCTCTGGCCGGAAAGCAGGGAATATCTTATAGTTCCTCCATATTATGATCCGTACCCTTACTGGTGGGGTGGTCCATACCGTGGTTGGGGCGGGCCTTACTGGTGGAGGTATCATACACCGCCACCTTACTGGTGGTAATCTTCACTCTTTATAAGCATCCTGAACAGAGCTTCTAATTGTATTGCAGCCTGATATCTGATATCCTTATTTTTAAGACCTCATTTAAAATCTATGAATAAAAGGAGGAGCATATGGCAAGGGTTTATATGCTGGCAAATATTATGGCAGGGAAGGAACGTTTCATTAGAGACACCCTTCGCGGAACAAAAGGTGTAGTAAATGCAGACATCATCACAGGCGCTTATGACCTTGTAGCAATTCTTGAGGCAAAAGACATAAATGGTATCTTTAATAAAATTCTCAAAGAGATAAGGAAAATAAAAGGTTTGACAAGGACAGAGACATTTGTGGCAGTAGAGTAAAAAAGATATTAACCACCTTGAGCTAACTTCTGATTTTGTTGGCTCCCGGGGAGGGATTCCCGACATCCGTCGGGACAGGGTGGTTAATCCCGAACGCCTTCGGGACTCTGCCGACTGAGCAAATATTCAATATATACTTTACTCTTTTTTGCCTTGATTTCTTTCTCCCTTTGCATAGCTTCAGAACGTGTTCCAAAACTTTCCGTATAAACACATATCCATGGGCCTTTGCTGCGTTTTGTGTGCTTACTGCCGTGGTAATCAGTATCGTTGTGCTGTGAGATTCGACGGGTAAGATTGTTTGTGTGGCCTATGTAATACTGAGCAGTTGACTCACTTTGTAATATGTATACAAAGTATGGCATAGAAGAAATTCTCAAGTAATTGGCTCCCGGGGAGGGATTCGAACCCCCGACAGGGTGGTTAACAGCCACCTGCTCTGCCAGCTGAGCTACCCGGGAATAGAATTGAATGCTTTTTATATCAAATTATTACACGTTTTGTCAATCAGCAGGCAATTAACCAGGCATCAGTCATCTTATTTTTTGTTTGGGTGGTTAATCCCGAACGCCTTCGGGACTCTGCCAGCTGAGCTACCCGGGAATAGAATTGAATGTTTTTTATATCAAATTATTACAGGCTTTGTCAATCAGCAGGCAACTCATTGACGTATTTTACCACAAGGTCGCCGACCTCTATTGTACCATAGCCCATTTTCCCTGCTGCGAGACTCTTGAGATGCTTGCCGGTCACCTCTATAACTGCCTTTTCTATAAGCTTGCCTGCTTTATCTTCTCCAAGTTGCTCGAGCATCATGCCTCCTGCACAGATTGCAGCCAGAGGGTTTACAACATTCTGTCCTGTATACTTTGGTGCAGACCCGCCGATAGGTTCAAACATCGAGACCCCCTGGGGGTTGATGTTTCCACCGGCAGCAATGCCCATACCGCCCTGTATCATAGCTCCCAAATCGGTAATTATATCCCCAAACATATTGTCAGTGACTATGACATCAAACCATTCAGGGTTCTTCACAAACCACATGGTTATTGCATCAACATGAGCATAGTCTACTTTAATATCAGGGTACTCCTTTGCAACTTCATAGAATGTTCTTTCCCAAAGGTCAAATGCAAATGTAAGCACATTGGTCTTTCCGCAGAGAGTCAGTTTTTTGTTCTTGTTTCTCTTTTTGCAATATTCGAATGCAAAACGGACACAACGCTCAACACCTTTTCTCGTATTGATAGACTCCTGTATCGCTACCTCATCAGGAGTTCCTTTCTTCAGTACCCCTCCTGCACCTGCATATAAACCTTCTGTATTTTCCCTTACGACAACAAAGTCTATATCCTCTGGTCTCTTGTTTTTTAACGGACATTCAGCTCCGGGATAGAGTTTGACCGGTCTTAAATTTATATACTGATCCAGCTCGAATCTTAACCTCAGGAGAATTCCTTTCTCGAGTATTCCGGGCTTTACATCAGGATGACCTATTGCACCGAGATAGATTGAGTCATACCTGCTCAGTTCCCCGATTGCACCGTCAGGAAGGACCTCACCTGTCTTTAAATAATGCTGGCCTCCAAAATCATAATAAGTAAAATTGAACCCAATTCCGAATCTTGCTGATATAACATCCAAAACCTTAATGCCTTCTCTGATAACCTCCGGCCCTGTTCCATCTCCGGGTATAACTGCAATATTGTATGATTTCATAGAATTATCTCCTGCCTTTTTAACTTTTAACTTTTAACTTATTCTTCGTCCACTCAATCAGTCCCCCTGAGTCAATCAACTGCTGCATGAACGAAGGGATCGGATTAGCAGTATATTCTTCCTGTGTTGTCAAATTCCTAATAACACCTTTGTCAGCATCTATCTCTATCTCATCGGCCTCTTTTATCTTCTCCGATGCTTCAGGAGATTCGAAAATGGGAAGCCCGATATTGAATGCATTCCTGTAGAAGATCCTTGCAAAACTCTTTGCGATAACCGCATGGATTCCGGATGCTTTTATTGCAATCGGAGCATGTTCTCTTGATGAGCCACAGCCGAAGTTTTTGCCGGCAACTATAAGATCGCCTGCCTTGATCTTGCCTGAGAAATCTCTGTCTGCGTCCTCCATCACATGCTTTGCAAGTTCTTTCGGATCATGAGTATTCAGATACCTGGCAGGTATGATAGCATCAGTATCTATGTCATTGCCGAATCTCCAGACTCTTCCCCTAATCAGCATTTCCCCTCCATTTTTTGCAAATTAAGATATTAGACAGATTATTATAGGCAATTTATTGATTGATAAACAAGTCGGGATCCCATCGTTAGTGTAAAATAAAATAAATGAGGAAATTACCCGAAATCTATCAAAAACTGTTTCAAGCCTTCGGCCCTCAGCACTGGTGGCCCGGAGATAGTCCATTTGAGATCTCAGTCGGCGCGATCCTCACACAGAACACAAACTGGGGGAATGTGGAAAAGGCAATACACAACCTAAAAAAACAGAACGCCCTTACAGTCAAATCGATTCATGATATGCCTGTTCAGAAACTTGCTGAACTGATAAAGCCGGCAGGATACTTTAATGTTAAGGCTAAGAGGCTCAAGAATTTTATCCATTTCCTTATGAATAAATATCACGGAAGCATGAAAAGGATTGTAGACGGGGACATGCAGGTTATTAGAAAAAATCTATTGGATGTAAACGGCATAGGGCCTGAAACTGCAGATTCAATCCTCCTGTATGCCCTTGGGAAACCTGTATTTGTCATTGATGCCTATACAAAAAGGGTTCTGTCAAGACATGGAATTATGGGAGATGAAAAGTCTTATGATGAATTTCAGGAGCTTTTTCACTCCGCCCTGGACAGGGATGTGGCTATGTATAATCAATATCATGCACTTTTGGTAAAAGTGGGCAAAGTGTACTGCAGAAGACAGAGACCTCTGTGTGACAGATGTCCGTTACAGGCTCTGCCCGGCGGGTTCAATTTTGAATAATAATGGATAAATTTAAGATTGTCACTTCTTTTTCCCCAAAGGGGGATCAGCCGAAGGCTATAAAAGAGCTCTCGAAAGGTATAGAAAAAGGATTGAAGCATCAGGTACTTCTGGGCGTTACCGGTTCCGGCAAAACCTTCACTATTGCAAATGTCATCGAAAATATAAACCGGCCAGCCCTTGTGATCGCTCACAACAAGACCCTCGCAGCCCAGCTCTACGGAGAATTCAAAGAACTGTTCCCGGAGAATGCTGTGGAATTCTTTGTGAGCTACTATGATTATTATCAGCCTGAGGCATATATTCCAACGACGGACACATATATTGATAAAGACGCATTAATAAATGACGATATAGACAGGATGAGACACTCAGCAACAATGGCGGTGCTCGAAAGAAGAGACACCATTGTTGTTGCCTCTGTCTCATGTATTTATGGCATAGGCTCTCCACAGGACTACATGGACATGCATCTGGTTATTGAGGAAGGTATGCGCACAGAGCGTGATGAGATCCTGAGGAAATTTATTGAAATGCAGTATGCGCGTTCAGATAAAGAATTCAAAAGGGGTACTTTCAGGGTCAGAGGCGATATTGTAGAGATCCACCCATCTTTTTCGTCTGATAAAGGGATACGCATAGAATTCTTTGGAGATGATATCGATGCTCTCCATGAGTTTGATCCCTTAACAGGTGAAAGGTTAAGGAGGCTTGATAAAATCGCCATTTTTCCGAACAGCCACTGGATAACTCCAAAAGAAAGGCTTGAGCCTGCCCTCAAGAGCATAGAAAAAGAAATGGCTGAAAGGATTGAATTCTTCCTGCAGGAAGGGAAGCTTCTTGAAGCACAGAGGATTGAACAGAGGACGCGTTTTGATCTGGAAATGCTCAAAGAATTCGGTTACTGCCACGGTATAGAAAATTACTCGAGACATCTTAGCGGAAGGGCTGCCGGAGAAGCATCGTATTCTCTGATAGATTATTTCCCTGAAGACTTTCTTATCGTTATCGATGAGTCACATGCAACCGTACCGCAGATCGGCGGGATGTTTGAGGGTGACCGCTCAAGAAAACAGACCCTCGTTAACTACGGATTCAGGCTGCCTTCTGCTTTGGACAACAGACCACTTAAATTTACTGAATTTGAGCATCGGGTTAATCAGGCGATTTATGTCTCTGCAACACCAAGACCGTATGAACTCGAAAAATCAAAGGGGCGTGTTGTTGAACAGATAATCAGGCCAACAGGTCTTATAGATCCGGCATTGATTATACGTCCCATCTCCGGACAGGTAGACGATCTTTTTAAAGAGATAAAAAAACGGGCTGAGAAAAGTGAAAGGGTACTTGTTACAACCCTCACAAAGAAGATGGCAGAAGACCTGACCGATCACTATATTAATCTCGATGTAAGGGCCCGGTATTTACATTCAGATATCGACACACTCGAGAGGGTTCAGATATTAAGGGACCTCAGACTCGGAAACTTTGACGTACTGATCGGGGTCAATCTCTTGCGCGAAGGGCTCGACCTGCCGGAGGTCTCACTCGTTGCAATCCTTGATGCTGATAAAGAGGGTTTCCTGCGCTCGGAGCGTTCATTGATTCAGACATCCGGACGTGCTGCAAGAAATATTAACGGGAAAGTTATTCTCTATGCTGACACCATTACAGGATCAATGCAGCGGGCGTTGCAGGAAACAGACCGCAGGAGAAAGATACAGGAAGATTACAATAAAAAAATGCGTATTACACCGGAAACGGTCAAGTCCAACATCAAGGATATCCTTGCTTCCATTTATGAGGCTGATTACTGGACAGTGCCTGTTGCAGCAGAGGAAAAGGCAGACTATGGATATGATGAGGATACAGTAAAGAGGCTCGAGGTTGAGATGAAAGAGGCGGCAAAAAATCTTGAATTTGAAAGAGCTGCAAAGATAAGGGATAAGATCAAAGAGATCAAAAATAGGATTATTGAACTTGGCATAAAAGCTTAATATATGTTAAGCTTTAGCTTAATGCCATTTATCAAAATTCTGTTATAAATTTTATAACGTGCCATTATGAGAGATTTCTTTGATTTCAGCAACTACAGCTTTTGCTTTATTAATCCTCTTGCTATAGGGATAACAATAAGATAGTGATAAAAGCACCGAAACAGATTATCAAATCATTTTTTTATAAAGTTATCGATATTCTGACATTTACCAACCTCCCGATCCGCAAAAAATTCATACTTTTTTCTGCCGGTACGCTCTTCTGGATAGTGGTTACTTCCGCTATCGGCTTTATCATGCTGTTTTGTTTAAGCACAGAATCCAAGAAATTAGTCAATATCATTGAGCCTCAGAAAAAAGTCCTGAACAATGTCATCAGGCATTTAACAGAAGCCAGCATGACCGTCCACCAGATATTTATCGTTGAGAAGATGGACGCAATGCACAATAATTTTCATGAAGCCAAACTCAGCATTGAGGAATGCCATTCATATCTCATTCTGCTCCGTACCGGGGGCTTTATAAGAGAATATTCTCAATCAGGAAATCAGCTCACTAACGTATTCTATGTTAGCCCTGTTACTGAGTCTGAGAAGAAAGCTTCGATAGAAGACGTCATTGCCAAGATTGTAAAACTGGAAAATCTCCTTTCAGAGATAACCTATGCAAAGGAAAGCGACAAGATAAATCCCTTTGCATTAAGGGAAAAATTGTCTGAATATAATACCCTTACGCAAGGCATCCTCATGACCCTGAACAAATCTGCGGCAAGTTTAAGTCAGGAAGGGGGGAACATATCGGATATCATCCAGAGGGGTTTTAAAACTGCCTTGATACTCATTATTTTAACCTTTATTACCGGTGCATCCCTTTCGATTGTTTTCGGGGTACTTATCTCGCTCAACCTCGTAAAACCCATCAATGCAATTGTTTCAAACTTCAGATCGTTTGCTTCGAAAAAGGACGTTGTAAAAGAAATCAAAGTAACATCAAAAGATGAAATCGGGATACTCGCCGCTGAATATAATAACTTCATAAACATGATTGAGGCTATGACCTCTTTCAAGAAAATTATCGAGGAAGACGAAACAGTTGACGATGTTTACCTCCGTCTTGGAAACATTTTAACTAATGAATTAGGTTTTCACAACTTTACCATTTATGAAATTTCTACTTACAAAAATACAATCAAACCGATATACCCCCCCGATCCTGTAGAATCTGATCTCTACTGCGATATGGATGTGCTTCTGAATTGCGATTTATGCAGGGTAAAAAGAACAGGTCATATTATTTCTTCCAAAGAACATAAAGATATTTGTAAATTTTTCAGAAGGGAAAAGGGAGACGTCCATATCTGCATCCCGATTTTTATCTCCGGCAAGGTGGGAGGTGTTGTACAATTTGTCTTTAACAATGATGAAGCTTCATCCGCCGAATTAAAGGAAAAGATTATTAAAACACAGCAGTATATAATAGAAGCCCAGCCAGTCCTTGAGTCCAAGAGGATCATGAGGGCTTTCAAGGAATCCTCTATCAGAGATGCGTTGACAAGTCTCTACAACAGAAGATTCCTTGAAGAAACTTGCGAGTCATTAGTCGCTGGGGTCCAGAGAAGAAATACCACTCTTGGTTTATTAATGTGCGATCTGGATTTTTTCAAGGAGGTAAACGATAAATATGGACATGACACCGGTGACGCTGTACTGAAAGAAACCGCAAATGTCATCAAAAAGAACGTCAGAAATGCTGACCTGGTTATACGCTTTGGCGGAGAAGAGTTCCTGGTATTACTCCTTGATATTCAACCCGAAAACTCCTTTGATATCGGCAATAAAATCAGGGCAGCCCTGGAGCAAACAAAGATTCATTTTACCGGCGGCTTCATCAATAAGACTATCAGCATCGGCGTAAGCGAATTCCCTCATGATACGCAGAGCATCTGGGAAGCCATCAAATTTGCAGATGTTGCACTCTATAAGGCAAAAGAGTACGGCAGAAACAGGGTTGTCAGATTTACTTCTGAGATGTGGACTGAAGAAAGATATTAATCCTGCCTTAAAATAATTTGCAGCAACATCTCGTGATGAATGCTTTATTATATAGAGCATGAAAGTCCTTCTCATAAACCCGAACACATATAAATCTCCCCCTGTCCCGCCAATCGGGCTTGAATATATAGCTGCCTCACTTGAAGGCAAAGGGCACACGGCTGAAATTCTTGATCTTTGCTTTTCTGATAGATTCCACGAAGAGATAGACAGCGCTGTCATTTCCTTTAAGCCTGACATTGTTGGAATTACCGTAAGAAATGTGGACACAGTCCTTTATCACACCAACGAATTTTTCCTTGATGAGATTAAAGATGTTGCAAACCAGATAAAAGCCAGGCACGGGCTTAGGGTAATCATAGGCGGAACCGGTGTTTCTGCTAATCCCGGGGACATTCTTGAATACCTGAATGCTGATTGCGCCATAGTGGGGCCTGCTGAAGATACTATTCACGAAGTCTTAAAAGACTTTCAGGGTTTAGATAACGAACAAAAGGTCTATTATGGAAAATATACAGGCAACTACTGCCCACGGAGACCTCTGAAGATAGACTATAAGAAATATTCTGATTCCGGAGGGTTAATCGGCTTTGAAACACATAAGGGTTGCAGTTCTTCATGCGTTTACTGTCTTGAAGCAAACTCACGGGTATCATTCAAAAATATCCCGGACGTCCTTGAAGAGATAAAAAGTTTTGTAGACATGGGATACGATCGCTTTCATCTCTGCGATCCGGAATTCAATGAGAATCTTGAATATGCAGCCGATTTCTGTACTGCCCTCAAAAAAACAGGTATGGGTATTAAATGGGCTGTTTACATGAAGCCTGTTAATTTCAATAAAAATTTATTCCGGTTATTAAAAGAGGCCGGTGTTTACCTTATAACAGTTTCTATGGATACCTGGAAGAAGTGTGACCTCTACTGGTCAGATTATGAAAAATTCGTCTTTGGCGCTAAGGCATATGGCATAAAAATAGCAGTAGATTTTCTCACGGGATTCCCCCATGAGAAAGATAACAGCATATTAGAGCATCTTGATCTCCTTAGAAGACCTCTCCCCGATACTGTAGGGGTAAATACATATATAAGATTATATAAATCACTTGCGATAACAACCATTATTCTCAATGACACAACATTGAGAGATAATCTTTTAGGTAATACTGATGACCGGACTTTTGTAACGCCAGTATTTTATAATCAAATTGATACTGATAAACTCAACCGGCTGATACAGGGTGATCAACTTTTCAGGATAGAAGGACTGGAAAAAGGAGTTAATTACACCAGAGTATAGACTCCAAATAATTTATTTCTTGACATTGATATAAAAACTGCTAAGATGGATAGTGTTATATGGATACCCCGCAAGAAAATAGCTCATATTACAGCCTCAGGCGATCAAAACGCCTGCTTGGACAGATACTCACAGACGGTGATTTTATCCATTATGATGACCTCGATCGTGTCCTGAAAGACCAGAAGAAGACAAACAGGATGTTGGGCGAAATGCTTGTTGAGATAGGATTGATCGACCCTCTGGACTTAAAAGCTGTTTTGTCAGTAAATGAATCTTTAGCATCCCTCGATGATGCACTCAATTTAGCAGCAGGGATCCGTCGTCACCTTGGCGAACTTTTGATCCAGGCAAAGCATATTACCGCAGAACATCTCGACCTTGCCTTGCAAGTGCAGAAAAGAACAGGGCAAAAGTTAGGTGAGGTGATGGTTGATCTCGGATTTGTCACGGATGGTGAACTTGATGCAGTATTGAAGTTCCAGCAAAACCAGGTTATTGAAAAACCTGCTCCCGGAAGCCTGAGACTTGGTGAGATACTTGTTGCCGCTCATTTTATTTCCCGGACACAACTTAAACACGCCCTTTCCCGACAGAAGGCTTCAGAAAAGAAAATCGGTGAGATACTCATTGAAGAAGGATATATATCACATCACCAGCTTTTACACGGGTTGAAACTACAGAGCAGACTTCTGACTGCGGCTCTGGTTGCAATCCTGTCACTGGCACCGGCTTCAAAGATTCATTCTGCAGAGTCCATTCCACAGGATATCTCTGCCGGGAGCGCCGGCACAAAAATTACTGAATCATTGCAGACTCATACTTCAATAAAAATAGTCTATCAAAACCCGGAACTGGTTCTTAATCATACTGATATTCTTCGTGGATATGTGGACATACCTCTTGGAGCTCATATAGAGATCCAGAACAACAATCTGGCTGGTTATCTGGTTGTATTCGCCGGCTTAAGAGGTCCTGTAAAGGAGGTAATTATTCAGGGGCTTGGGAAAGAGGCTCTGATCAAATCTGACGGCGGGTGGATTGCGCAGCCTTATCATGGAAGGGACCCACTTACAGTCGAGCTGAGTTACAGATTTATTTTATCAGAGAATGCTCAACCGGGAACGTATATCTGGCCGCTGAAAATCTCTGTCAGCCCTATTATTCCGGTCTAACTTCCAAATCGTTTATATAAATTTCAGGCCAACCCTGTACATACTGTTATTGCTTCTGTCTACCCATCTCACAACCCCGATTTTTGCTGTAATATCGTTTATCTTTATCTGATTGTCAAATATCATTACATGTCCTGTCTCAAGCAAAAAACGGGTTAATAATCCAATCCCTCCCCTGCTTATATCAACAGCAACAGCTGAATCAGTAATTTTTTTGAATTCCATTAATTTTGAGATGACAACAGAATATTGAATAGGGATGGTTATAGGTTCCCTTGTATTTCCACGCAGCTCAGTCTTCATGAACATATAGATTCCGGCGCTCCTTTTCTATTTTTGATATCTAAAGAATAGCAGAGTCTGATTTCAGGCATAGATAAGCCTCGGATTATGACAGATCAGAGGCTTATTTATCTGTTTGCCTGCTTCCAAATTAGTTATCTTCCCACGATAACAGGAGGTTTTTGGCTTTCAATAACGATCTCAGCGACTATTTCTTTACCTGTATTTGAAAACTTGGTTACCTTCTTGAGGTTATGATCCTGACCGCAGAGTTTCTGTGTAATGTCCTCTGGTTTAACTTTCGAGAAGTCTGCCTCGGTCGACTCCCACGTTGATGGCCCTATTATTACAGGCTCTCCCTTTGAATATCCTACAAACATTACTGTTACGGTACCTTTCTCGCTGTCCAACTGGGCTGACAAAGTCCCTACCATGGTTTTTTCGGGTGTTTCAGCATACGCAATTACTGCTGACTGCATCATCGCCGGAATCAACAGTATAACTATCAGCAAAATCTTGAATCCTATTTTCTTAAGCATATTCTTCACCTCCTTAGACCTGGCATTTTCATATTTTACATTTAATTAATCTTTTGCTTAATTATATTAGTAATTTATTACCTTAATGTCAATAAATTGTTAGCATATGATTATTTTTATATTGCTAAATTATTACTGCAGCTCATTAGTGTCCGGTAAATATTTATAAATATAAGGTCTGTTCTTTATACTTGTTGGATAATAGAAGTGACCAAACCCTATACCAGCAAGGAGGAACAGACCATGAACAGAGTATACACGATATTCTC
>Ga0315295_10001770_pt1 | contig 18456 bp, 18 predicted proteins | sample YL17G14_0_MG_FD_204453 | JGI IMG/M metagenome (GOLD analysis project Ga0315295, IMG submission 204453) | Sediment microbial communities from Yellowstone Lake, YNP, Wyoming, USA - YL17G14_0 | ecosystem: Environmental > Aquatic > Freshwater > Lake > Sediment | place: USA: Wyoming | collected... | reverse complement strand
GGTAGTTACACTAGCATCATTTGATACATCAGTATCTGAACTTCAAACAAATGTAGCGAATAAGTTATTAAGTGTAGCTGATGTACCAAGTTGGTATACTCCATCAGCAACTTCAACGATTGAGTTACACCATGCTCACTCATACTATTGTCCTTTAGATACAAATACTGGGAGGACATATATTGAATCAGACATGTTTGAAGATGGTATCCAACACGCACTTGCAACATTCTCTGGTGATATTGTAAACTATGATGTACCTGACCAGGAAGGGGTTGTATATCTAACTTGTCTATATCAGGTTGGAGAGGTATTAACAGGTACTTGGATAGAAGCTGCACATTCATCTAAACTTGCAGTTATTCCAACTACAAGAGTATCACCAACATCAAATATGCATTCAAATGTAGCTGCTGCAAATACATGCTATATACCGGGATTAAATAGAAGATGTAAAGTATGGGTTACATGGAGACTAGATATTACACTACCACCATCAGGTCAATCACTTAGATATCATCTATACTCATCTAGTGGATACTTAAATATAGTTCCTAAACATGACCATACATTCCAACAAGCAAGTCTTCCAGATCCTAATGTAATAAAACCACCATTAAAACAAGACATTGGAAAGTTACCAGTTCAATATGTACCAACAATAGTTGAATATAGAGTTGGTGTCAAATCTAATATCAATAGTAAACTATGGGATACTATTGCTGTACCACCTGGACTGGTATCTATATTAGATAAAGTAGTTGCAGATACTAACATTATACAGTTTAGACGTGCAGCAGCAATGGCTGCGAGCCCGTTTACAGTCCAGCCCTCTGCTCATTATAGAGGCTTTAGTGCATGACCGTTGAACTACCGTAATTACTGAGTACATACTATGACTAACATTAACATACCAGTCAGTGCGCAATATCGAATTGCCGTTCCTAGGGTAACTACATTGTTAGTCGTGACATCGTCTACATCATGGACAGCACCTACTGGATGTACAACAATTGAGCTCCTTGTCGTTGCTGGTGGTGGCGGCGGTGGAATGGATATGGCTGGTGGGGGAGGTGCCGGTGGGGTTCGATACCTCGCCGCAACTCCTGTTACTCCTGGAACTACATATCCTATAGTAATTGGTGCAGGTGGAGCTGGTGCGCCGGCTGCTGGTACCTTTGGACAGCCATCTGCTCATCAGTATACAATAGGTGCTAATGCTGGTAGTGATTCAAGCTTTGGTGGTGTTGTAGCTCTAGGTGGAGGACGTGGAGGATCATCAGTATATACCTATACACCAGGAGCTGCTGGTGGTAATGGTGGTTCTGGTGGTGGTGCTTCTGGGTATTCAAATGATGGATCTGGAAGAAGTGGTGGAACAGGAGTTGCTGGTCAAGGATTCAAGGGAGGTAAAGGTGGAGGTGCTTACTACTCTGGTGGAGGTGGCGGAGCTGGAGCAGTAGGTGTTGACTCACCAGGAATTCCACATGGTGGAGCTGGACTTCAATTTCCATCACTAAGCTCATTCTATTTTGGAGGAGGAGGGGGTGGCGCTGCTTACTCAGTCTCTCCTGGAGGTAATGGTGGAATTGGTGGGGGAGGAGGAGGTGCAGTTGGTACTACAACCGGTGGTGCTGGTATTAATAATGGATCTCCTGGTGGTGGAGGTGTTCCTAACGCATGGGCAAATACACCAGGTGGTAATGCTGGTGCTAACACTGGTGGTGGGGGTGGTGGCGGAGCCCACTATAATGCAAATAATAAAGGAGGAGATGGTGGATCAGGTATTGTTATCCTTAAGGCAATTAGCTATGGTCCAGTTCCTACTCCGTTAACCTATCGATTTGGTACTGTATTTAATACACAGAAAGACCTAGATTACAAAGTACTTGTAGGTATTATTGATATACAAGCACAAGTTGAGTATAAGATTCTCAACACTCGTCTATTTACATGTCAGATGAAGTACACGTTCGACTATCCAGTAGAAGGTGACTTAGTTAAGACATTAACTGATACAGTACTACTAAACTATAATACACTTAAGTCAGGTACATTCTGGTATCGGGTTCTTAAACAAGTGGGGTTACCCGTAAAGAAGATTACATGTTCATGTACCTATGCAATTCGAAGTGCTATAGGAGTATCAGTATCTACTACATATACTACTCGAGTAATTACTCCTTCAGATCCTATTGATGCAGCATTGTTCTGGAGAACATACGTTAATCTTAAGCTATCAGCTTTCACGACTAGATTATTCTGGCCTGGAGTTGGTAGTAAAGTAAGAGTTAACTCTACCTATGCAATCTTTAGGGTAACTACTACCATATTAGGTATGGAGTATGCTGTACGGTTAGTACCTGTACCTGCTGATCCAATTGATACAAGAACATTCTGGAAGACATTCGTCTGGACTACTCTATCTGCCTTAAAGTATCGATTAGCCTGGCAGGATGTAGGTACAAAGATAACAGCACCAGTTACCTATCGGATATCTAAGACATACTCATCTACTATTGACTTATCCTATGGTGTTCGAGTTCCTGTACCATCACTACCAACTACGTGTATAGATTACTACCAGAAAATGGTATTAATGCGATACAATCTAATGTGGATGGCAATTGTATACCGAAGTGGTGAAGTTGTTACTACCGTTAAGATTGTTAAGGATGGTAAATATGAGATCCAGAATGTAGTACCTGGTACTGAAGTACCATGTGAGTATAATATACTAACTATAACAGCAGCTACTGTATCAGTAGAGTATGTAATTAATGCAGGTATCTTAATACCAAAGTCAAGTAAGTATGCTATCCAATCAGTAGTAGTACTTGATCGTGCTGAGAAGTATACTATTCGTACAAAAGTTACTACACAAGCATCTGTAGCGTATTCAATGTTAGGTGGACATATCAAGAAGACTGCTCCATTAACATATCGGTTCACTACATCAACTGCAGCTTCGTGTGAAGTATCCTATATATTTAGAGTTGTACATGCAGCTACTGCTACAGTTCAGTATAGGTTATTTGCAGGTCATCTTGATACTAAGACATGTACATACCGATTTATAACTACATCATCTACTAGTAATACTATAGCATATAGTGTGGGTGTATATCATAGAACTTTATTGGATATAACCTATGTAGTTTGTGGAACACATCTGATTACCAAATCAAGTACATATCAGTTATGGAATAGCTATCCAGTTGCACATACACATCTACTCTACTATGTAAGGTCATTAATTAATACACCACTTACTACACAGTATCGAGTAGATGCTAGTCATCTACTTGAATACAATCTAAGATATCGGTTATGGGTAGCCACATCGGCACTTACTAGAACTGCCCACTATGACATTGCAGTTCCTACAGATTTACAGATTGGACTAGACTATAGGATATATGCTCCTGTAATAGATATACCCAAAGGAGTGGTGTATGCTATCAGATCTAAGGTGCAGATTACTCCTAGCGTAGACTATGACATTAATATTGGATCTACCATACATGCACAAGTGGTATATCGATTATATATACATGTTGGTATTGATAAGTCGTGTGTATATAGATTTAGGACACATCCAGTATGGGAGATTGCAGAACAATATGTAGTATCGGGTATACGAACAACAGTATCGTGTGCATATGTAGTTACTGGGATTAGAACTAGTGTAGGACTAGTATATAGGATTAAGAAGGTTAAGGTAGTTGCTGCCTATGAAACCTATAGATTCAAGACAGTAACACTAGCAACCAAACTAGTAGTATATACCGTATCGGGTATAAAGGCAGCTAAATCATGTTCGTATTATGTAGACTCTAAACATGTAGTTGCTCGGTCATTAGTATATAAGTTTATAACATCTCCTATTATTACTAAGACCTCTGACTACATTATTTGGGACTACAAGAGAAGACAAGTATCTCGAGAGTATTGTGTCTTATCTAAGACTACATTAGAACACACTTGCTTATATAACTTCTCATACTACGAACGAATGATGATCGATACTACCTATGTAGTTACTGGGATACGTATTCCAATCCAGATGGAGTACATAATAACTGGAATTAACCTAGCTACTCAATTGGTATATAGATTACAACATACACATCCCGAAGTTACTAGAGAACTAGGTTATAATATTGGTTGGACAGTTTCAACTACATCTGATATAACCTACGGAGTTACTGGTATTCTCCAATCAGTTCCATTGACATATGTTCAGACTGGTATCCGACATACTAAGCCACTTAGATATGCATTTAGAGTACCAACAGCTGCATTGTCGTTTAATGCTAGATACTACATCCAATCTAATCGTAAAGAACAAGACATCGAATATAGAGTTGTACACGTTCACTATGTATTTGCGCAAAGTACATATGTTATACAAAAGTATGCGTTTCCACGACTATCAATGACATATCTTATCTCACCATATTACGGAATGCAGATTAAACTAATGGAGTACTATATCAAGCCGGTTACAAATGTAGAGTTAACAGTTCTCCAGTATATAGTTAAACCGACTACTAATGTTGAGATTAGAAACTTATCTTATGCGGTAACTCCAAGCTACCACTTACGACAACAGCTTGTTACCTATGAGATTAGTCCAACTTCTAGGACTGCAGATGTGGAGTATGTTATTCATAAGAAGATACAAGTTATCCTTAGAGAAGCTGAGTATACAATTCATCCTATTTGGTCTAAAATATCTAAAGAGATGATCTATGTAGTGAAACCAAGAACTAATGTTGTACCATATCAGTGTGAGTATGATATCTGGCCTGCAACTACAGATCTTCCTATACCATTGAAATATAGTGTTCAGTATCTTTGGGTATATGTATCACATACCAGTGGATACACTCCGTTCACTCCAACCTTCACATATAGGAGTAATATAGCTGCTACTGCTTGGAATTGGGATTTTGGAGATGGACAAACATCTAATAAGCAGTATGTTGCTTGCCAATACTTAAGTGCAGGAACCTACACGATAACACTAACCATTACAGGAATTCTAGATGGAGAAACGGTAACAATGACAAGTATTAATAGTGTAACAGTTACAACAACTACTAAGTCACTTCCAATAGCTATATTTAGCTACAAGCGGGTGGTGTGAGCTATGGCATTTACAGTTCAATTTACTAACACTAGTATTGCAAGACCAGATGCGGTGTATGACTGGGACTTCGGAGACGGAAGTGCCCATTCAAGCGAATTCGAGCCATTACATTTATATACTGGAACGACGCATTATTATGTAACACTGACTGTAACAGATTCAGATGGATCAGATACATATACCATGGAGGTATATCCAGCAGAGTTTCCTATGCCAGTAGCTGACTTTGATATAATAGAAGGTGATGGATTTTCAGCCTTCCAAGGTCCAAATCAACAAGCTGCATATCGTGTTACTCTAACTGTGCAGGATAAGCAAGGTAGATGGTCTCCTGAAACTGCAAAGATGGTATATGGAAATCCAATGGTATATACATATACTAGGTTTAAAGATAAATCAAAGCCATTAGAAAATCTAGTTAATTGGGTATGGAGATATGGTGATTAATAATGACTGGAAGTGAAGTACGAAGCCCGAGTCATATATATACTAGAAATTCAACTGGACCAGATACATGGCTTCAGTTTGATTGCGAGTGGAGACCAGCTATTCCTTGGCAACCATATGGTATAACAATTGGTGATTATGGTGGATTTAATTTTATCTATATTACCGCCGGACACTCCAACATGATCTATAAGTTATATCACGACCTTGATACACATCAGTTTATTTTTATTAAGTCGTGGGAGTGTTTAGGAAATCCAACTGGTATTAGTAATGACAATCTATTTCTATACGTAGTATGCTCATCTGACAATGTGGTACGAAAGTTTGATTTTGAGGGTACACAAATAGATGAATGGGGATTTCCAGACACTCAAGGTCTAGGTGGACCCATGAACAATCCTACAGGGATCGCGGTGCTTTAAAATGCCATACGGACCAAAACCAGGAACGTGTGGATATGGTATTGGAAACGATCCAAGTCGATGTCTACCTGATGATATTATCGTTACATGTGATACCGAGGTAATAGGACCTGGTAGTGTAATTACATGGGAATGGCATCATGATGCATATCCTTGGAACTGTAACTTTGATTTAATGTATGCTGCGTATGTAGAAAACTATCAGACAGGACTTTGGAGTGTTTCATGGGAACTTATATTCGATAATGCCTGGTTTGGTATACATGGTCAACCTATTCCTGGAAAACCAGGATGGCGTGGGGGTGTAGTAACATTATCAGAGTCATCATTTATTGGATTTCAAACAGGTGAACAGTGGTATAATTCATTTCCACTTGGAGGAGGAGCTCGCTTTAATCCAGGAGGACTCTGGCCTACACATGTTGCTGTATCTGCATGTGGATACTTTATGTGGTGGAAGTATACTATCTGGGGAGATATAGATGGTAATGAAGAACCTACATATGCAAATGTTCATATTATTGCATGTGATGATTCATATGATAAGTTTGGAAACTACACCGGTGGTGTGCTTCCAGGTGTTACTATCCATTTATATGATGCAAACTGGGAATGGGGTGGATACAATCAAACTGCAGTTACTGATGTAGCTGGACGTGCTATATTTAATAATGTTCCTGCTAAAGGTGTATCATATGGATACTATGGATATCCAGTAAATGGATATAATAGCTGTCCACAAGTTGAACCATATTATCCAGGTGCTGGATATTGCTACGGATCTGGTCACTGGGGAACTGGACCTCTCTTACGATCATCTGAGTTCTGGTGTCCGTATTCTAAAAATACAGGACCTGATAAACCTCCTGGACCTGATGAACCTCCGGATCCAGGTGAACCCGGATGTTTAATAGGTGAGCCAAGACGAGGACCATCTGGAACAACCGTACAGTTTAGATCAAGATTAATCCCGACTAAGGATCCTGATCCAGATGCTTGGTTCATTAGATGGCATTGGGACTTTGGGGATGGGACAACATCAACTGCCCAACATCCAACTCACACCTACAATGAGGTTGGGTTCTATACTATCCATCATACAGGTGATGATACTAATGGAGTAACAGTATCTTGTGAGACAGGAGCTGGATATATTAAGATATCCAATAAACCATTCTCATATTGCTTTGTTGGACGTCCACGAACTGGACGTGCTCCATTACATGTAAAGTTTGAAGCACTATGGAATGTCTCAAGATCTGGTGCTATAACCTACGATTGGGACTTCGGAGATGGATCTCCTCATGGTAGTGCAGAAAAACTAGAACATACATATACATCACCTGGTACCTACACTGTAACATTAATACTCACAAATGCGGCAGGTTCATCAACATGTTCAGTACCTGCATATATTAAGGTATGTGATTGGGGTCCACCAACAGCTGAGTTTGTAGGAGAACCTAGAGAGGGTGTTGAAACATTAGCAGTTACCTTTACGGACCTATCAGTAGGATGTATATGTAAATGGGAGTGGGATTATGGTGACGGACACACTCTGATACACACAGCATGTGATTCTAAAAGTGACTATGTAAATAAAGTTGTTCACGTATATGAATATCCTGGAGTGTATGATGTTACCTTAAAAGTTACAAGTGGTGGTATTGATGGATATATGCAGACTTTGTGTAAGAATGATTATATAACTATTACACAAGGTGCTTGTGCTCCCACTGCTAACTTCTCAGGACAAGTAGGAGAACTCGGTCCTCGATCAGATACTGGAGTAGATGGATCACCTCCACTTACAGTAATCTTTAAGGATGAGACTCCTTATGCAACAGTATCAACATCATCAATTGTTAAGCGAACTTGGAACTTTGGAGATGGAACTCCCGAATTCGTAGTTACTGGATCACCAGCTAAGACTGTAGCCATTCATACATATGGTAGAAGTGGAACCTACAATGTCACTCTTGAGGTTAAAAACTTTGCAGGATGTGGGCACAGATTAGTCAAGGAAGCCTTTGTGGTTGTTGGAGGTCCAGGAAAAGGTGTGATATTTATATGTGATTCAAATAACCATAGGATCATAAAATGCAAAGATACAGGTGAGTATATCCTGGCTTGGGGATCATATGGTTCCGCAGTTGGTCAATTTAGCTATCCAACAGATGTATGTATTTCAGCTAATGGAAGTGTTCTAATAACTGATATGAACAACTCACGCATCCAAAAGTTTGATGCAGATGGTAAGTACCTATCAACTTGGGGAACACTTGGAACAGATCCTACAAAGAAGGAGTATGTGTCTCCAATTGCAATTGCGATTGATGTAGATGGTCACTTTATTGTAAGTGATCTTATAACCAATGTGATATCAGAGATATCCAATCTCGGAACTCCACTTAACCAAGATGGAGGTCCAGGAGATAAACCTAAACAGTTTAAGGGAGCACTTGGTGTAGCAGTAGATTCGTGGAATCAGGTATATATCCTAGATGCTCAAAATGACGATCCTGAGCATAAGAGAGGTAGGATCCAAGGGTTTAAACAATTAAGGTAATGATGGACATGTAGTCCTGAACCGGTAGAATGTAAGGTGAAGACAATGGCAGCAACAGTAACAGTTTCGGAATCAAACGGTAGCGGTGAGACAGTCACTGCATCGATCACGAACAGCAATATGGGATCTACTGACGCAGTAAATCTGGTAGCATCGAACTTCCCGATTACGGCTGGTGGGAATAGCTATGAGAAATGGCAACGATTCAGAGTGAGCGACCTTGGTGGTTCATATTGTATCAAGAACCTTAGGGTATGGGCATCAGCTGCACTGGCAGCATACTCAACCCACAAGACCAATGCTAGAGAGTCTGCATATGATGGTGCACAGACATATGGAACACCTTCAGCTTCAGATCGATCAGCTACGTATGATTACACTCAAACGATGCCAATCGTTCAACCGACATTACCCAATTTGGGTATTGGAGGATCACTAGCTGGAGAGATTACAACTGCAGTACCGACATTTTCGGATTACCTGCTTCAACAGATTCAGACAACAGCAAGTGCAGTGGTAGGTAAAACTATCACAATGAATTACCAGTATGATGAAATTGCCTAACATGGCAACCAGGAAGTCAATACAATGACCGAATATATATTCTACCGTGAAGACGGAACTACATGTGAGGTTACCAAGGAACAATGGTCCTGGGTAGCTCAATATCTTGACGGGACAAGTCTCTGTCAATTTGGTGAAGATGGTCGGTTCCATCAGTTTAGGGAGATCAATCAGGCTAATCTGGGATCATTCCTAATGGTACATGAAACAGCACCCCCTCTGGTTCTACATTGGATACCAGGCATGAAACTCATTCACTTCTATAGACATATGAGACTGGAAGTTGGTACTCCCAACGAAATGCAAATCCAGCTATACTGTTTTGGATATGAATGTGCAGCCTATAAGGTCATCCTAGTAATTATGCCAGATGGAGGTGTTGTAGTTACCAATGATGTGGACTCCATAAGTATCGGAAGGTGATATTAATGGCAACGGTATTGGTAATTAAACAACTTGCGTCGGGAACTGTGACTATAGCAAGAAATCCTATCTACACAGCTCCTGCAGCTACATCTACTATTGTGAATGATATTACATTCATCAATACAAGTGCAGCTACATCGCAAGTAGTGAATGTATGGGTTAATGACCAACGAGTAGTACCAGTAGATTTAGTTCTACTTCCAAAGTATATGCTCGTGCTTGATGATGTGATTACTCTTGGATCTGGAGATGAAGTATTCGCATCAACTACCACTGCTAGTATTCTAGACTATGTAGTTAATGGTGTGGAGGAAACATGAAGGTTCTAAACGCACTCGGACAGCTTCAGGTAACCAGATATAATGATGTGGTTGATCGAGCTAAGAGATCCATCTTTCTCTCACTTGCTGGAGGATGGCCATCTCTAACTACTCCAGACTCTGGATTCATTGTGCTTCAGACATCTAGTAATAAGGTATGTATTAAAGGTACCTTGTTTCCAGCATTGTCATCTGACACCAATCACGAGTTCGGATTTGTTATGCCCCTTAACTGGGATGGTGGTACTATAACTGGAAAACCATACTTCCGTACTGCAAGTCCAACAGCTGATGGATCTACTATTATCTTTGGACTCCAAGGAATTTCATATGGAAGTGGTGATACACTTGATGCTGCTTGGGGAACTGCTCAAGATAGTTTACTAGCAGTTGTGGTATCTACAAATGGATTAATGACAATTGGTCCTGAGACATCTCCAATCACTCTTGCAGGTACTCCTGCTGGTGGAGAGTATGTACAGATGAGGACATACAGAAAAGGAGCAGATACCTTTGCTACCGACGTCTGGTTACTCGGATGGCTTCTGAAGTATGGAACTACTAACTACTCGGATGAGTGAGTACTATGGCATTGTATGACAATATATTGTCGAAGTATGCCACCTACATGAAACTCCTCTTGCATTGTGATGGAACCAACCTTGGAACCTACTTTTTGGACTACTCAGGGTTAGTTCAGAGAACTCCACATACGTTTTCATTAGGTGGTAATGTTTGTACTAAAACTGCAGTATATAAGTTTGGTACTGCATCTGCAGCCTTTGATGGTACTGGAGATTACATACAATCTGCAGCAACTGTTGATTGGTATCAAGGATCTCTTCCGTTCACAGTGTCATTCTATGCTCGACGTGTAGGAACTGTTCTACAGTACCTATACACAATGAGTGATGGAACAAGTACTGGTGGACTTGAGCTATCTGTAACTGGTAGTGTAGTGTCGTTACTTAATAGAGGACGGACAACTATCACAGGTGTACTCAATACAGATGTGTGGACTCATATTGCCGTGATTGGTGATGGAGTTAATATCTACCTGTATTCAGATGGAGCACTTCAAGGTCAGATGGCATATGGTGGAGTAGTTGGACTAAACTATCTAATGTCAATTGGAGCTAACTGGGCCGGTGCATCATCATTCAATGGATACATTGATGAGTTTGCATACTGGAAAGGTGTTGCTATTCCGATATCGGAGTTATCCTCACAAACTGCACAGATGTTCCCTAGAGATGATGGAAACTGTATTAGATCTGAGGTTATGACACCAAACTATGTGTGCCAGTCATATACGATCCATCCTAACACTGTAGTTGTAGCAACTACAACTATAACAGTTCCAACTGAATTACCAGTTGCTGTGGTTGATGTATTTCTTATTGGTGGTGGAGGTAGTGGTGGTGCTGGTAGCGGAAACTGGGCAGGTGGAGGCGGTGGTGCCGGTGCATATCTTCAACTTCAGAACATTCCACTATCTGGACAAGCTACTCTAGTAGTAGGTGCTGGAGGTACTCCTAAACTTGGAGTTACTAATGATGGAACAGCATCTACACTTATAGCTCCTGGACTAACAATACTCGCTGATGGCGGAGGTGGTGGTGCATCTACAAGTAGTGGAGGTACAGCAAATGGAAATCAAGGTGGATGTTGTGGTGGACCAACTGCTTCGGGAGTTAGTCCTGCGGTAACTGGTAATGGTATTGGATATAATGGTGGTCCAACTCCTGATCAAAACACTCCATATAACTCTAATGGTGGTGGTGGAACAGGATCTGTTGGTGCCAAAGGAAACAACAATGGAAATACTCAGACTCAAGCTGGTCTAGGTGGAAATGGATTTCAATCACTATACTCTGGATTCTTACTCTTCTACGGAGGAGGGGGAGGAGGGGCAGGAGGATGGTATGCTAATAATAGTTGGTGGGGATATGGAGTAGTCGGAGGATCTAGTATAGGAGGAAGTGGTGGAAATTATAATGCAGCTGGACAAATTGGAGTTGTTAATACTGGAAGCGGTGGCGGTGGAGGTGGAGGTCAGAGTACCTACCTAGGAGGTAATGGTACTGCAGGAACTATTGTGGTTCGCTGGATTAATCCATGTACTCTTGAAACCACTACTATCGGTGGATACCAGATTGATAAGTATACTATAAATGTAGCCACTGGTGGATGTGTATACACCTGGAACTCCAAAAATACGGGACAAGTTGAATATGTCGTTGTTGCTGGAGGGGGAGGCGGAGGATCGTCTTACTTATCCTGCAATGGTGCAGGCGGTGGAGGAGCAGGTGGGTTCCGTACCGCATCTGCATTCTCTGTAACTGGTTACATAACAGTAATCATTGGAAACGGTGGAGTTGGTGGACTTGCTAATCAGTTCTTACAAGGAACTGCTGGGTTAGATTCACAATTCAGTACTATCGTTGCTACGGGAGGTGGCGGTGGCGGTCAAGGTAAGACTGCAGGTGCTGGCGGTGCTGGAGGATCAAGTGGAGGTGGTGGTTGGTCTGCTGGTATTGCTGGTGTGAAGACTGCATCGCCCGCTCAAGGTAATAATGGAGCTGCGGCCGTTGGAGCAAATGGTGGTGGTGGAGGAGGCGCTGGAGGTGCCGGTATATTAGCAGCTGGTGGAGCAGCAACAGCATCGACGTTGATTGGTGTCTCTACATTATACGCAGCAGGTGGAGGTGCTGGTCTTGATGGGTATGGAGGATCTGGTATTGGAGGTAATGGATCAGATTTGGCACCCACCGGAGGAGCTCCTAATACAGGAAGTGGTGGAGGTGGAGCATATGGTCCATCCGTAGCTGGAGGAAATGGAAGTGCTGGAATTGTCATCGTTAAGTTCCTCGTTCCATCCTTGATATCTGCACCACAAGCAACTCTAGGATCAGCTAATATGATGATGGTTGGCTAACTAGATTTATATCACGGAAAGAACAAATGTATTATGAGGATAAAGAAATGGCTCAACTATCGATGGGCACCTCAGGTGCTATAAGCTATACTGATGTCTTAAATGACTTAGTATATGAAAGGACAGTACGGGAGGAATATCCCTTACCAGCTCCTTTATTAACTGCAGAGATTGCTGCTGCACAATATGAGTTTACCAATCTTGCATCTCACACAATGGTACAACCAGAGTACAAGGAAGAATATATCAAATCACTCAATGAAGTGCAGGAACGATTAAGTGCACTGTTTGTACAGAATGCACAGATTGTAACAAGTAATAACCTCATAAGAACTGCAGTTGATGATAAGTACTTACAAGATATTAATGATTGTCGGGCTGCATCTGCAACACAAGGAGAAGCTTTATGTATCTGTATCGACTATCAGTTACGATTAACTGAGTGGTGGATGCTTCCTGACAATGGACTATCTGCAAACCAGAAGATAATAGTCTCAGCTTGGAGACTAGATATGATGAGTATCCCAACTACCCATCCGGTAGTACTTGATGCTCTTGCTAGATATAACTATCTAGTAGAAAACAAGCCGAACTATCAGATCAACTGGGGGCAATGAACGGATATTATCCGGGAGCCCTCCTAGGAGGTAAAAACTATGGATCTACCAACATACGTTATGCCCATCATTGTGGTGGCATTTGGCCTATTCGCAGGTGCGATGTATGCCTACAGAAAGATAACTGTGAAAGAGCCTTTTAAGGTTGAGAAGTTTCTTCCAACCATGGGTATCGGTGCCCTCGCTGCTCTCGTAGTAGCTGGTGCTGGATGGGTTCTCCCAAACCTGGGTGATATCTTTGCACAGATTGAACAGATGGCTCCTGGTGGAGTTCCTTCCATTACAGTCATCATAGCAGCGATCCTTGCAGTATATAATCGTGTATCTAAAGGAGATAACATACTGCCCCCGTTCCCTACATATGTAAAGCCTAGCGATAGTGCTGCTCCGGTAACTTCGGAGTGGTCGCCCGGTTTCACCGTTACGCCAACTGAAATGAAAGGTGTAAGTCCATTTGCTGCTTTATTGACCATTGTGGTCGGCAACGATCCGAAGTCAGTAAGATGCAATGTACGAATTGACTGGCAAGATGGTACACCCGCTGAAGACTTTATCCCTGATCAAACCAGTGGACAGGTTGTAGTTTCTCATGCCTATGTTTACGCACAGGGTATGAGCAAGTACTCTGGTCACGCATTCTACCCGAAGTTCACTGTACTCGGGAAAGATGGTAAGACATATGGAGACTTCAATGTGGTCAATAAGTGCTGTACAATTGAAGTACAGTCACGGTAACCCTTTTTTTAACTAAAGTTGCAGAGGTGATGAAGATGGTTCAAACAATTCGTGTAGCATGTGGTGGGGTATATACAGGAAGATATACTCTTCAGGATCAGTATAAGACTGCCATTGACTTAACAGCAGCTACTCCAAGTGGTGTAGTGCTTAAGGTATTCAATGTGGATGATGGAGTAATGATAGCGTCGACTCCATGTACTATTATAACTCCCAATCTTGGGTTAATAGAGTATACAATCAGAGATGCCCTAGCGGCAACTCGTGTAATGGCAAATATGCAGTTTGAAGTAACTACTCCTACCAACATACTAATAGCTCCGGGTGGTCAGGAACAAGGACTCTGGGTGTATTAATATGGCTGAACATGACTGTGAGAACTTAGAAGAGATTCGGGACATTACTAAAGCAGTAGGATGTCTTATAACAGATGTTGCCATTGTGAAGAGAGATACATCAGATCTAAAAGAATTATCAACTAGCATGAGTAAGTGTATTGAGGCATTAACAAAGTCATCTATTATATCCCAGGAGAGCCACATTACACGTGAACAGTTCTATACTAAATTCGAAGAGTTCGCAAGTAGTCGTGCTGAGATTATGAAGACATGTGCTACTGATTTCAATACCTATAAAGATGAAGTAGATGTAGTACTAGATGATCTTGATAAACGCATAACTGCCAATAAGGTGGTATGTGACGACTTTAATGATATAAAAAAGATGGTATACGGAATTATCGTAACCATTACAGTATTCTTGATCATCGAAGGATATAATCTACTAATCCATCGGGTGATCTAATCATGCAGTTTGAATTTACTCGTGATGAGGCAGAGAAGATTCTAACTGCTATCCTACTTCATAAAAAGTATAGAGTGGAGGGGTATGATGAGATTGTAGCGAAGTTGGTAAAGGAGCTTGATTCAACTTAGTCTCTCCATCTCCTTCCTAAAGGCAGCTACATGTATATCCAGACTCCATAATGGATTTAACTCTTGTATCTTCTGGATGTATTCTATACCTGCCACTTGAATGGTTGGTATGTCGTATCGAGATGATATAATCACCTGATTGAGTTGATATACATATCTCGATAGCATTACACTATTCTTAACCTGTAGCCACTCTTGTGCTATATTATCTTTTCTAAGTCTCGCTGCTACTAAGCGTGCTTCTAGTATTATCTTTCTTCGCTCGAGTAGCATAAGTTCATTTTCCGTTTCACTTATTGTATCTTCTACAATTCGTGTACGTAGTCCTACTGCTACATCTCCGAAGATATCCGAGTCTGCAATTTCTAATGCTTGACTTGCCAGTGCTGATAGTTTAATTCCAAGATCTTCTTCTACACGTTCAGCAAGTGCAAGATCTACCCACACTGTTGTGCGTCCTTTTTGAACCATGTTAGGCAGCTCCTGTTCTCCCTACGGTCGGGTCGTTTATGATAGCGGGCATAGCTTTAAACCTCTCCTAGCTTTATGTCTATGTTATTGCACAAGTGTGATGGGTAGTTTTTGGTGTGAATCCATGGCTGGATATGTATACACATGCTACTCACTCATCCAAAGTTATTAGAGCACCTTTGACCTTTACGATACCAAACTTTTGCATTTCTGCTAGCTTTTCGAATACCATCTTAGCGTTCCAGCCAATCATTGCACACTCTTTTGCTATTTGGTTCCGGTCGCAGGACTTACCATGTAGGACAAGGATCTTTCTAATCTGAAGATAATCAAGTCCAGCATATACATCGCCTCTCCACTTCTTCTGAAGTTCAAGTAGGTGGACTAATCTCTTATCAGATAGATCCATATGCATCTTACGTTCGATAGGTTGTGTCATCAGATGGAACCCAATGATGATACGATTGAAGTAGCTAGTCTCGAATGAGTACATATCTTGCTTGTGATAGAATGATAGGATGTCATCTCCTAATGTTATCTCTTCGATGATACCCATACGTCTACATGTTTCATCAATGTTGTCCCATAATAGAGCCATCTTGCCTCTATCTGGTTTCATATTCTGTGTACGATGCATGATATCCATAATCTCATCATTATCATGTTTTGTTGGAACGAAGATCATTACACACAATCTACGTCCAAGTCCAGAGGACAAATCATAGCTACCAGGTTGTACACCCGTCCAGAGTGTAAGGAATGTTCGATATGCAATAACACCTGAACCAAGACGTTTATTCACATGTCCATGATCAAGTGCAGCAAGCAACTGAGTCTCCATTTGGGAGTTCATCTGGTTCTTCAGGGCCTCAGTGATCCCTTTGAACTCGTCGATGAAGAGAATGCCATCTTTGTTTAATTCAGCACTACCGGGATTATTGATGGCTAGACCATTCACCGACGCGATGGTTCCAACAAACCCAGCTTCTGTTAATGTTTGCTCACTTGCCATGGAGATTGATGTCTTGTGGAATATTCCATTGGGATCTCTTCCCATAACATCTCCATAGTATGTCTTCATAAATCCTGATGGACTAATGAATAAGAGGTGTAGTCGCATATTTGGAAGTTGCTTCCCAACATAGTATATCTCCCGCTGTTGGTTCATTAGATTGAACGCATGGATAGCATAACTACAGATATAGTAGGGAGAGTATGTCTCATGTGCGTATGCTTCCCTACTGTTAAGTTCATCTAGTATTTGGTCGTAGATTGTTTCTGTCATCATTCCACCTGCTTGAGTACTCTATGTATCTCAGTAGCTTTGGCAGGACCTATTCCTCTAATTAGTTGAAAGTCCTTCTTATTAGCTTTACAGAGTCCTTCAATTGATCGATGCTGATCTAGAAGTTGACTAAGTTGTATCGTGCTAACACCTAAAAGTCTAGCACATAAGATATCTGGATCTCTTCTTACTGGTACCTGGTATTTACCTTTATCTATAGCAACCATAGTTTTGATCATGGTTATGAGACCTTCCCATTCATCATGTATCCAAAATGGTTGTATGTTGTATCTATACGCAGCAGCTGCAATACCTCCAAAGAGTATATTAGGATCTACTGTAAGTGGACCATTTGGTTTTGGTATATCCTGCATCTCTTTGACAAAGTCCTTAACACTTCCAGTTACGAGTAAGAATGTTACCTTATCTGTGTGAACTGACATACGATGCATTTGATCATAGAACCGTCTAGTTGGTCCCGTGATGCTTCCATATAGATCAGCCATCTTCTTTCGTTCGAATAAGCACTTGGAGGATTCATAGTCACCCTCCTTCAGAGTAGCTCGTTCGAACTTAAGATCGGGAAATGTATTAACCAGGAACTCTATATACTTTGGAGGCTCTCGAGTATCTACTTTAATACTAGACATTCTTACACCAACATCTTGCCTTTCCTACATACAGATACCACATTGTGCTGATGGATACTTTCGTAGTGAGTACATACTACAACCCAGTCCTCAACAAATCCATCGATAGCATTACCGATCACACGTGATGCATCTTCAACAAAGAGATTTGTTTGTCCTGCTCGTTTACACCAGTCAAGTTCATCTGGACGCTTCATATATGGAACTGGAACTAGATCTACAACATCAACAACTCGTGATACAATTGTAGTAAGTAGCTCATCTAGATCATCATCAGTATCAAGCTGTCCAGTGATACGTGTCATAGCTCGTTGCATGTGTGGATGACCATCTTCTTCACTCTCACACATAGCTGCAGCACATGGACATACACTAGCATATGGTACCTCAATGGTTAAGAACCAGTCTTCGGTATCTTGAGTAATAACACCTTCTAGCTTGCATTTGATAAAGATGTCTTGTTCATTCTCAAGTTGATGTGCCTGTTCCCAATCACATTCCCAATATGCTGAGGATGCATTATGACTATCTAGAAGACTCTCTAGTAGTTCATGATTGATGCTAATGGTAGCGTTAGCATGATCTCTTAAACATCCACTAAGACGAGACATATGAATACCATTCTCGTCTTGTAGATCCACATATGCTGCTTGTGTTGTGATTGTTCGTCGAGATGAGAAGTCTCGCTGGTATTGTTTATATCCAACGATACCTACCTTCTCAAGTGCTCTTTGTCCGTTCTTTAGTTTTGCATAGTCTGGAAGTAATCTTACACATGAATCCATTATCTCATCTCCCTTGAAAGTCGTACACAGTATCCATCTCGTTCATGCCAGGCTCGGCAGATAGCAAATGGAATTCCTAGAGCATGTGGCATTCCATCTAAGCAAGCTGTGTGATCTCCTAGAACATTGTACGG
>Ga0315295_10001768_pt1 | contig 18481 bp, 21 predicted proteins | sample YL17G14_0_MG_FD_204453 | JGI IMG/M metagenome (GOLD analysis project Ga0315295, IMG submission 204453) | Sediment microbial communities from Yellowstone Lake, YNP, Wyoming, USA - YL17G14_0 | ecosystem: Environmental > Aquatic > Freshwater > Lake > Sediment | place: USA: Wyoming | collected... | reverse complement strand
TTGGCGGCGGCCTGGGCCAGGGCCGGGTCTTCCTTCCCCGAATTCTGTCCGACGGAGATCAGGATGACTCCATTCCCGGCCTTGGCAAATAGACGGGCGGCTTCGGCCAGGTTTTCCGCGGGAACCCCGGTCTGGGCCTCTACCTTCTGGGGAGAGATCGATTCCAGGGCCTGTTTCAGGGCCTCCATCCCTCCGGTGCGGGTTTGAATGAACTCTCCCTGGGCCAGGCCTTCCTTGAGAATCACGGCCATCAGGCCGTCGACCAAGGTCACCTCGCTTCCCGGTTTCACCCTCAGGCTCAGGGCGGAGAACTTTTTGAGGTAGATGTCCCGGCTGTTCACGACGATGAGTTTGGCCTTCCGGCGTTTCACCGCCAGGACCACCTCGGACTTGATCACCGGGTGGGTTTCCGAGAGGTCGGAGCGCAGGGCCAGGATGACGTCGGCCTTGCGGATCTCGTTGATCGAGTTGGTGGAAGCGGCATACCCCAGGGAATCCCGCAAGGCCAGGTGGGCGGCATAACTGTATCCACCGGCATGGTCGATGTGGTTCGTCCCCAGGACCCCCCGGCAGAATTTCTGGAAAAGGTAGAGCTCTTCATTGGTGAGACGGGGGGAGGCCAGGCCGGCGAGGGTCGATCCCCCCATTTCCGTCTGGATCTCTTTCAACCGGCGGGCCACCAGGGCCAAAGCCTCCTCCCAGGTGGCTTGGACCAGCTCTCCGTTTTTGCGGATGAGGGGAGAGGCCAGGCGCTTGGGGCTGTGGATGTACTCCCAGCCGAAGCGTCCCTTCACGCAGAGGTTCCCCTGGTTCAGGCCCAGGTCCTCATCGGCCCGGACACGCATGACCTTATTGTTCTTCGTCCCCACCAGCAGGGTGCAACCGACTCCGCAATAGGCGCATACCGTGGGGGTCTCCTTCAGCTCCCAGACCCGGCCCTTGTGGAGGAAGATCCGGTCGTTCAGGGCGCCCACGGGGCAGACGGAGACGCACTGGCCGCAGAATTCGCAGTTTAGGGGCCGGTCGAGGTCGGTGGTGATCCGGGTTTTCACCCCCCGGTTGACGAAGGAAAGCTCGCTCGCCCCCACCACTTCGTCGCAGATCCGCACGCACATGCCGCAGAGCATGCAGCGGTTCGGGTACCGCTCGATAAAGGGGGAAACGTGATCCACCGGCAGGTCGGTCTTCTCCCCTTTAAAGGGATTGTCCGCCACCCCGTACTCATACACCAGGTTCTGCAGGTCGCACCATCCGCCGGCATCGCAGACCGGGCAGTCCAGGGGATGGGAGATGAGGATGAGCTGGAGCTGGGTCCGGCGGGCCTTGATGATCTCCGGGGTGTTGGTCAGGATGTCCATCCCGTTGCGGACGGGGGTGAAACAGGCCATGAGGAATCCCCGGCGCCCCTTCTGCTGGACCACGCACATGCGGCAGGCGCCGAAGGGCATGAGCCGCTTGTTGTTGCAGAGGGTGGGGATCTTGATCCCCGCTTTGGCCGCGGCGTCCAAGATCATCGTTCCCGGGGGAACGGAGACCTGGACTCCGTCAATGGTCAGCGTTACCATCTTTTCTTCTTTAGCCATTCCTAACCCGCTTTTAATTTTTTTAGCCACAGAGATCACAGAGGTCACAGAGACTGAGAAATAGAAGTCTATAACCTTTTTATTATTTCTCTGTGCTCTCTGTGCCCTCTGTGGCTGATGTTTTATTCAATCGCCCAGAATTTACAGGCCCGGATGCACGACTTGCACTTGGTGCACAGGTCCAAGTTGATCTTGGCCGGTTTTTTCTTCTCCCAGGTCACCGCGCCCACGGGGCAGGCCTTCAGGCAGAGCCCGCACATCTTGCACTTCTCTTCATTCACCCGGAAGCGGATCAGGGCCCTGCAATCCAGGGAGCGGCAGCGTTTGTCCCTGATGTGCTCGTCGTACTCGTGCCGGAAGTGGCGGATGGTGGAGAGGACCGGGTTGGGGGCCGACTGGCCCAGGCCGCAATGGGACATCTTCACGATATGGCGACCCAGGTCCTCCAGAAACTCCACGTCTCCTTCCCGGCCTTTCCCCCCCACGATGTCTTCGAGTTTGCGGAGCATCACCTTGAGACCGGTCCGGCAGGGAACGCACTTGCCACAGGACTCATCCACGCAGAAGTCGGTGAAGAACCGCGCCGAGTCTACCATGCAGGCGGCTTCGTCCAAGATGACGATCCCGCCCGAGCCCATGATGGCCCCGGTGGCTTCCAGGGATTCGTAGTCCACCGGGGTGTCCAGTAGACTCTCCGGAACAAACCCGCCCGAAGGACCTCCCAGCTGGGCGGCCTTGAATTTTTTCCCGCCCTTGATCCCGTCCCCGATGTCGAAGACGATGGAGCGAAGGCTGATTCCCATGGGAACTTCCACCAGCCCGATGTTGTTCACGCACCCGGCCAGCGAGAAGACCTTGGTCCCCTTGCACTTCTCGGTTCCCAGGCTGTTGAACCACTTGGCCCCGTGGAGCATGATCTGGGGCACGTTGGCGAAGGTTTCCACGTTGTTCAGGACCGTGGGCTGGCCCCAGAGGCCGGCTTCAGCCGAGCGGGGAGGCTTGGCCCGGGGCATTCCCCTCTTCCCTTCCAGGGAAAACATGAGGGCCGTGGATTCGCCGCAGACAAAGGCCCCGGCCCCGGGGTAGACAAAGGCGTCGAAATCGAACCCGGTCCCGAAGATATCCTTTCCCAGGAGGCCGTAATTCCGGGCCTGCTCGATGGCCAGGTTCACCCGTTTGATGGCCAGGGGGTACTCGGCGCGGACGTAGAGATACCCTTCGTGGGAATCCACGGCTTTGGCGCAGATGGCCATGCCCTCCAGGACGGCGTGCGGGTCGGCCTCCAGGACCGACCGGTCCATGAAGGCCCCGGGGTCTCCTTCGTCGCCGTTGCAGATCACGTATTTCGGGAAACGGTCGTATTTCCGGCATTCCTCCCACTTTTCGCCCGTAGGAAACCCCGCGCCCCCCCGGCCCCGCAGTCCCGATTCCTTGACCTCGGCGATGATCTGCCCGGGGGTCATCTGGGTCAAGGCCTGGTGCAGCGCCATGTAGCCGTCCTTGGCGATGGATTCGTCGATGGATTCGGGGTCGATCAGCCCGCGGTTGCGCAGAACCCGCAGCACCTGGAGGCCGAAGAAAGGAATGTCCTTCATCCGGGGAATGGCTTCCTTCTTGACCGGTTCCTTGTAGAACAGCTTGGGAACCGGGCGGCCTTTCATAATGTGCTCTTCCACAACCAGGGGCATGTCTTCGGGGGTCACATGGCCGTAGAAGATTCCTTCGGGGTACACCACCATGATGGGGCCTTCGGCGCAGAATCCGTTGCATCCGGTGATGACCACCCGGACTTCCTGGTCCAGTCCCCGGGCCTTCAGCTCCTTCTCCAACCGCTCCCGCACCTTGAAGGCTCCGCAGGAAACGCAGGCCGTTCCGGCGCACATTAATATATGGGAACGAAATACTCTAGCCGCCATCCTGAACCTCCCTAGGACCTAAAAACAGTGCCTCAAGTCAAAAAAAATCATGTTGTCAGTTCCCGGTTCCCGGTTCCCCGTTGCCGGTTAAAGGCAAGGGCTGTTCAACTGGTAACAGGCAACTGGCAACCGGCAACCGGTTTTATTCCGCAATCCGCAATTCTAAAAGGTCGTTTCACTCCCGATGGCCAGGGCGTATTTTTCCACGATCTTCCCCCCCAGGACGTGATCGGAGAAAATTTCCCGCATCTTGTCCGGGGTCAAGTCGATGTATTTCACCGGTGGCTCCCCCATCCGTTCCACGGTGATCATGGGCTCCCGGTTGCAGAGCCCGGCGCATCCCGAGGTGACCACGACGACGTCTTTGATATCCTTTTTCTGGATCTCATCCAGAACCGCGGTCATGACCGCCCGGGCCCCGGACGCCAGCCCGCAGGTGCCCATGTGGACGTTGACCCTAGCCCGGTACCCCCCTTCCCGCAGGGTCACCGCGGCCCGCACCGACTCCTTTATCTTTTTCAGGTCCTCGATGGATAGCTTGGCCATTCCTTTCCCCCTCCCCTAAAACCTTTCAATCTTTCTTCCTGACCTCTATCGCTTGATCCGGCCCGGGCCCCAAATTCATCCTGTGCTAGGAAGCTCCCAAATCCTCCAGCCCCGACTGGATGAGCGTCCGCAGGGCGGATACGACCTGGGGAGCATCCAAGGGAATCTCCCCCAGGTCCGCCTTGATCTCCCGGGTATCCAGGGAAAAGGTTTTGCCCTCTTTCCGGTGTTCGTAGAGGAGGTCCACCTGCGGATGACCGATCATCAGGGTGATCAGGGTATCCCGGATGTTCCCCAGGGGTTTCCGGTCGATGTGGCTGTGTTGAAAGGTGGCCCTCACTCTCGTTCCTTTTCCCGGAAAGGACTGAATCCGGAGTTCCCCGTTGCTCATGCGGCAGGCCTCTTCGAGGAGCGGCAGCCCGAGACCCACCCGCCGGACCGTCTTGGTGGTGAAGAAGGGATCCAGGGCTTTCTGGGCCCTCTCCTCGTCCATCCCGCAGCCGTCATCGACAATCTCGATGACCATCCGGTCCGCGGAAATATTCTCTTCGACTCGAATCTCCACCTGCCGGGCCCCGGCGGCCAGGGAGTTTTCCACGATATCCAATATGTGTAAAGATAGATCCTGCACGGTCGGAACGGGATCATCTTCGTCCGGTGATTCCCAGTTGATACAGTCGTCCCACCACCTCAAAGGCCGGCAGGTCGGACAGGAGGAGGGGGACCTGCTCCTCCTCCGCTTTGGCCAAGGTCTGTTTTTCCGGCTGCCTCCCCCCGATGAGGATGATCCCGGCCAGCTCCTTGAGCGTCGCCACGGCGATGATGTTCGGGTGGATCTGGAGGGTCACCCAGATGTCCCCCGGCTTGGCATTGGCCATGACGTCGCTCAGCAGGTCGCTCACATACCCCTGACCGAACTCCCGGGTGAGCCTGATCAGACCCGCCACGGGCTTCAATCCCAGTTTCTCGGCAGCCTCCCGCAGGGTCATGGGGCCGACCCCTCCTTCCGTTCAGCGGTCGATTTCGGCCAGGACGATGTCGATCGATCCGATGACCGCCACCACGTCCGATATGAGCCGCCCTTGCACCATCACCGGCAGGGCGCTCAGGTTGATGAAAGAGGGCGGCCGCACCCGGAACCGCCAGGGCTTGTTCGTCCCGTCGCTGACCAGGTAGAATCCCAGCTCCCCCTTGGGGGACTCGATGCTGGCGTACACTTCCCCCGCGGGAGTGGGGAATCCGGCGCTGGCCAGGTGGAAATGATGGATCAGGGATTCGATACTCTCCTGCACCCGGTCCTTGGGCGGATAGACCACCCTGGGATCATCTGCCAGAATCGCGCCGCCGGGCATTTTGTCCAGGACCTGGCGGACGATTTCATTGGACTGGCGCACCTCCATCATCCGCACCCTGTACCGGTCGTACACGTCGCCGTTCTTTCCCGTGGGGACGATGAATTCGTAATTCTCGTATCCGCTGTAGGGCATGGCCTTGCGCAGGTCCCACGGCATGTTGGAGGCCCGCAGGTTGGGGCCGGTCAGCCCCCAGTTGACGGCCTCCTGCGCCGAAATGACTCCCACACCCTGGGTTCTCTTCAGCCAGATTTTATTCTTGGTCAGGAGCGTCTCATACTCATCCACGTGGGCGTTGAAGGTGCGGGTGAATTCCCGGCCCTTCTCTTCGAGCCCCTCGGGCAGGTCCTGGGCCAGACCGCCAACCCGGAAGTAGGAGGGGGTCAGGCGGGACCCGCAAATCATCTCAAACATGAACAGGATCTCATCCCGTTCCCGCAGGGCATAGAATAAGGGAGTCATGGCCCCGATGTCATGGGCATGGGTCCCCAGCCAGAGGAGGTGGCTGGAAATCCTCTGCAGTTCGCTGAGCAGGACCCGGATGGCCTGCGCCCGGGGAGGAACTTCCAGTCCCAGGAGCTTCTCCACCGCCAGGACATAGGCCAGGTTGTTGGTCATGCCGGCCACGTAATCGAGGCGATCGGTGAGAGGAATACACTGGTGATAGGTCTTGTTCTCAGCCAGCTTCTCCAGACCGCGGTGGAGGAACCCGATGTCCGGGGTGGCCTTGACCACCACCTCGCCGTCCAGCTCCAGGATCACCCGCAATACGCCGTGGGTGCTGGGGTGCTGGGGGCCCATGTTGAGGATCATGGTATTGTTGTCGCCCATCTCCATCCTTCTCCATCGCCCGGGATTTATCATCAGCCCCGGAGCGGATAATCTTTGCGAAGGGGATATCCCTGCCACTCCGGGGTGAGCAGAATGCGCCGGAGGTCGGGGTGTCCCGTGAACGCGATTCCATACATGTCAAAGGCCTCCCGCTCCATCCAGTCGGCGGCCTTCCAGACGGAGAAGACGGAGGCGATCTTCGGGTCGGTTCCCGGCAGGGAGACCTTCAGACGGAGCCTCAGCCGGGTGCGGGTCGAGCAGAGGTGATAGACTACCTGGAACCGGGGCTCCCGGGGCAGATAATCGACCCCGCAGAGATCGATCAGGAAGTCAAAGGCCATTTCCGGGTCATCGCGCAAAAACCGGCACAGGGACAGAAGGTCCTCGGGCCGGATTTGCAGGGTGGTCTCCCCCCGAAACGCGCCGACCTCGAGGACCGCTTCGGGAAACTTCTTTTTCACCCGTTCCGCAACGGTTGCCAAATCCATGGTTCCTTACCTTTCCAGCAGCTTCTCTGTGCTGATCTTCTCGTGGAGCTTGATGATTCCGTAGAGGAGAGCTTCCGGCCGGGGAGGACACCCCGGGATGTACACGTCCACGGGGAGGTACTGGTCGATCCCCTGAACCGTGGCATAGGTGTCGAAAATTCCGCCGGTGGAAGCGCAGGCTCCCATGGCGATGACCCATTTGGGTTCGGGCATCTGTTCATAGATCCGGAGCACCGCCGGAAGCATCTTCTTGGTCACCGTCCCAGCCACAATCATGAGGTCCGCCTGGCGGGGAGAGGCACGAAAGACCTCCATCCCGAAGCGGGCCAGGTCGTACCGGGCCGCAGCGGTGACGATCATCTCCAGGGCGCAGCAGGCCAGCCCGAACCCTGCCGGCCACAGGGAGGAGCGCCGCGCCCAGTTAACCAGCTTCTCCAGGGAGGTGGTTAAGACATTGTTCCCCAGGTGAGTTTCTATTCCCATTCCAGGGCTCCTTTTTTCCATACGTAAATGAAGCCGACGAGCAGGATGGCCATGAAAACGGCCATTTCCACCAGGCCGAAGATTTTCAGGTCCCGGAAGATCACCGCCCAGGGGTAGATGAAAATGGCCTCGATGTCGAAGATGATGAAGAGCATGGCGATGATGTAGAACTTCACCGAGAAGGGGCTGCGGGCCTGGCCGACGGGGTCCATCCCGCATTCGTAGGGGATCATCTTTTGGGGGGTGACCTTTCGCTTGCCGATGAAGGCGGAGGCGACGATGACGAAAAGGGCAAACCCCACGGCCAGAATGAAGAAAATAAAGATGGGGAGGTAATCGATCAACATGGATTCATTCCCCTTCGGAAGAAAATTTTCCCGGGTGGGAATCAAGAAGGCGCACCAAAGCGTTCAGGGTTAAACGACATCCCCTAACGGTCCACCCAAAAAAGGTCTATAATATTTTTGTGAAAAAGGCAACCCTTAATTTGGCTGAATGCAGATACGGAAAATGATGTATCAAAAGACGATAGCTCTTGTCAAGTATTTTATTTTTGAGCCCCCCTTCATGGGGGCGGAAGGACAGCGCCCAGGGGCAAAAAAAATTCGCGCGGGCGGGATTCTGGGTGATTTTCGTCCGGCGTGTCCTTCGGCGGGCGGCGCTGCATTTCCGGCTATGGCGGCGATTTTTCCACCTCCGCGTCTCTCTCCATCCAATACCCAATAAGAAAGGATAGCTTGCCGCCCCATTTTCTCCTATGCTATACATCATGCCTCGATTCGGAGGGAAGAGTCAAGGAAGAGCCATGAAAAAAGAAAAACTCTCGGTTAAGGATAAAAGGCTTCTGGCGCAGATCCAGGGAGACCTTCCGGTCGCCTTGACTCCTTTCGCGGAAGTCGCCCGGAGGGCAGGCTGGAGAGAGGAGAAACTTCTCCCCCGGGTCCGGGGATTCGTCCGCAGGGGAATGATCCGGCGGTTCGGAGCCATCCTGCGACATCAAAAGGCGGGCTACCAGGGAAACGCCATGGCGGTGTGGAAAGTCCGGGAAGACCAGGTCTCCCGGGCGAGCCGGCAGGTGGCCTCTTTTCCCGCCGTCAGTCACTGCTATCTTCGTACTCCCCTCCCGGAATGGCCCTTCAACCTGTACACCATGATTCACGGGCGGAGCGAAGAAGACTGCCGCCGCATCGCCGGGAGAATTTCCCGGAAGACCGGGCTCAGGCACTACCGGCTTCTCTTTTCCCGACGGGAGCATAAAAAATCGAGCATGACCTATTTCTGATGATCCCGCAAGAAGCCGCCACCGAACCGGGGCCTCCCGGGATACGTTTTAACTTCAAACCCTTAGACTGGGCGAAATTCCATCTCCGGGGGGTTGAAAAAAATAGAAAAAACTCCTTGACAATTTTTTTGGGGATATGTTAGTAAACCTTTGAATGAATATTCATTCATCAACGTTAAAAGGGAGGACTGCGAGGGAGATTGGATTGGATCTGGGAACCTGGTATCATGAACTGACTCGTCGGGGATCTGGATCCAATGGAGGAAAATAAGGATAAGAGGTTCTACCGTCAGTTTGCGCGCTACAGCGCCCTCGGCCTGGAGATGGGCCTCTCCGTGGCCATCGGGTTGGCGATTGGATATTATCTGGACCGATACTTCCAGACCAAACCGTGGCTCACCGTCATTTTCCTGATTCTGGGTGTTGCCGCAGCGTTCCGCAGCCTTGCTTCCCTGGCAAAAGAGATTGACAAAGGAGAGCGAAAAAAGTAATCTCCCCCTGTCACCGGGGCAGCAGGAAGCCCAGAAGCTGATTTCCATCGAGAAGCGCAGCGCCCAGATCCTGGTTCTCTTTTTTCTGGCGAGTCTCTGGTTTCAAAGCTGGGCCGTCTCCCTGGGAATCATCCTGGGCGGGGGAATCGCCCTGCTCAATTTTCGCTGGCTCGGGCGCATCCTGAGCGGGTACCTCTTCTCCGGGAAGAAGTATTCCCTCTTTCAGCTGGTGGGAAAGTTCTTTTTCCTGCTGGTGGTCATTTTCGTGGTGATTCGTTACGTCCGGGTGAACCCGGTGGCCTTGGTGGCCGGAATCTCCGCCGTGGTATTCGGAATCGTGATCGAAGCCGTCCGACAATCTCTGGGGACTCATAGAAAGGGAGCATGGTAATGGCCGGACACGCCCCATTTACCTGGTTCCACTACATCCCGGGCGTTGGAAGCCTGCCGCACCAGGTCTCCATGGCCCTGTTTGTGCTGTTGCTTATTTGCGCGCTGGCCTATGCGGGCTTCAAGAAGGTGGCCACCGGGCCGAGGGAAGAGGCTCTGGTTCCCTCCAGCCGTCTGACGGTCCGGAACATCTTTGAACTCTTCACCGAGATGGTCCTGAAGTTCCTGGATGAAATCATCGGCCACCGGGGGAAAGAGTTCCTCCCCCTCATCGGGACGCTGGGGTTCTTTATCTTCTTCTCCAACCTCCTCGGCCTGGTGCCGGGCTTTCTGCCCCCCACGGACAATTTGAACACCACCCTGGCCTGCGCCCTGGTGGTCTTCTTCGCCACCCATTACTACGGGCTTAAGACCCACGGGATCAAGTATCTCAAGCACTTTCTGGGACCGGTCCTGTGGCTCGCCCCCCTGATGCTGCCCATCGAGATCATCAGCCACCTGGCCCGGGTCCTTTCCCTTTCCATGCGTCTTTTCGGGAACATCATGGCGGACCACATGCTCCTGGCCCTGACCCTGGCATCCCCATTGATCCTGCCCCTGTTGCTCTCTCCCCTGTCGCTCTTCCTGGGGGTTTTCGTTTCGCTTATTCAGACGTTCATCTTCATGCTGCTCTCCATGATCTACCTCTCCTTGGCGGTGGAGGAGGCGGAACATTAAAAAATGATTGGGCAACATGGCAATTCAGCAATGTAGGATAGTGGAAGATATTTTATAAAGAAAGGGGAGGTATGGGAGAATGAGAAGAAAAACGATGTGGATCTTAGTCCTGACTTTGGTATTGAGCCTGACCTTTGCGTCCTTCGCCTTCGCTGCCGAGGAGGCCCTGGGCCAGGAGGCCAAGAAGTTCATAGGCCTGGCCTGCGGTCTGGCCATTGCCATTGCCGCCCTGGGAGGAGGCTTGGGGCAGGGCATTGCCATCTCCAAAGGCCTGGAAGGCATTGCCCGGAACCCGGAAGCCCAGCCCAAGATTTTCATCCCCATGATCGTTGGGTTGGCCTTGATTGAATCGTTAGTCATTTATGCTTTGGTTATATCGATCTTGCTGTATGCCAAGCTTTAACCCCGGATTCACAGGCACGCGCCTGAAGAGCACAGGCCCTCTACCGCCTGATGAGCTCGGCGCTGTCTGCCCATGCCTCCTGTGGTTCGACTGCGGCTCATTCTGAATGACTGCCCGTAAAACCCGCCAGGAGTCCATACAAGAGAGAGTCCCATGACCAGTGTTCGCTATGGATTCGTCATTGATTTAAGAAAATGCATCGGGTGCCACACCTGCTCTGTAGCCTGCAAAAGGGAGAATACCGTTCCCTTGGGGGTGTGGCGTTCCTGGGTGAAACAGGTCGAGAAGGGAAGCTACCCCTATATACGGAAATCCTTTCTGCCCCTGCTTTGCAACAACTGCGAGAGCCCCATCTGTGTGACCGTCTGCCCGGTGAAAGCTTCCTACCAGCGCCAAGACGGAATTGCTATGGTGGACCCTCACCGCTGCATCGGTTGCCGGTACTGCATGGCCGCCTGCCCTTACGACGTGCGCTATATCAATCCATTAACCCCCATCGTGCAGAAATGCGATTGGTGCGTGCACCGCCTGGACCAAGGGTTAACCCCGGCCTGTGTGGAGGCTTGCCCCACCCATGCCCGCCATATAGGGAATGTCCGTGATCCCCAAAGTGAGGTCTACCGCCTGATTCAATCCAATCCGGTCATGGTGATGAAACCAGAAATGAACACCCGCCCCATGGTTTATTACATAAACGCCGATCATCTGGCGATGGATGCCCGAGGAGGAGCCCGTTGGAAGACAGTGCACGAGTAATCTATAATGTCCCCTTTGTCATTCCCATTGGCTATTTGATTGCCATTTATTTTTATATTACCGGCCTGCACATGGGTTTCTATACCACTTCGGTCGTGGCCACTCTTTTGGGTAAGCAGGAGTGGAAGCCCATCGGCAAGATCGGAGCGGTGGGCGCTTTGATCGTCTTGGCTGTCGCCCCCGTCTTTCTTCTCGTAGACCTTACCCAGATTTTTCGCTTCTGGCACCTCTTCCCCTATATTAACCTCCGGTCCCCCATTACCTGGGGGACCTTCTTCCTCACCGCCTATCCACCCATAGGCTTGATCTACGCTTGGTATGTGTTCAAAGGAAATTACCGGCTGGCCAAAATCTGGGGTCTATGCGGTTTCCCGGTTGCCGTCAGCGTGCACGGGTACACTGGTTTCATCCTGGCCTTGGGAGCGGGCCGGGCCTTCTGGAACACCTCCTTAAACCCTATTCTTTTCCTGGTTTCCGCTATGGTTTCCGGGCTGGCCCTGATCATCATCATTATCAACATCCGCTACTATTATTTCACCGCGAACGAGGCGGCCGAACAAAAGGCCGCGGATTTGGGCATCATTAACACCCTGGTCAGGATGATGTACCTCTTTTTGATTCTTGAGCTATTTCTGATGGGATGCGACCTCGCCGTATTGGCCAACTCCAAGGCGGAAGAGTACGAAACCTATCTATTGCTCACCCGGGGGAGTTGGGCTCCCCTGTTTTTGGGAGTGGAGCTCACCCTGGGAGGGGTGATCCCTCTCCTCTTGCTTTCGTTCAAACGAATCAGACTTCACCCCATCGGGCAATGGATTGCCTGCCTTTTTATCCTCTGCGGGATTCTGGCTATGCGTATCATCATCGTCGTGGGCGGTCAGAGCGTGATGTTGCATTAGGATGAGGAATCATTGGAGATATCGGTCTTTGGTTTGAAACCCAAGGAGTTTTTCATGAGGAAAGTGACCAGAAGAGATTTTTTAAAATTCGGATTTACCAGCGCAGCCGTAGTTGGTTTCGGGGGCTCTCTTCCCGGCTGCCTCAGCCCTCCCCCGGAATCCTCCAAAAAGATCCTGCGCACGACCGGCAAACCGATAACCGTGGCCAGCACCTGCCTCCTCTGCCCCGCGGGATGCGGGATTCTGGGGGAAGTCACCGACGGCCGGGTAACCGAAATTACCGGCAATCCTAAGCACCCGAATAACCGGGGCAAAATATGTGCCCGGGGCCACGCCGGACTGAACGTCCTTTACGACCCGGACCGCTTGCTTTACCCCTTCAAGCGCTCAGGCGGGCGCGGGGAGGGCCGGTGGAGCCGTATTTCCTGGGATCAGGCCTGGGAAGAAATTTCCAAGAGGCTCGCCGAATTACGCCGTCGGGGGAACTCTGAAGCCCTCTGGATCGAAATGGGCACCCCCGGTTCGAAGGAGCTCTTGGCTCTGCATTTCTTCAAGTCCCTTGGATCTCCGACCCTCTTCACGGATAGCGGGTTCCCCAACGAGGCCCGCATGACAGCCCAGGCACTTACCTGGGGAGCGGAATCCTCGGTCAGCGATGTAGCCAAATCCAAATTCATCCTTAACTTCGGGGCCAACCCTTACGAAAATCATGAACAATATATTTACCTGGCGCAGGGGATGGTGGAAGCGCAGACGGCCAACGCGGCCAAGCTGGTCACTTTCGATGTCCGCCTATCGAACACCGCCGGCAAGAGCCAAGAATGGTACTGGGTAAACCCCGGGACAGACGGAGTGATTGCCCTGGCCATGGTGCAGCATATCATCCAAAAGGGACTTCATGATCAAGAGTTCCTCTCTCGCTGGACCAATTATCCCCTGGCAAAACTGGTGGAGTACCTCTCTCCGTACACTCCCGAGGGAGCAGAAAAGGTCAGTGGGGTCAAGGCAGCGGATATCCGGCGTCTGGCCACAGAGTTCGCCCAGACGAAACCGGCCGTTACCCTGACGGGACGCGGGGTGAGCGGCCATATGAATGGGGTGTTGAATGAGCGTTGCATTGCCCTTTTAAATGCCGCCGTAGGAAATATCGATATTCCCGGAGGGTGCTGTCTGCCCCGCACGATGGATCTTGGCGAGCCCAAATGGAAAAGTCCCTTTTCGTCCTCTCCCCAGGCCTTTGCTGCCCTCAAGGAAGGAAAGGGCCAGCTTGAGTTCTTCTTCGCTTACATGGCCAATCCGGCTTATGCCAATCCCGGCACGGCTGAGACCCTGAAGATCCTTAAGGATGAGAAGCAGGTCCCCTTTTTGGTGGTCGCCGATACCCACTTGACGGAAACGGGGGCATTAGCGGATCTCCTCCTGCCCATGGCTTCTTATCTGGAAAGCTGGAATTTGGAATCCCGGCCCGCCATGGGGCTCATCCCCTGGGTCAGCATTCGGCAACCCATGGTCTCCCCGTTGGGCAAATCCAAGTCCATCGGCGACACCTGCATCGAGCTGGCCGGGCGTATGGGAGGCGATTTTCAGAGAGGACTCCCTTATAAAAGCAACGAGGAGTTCATCGGAAAAGCTGCTGCCCGAATCGAGGGGCTATCCAAGTCTGGGGGGATCGATCTACTCAAGAAAGAAGGGGTATGGTTTGACCCGGCAGCCAAACCGGCTTACCGCTCTTTTGAGAAAAAGGGATTCAATACCCCATCGGGTAAATTTGAGATATTCTCCCGCCGGATGGAGGAACGCGGATTGCCCCCGCTGCCGGCTTATATGCCCATTCAGGCCCACCAGGGAATGAAGGAGGAGGAGTTGATCCTGGTTGTCAACCGGGCCAACGTCATGACTTTGCGCTTGGCGAGCGCCAAATGGCTCGTTGAAATTCTGCATGATAACCCTCTGTGGATCAATCCCGAGACAGCGAAGGCCAGGGGAATTCGTGAAGGGGATCGGGTAAAAGTGTCCTCGGCGACTGGAAGTCTCATCGCCCAGGTACGGTTATCCCATGGCGTTCATCCCCGGGTGGTCACTTTGACCGAAGGACTGGGGCACTCGCAGCTGGGAAAATTCGCCCGGGCCAAAAGGGAAAAGAGCAGCGACTCTGATACCATGTTGATCTGGTGGGATCAGGAAGGAAATGGGGTTAACCCCAATGTATTAATCGCCGCCGACTTTGAGCCGGCTGGGGGTGGGTTAGCCTGGAACGACACGAAAGTGACTTTGCAGAAGGTCTAAGGAAGAACCCCAGGTAGGGACGAGCCGATGGGCCGTACCCTATCGATCTTTTACGAAACCATTAAGCAACAGAGAACCTCCAGAGATACAGAGGCTGGTTATGAAAATACCCTCGCTTCCCAAGCTGCCCAGACTTACCTGGGCGCTGATCATCGCCATTCTCCTCATTCTGGCGGCCATCCCCGGTTTGGGGCTGGTGCGCTTCACCTCGACCCACTCCATTGTCTGCCTGAGCTGTCATCAAAATCAGGATCCCCGGGAGAGGTGGCTTCCCTCCCGCATCCATCCGGCATCGGTGACCTGCACGGATTGCCACTCGAATCCCGGAGAGATCTTTCCACGCAAGTTTTCGGCCAGTGATGACCTGGTGAACCGGAGCTGTCTGGGCTGTCATTCGACCATTTCCCGGGGAGAACAAGCGGACTTGAAAGATGTCCGGATTGTGAAGATTTCCCATAAACTTCATGCCGAGAAAAAAGCTTTCTGCATCGATTGCCATCGCAACATTGAACACGATACCCTCTCTCCTCGAACCAACCGGCCACGCATGGAAACTTGTTACCAGTGCCACCAGGCCCATCCCCGGACCCAGGCCTGCGACAAATGCCATCCCATCAACCTGGTCTATACCAGGAAGTAGGGGCGGTTCGCGAACCGCCCCTTTTTTAAACCGCCCCCTTTCATTAATTTACATCCCCTTTCCAATCTGGTATCATCCTTCTACCCCGTTTTGGATTGCTTACTCCTGCATAATTTTGCTAAGCCATATCGTTTGGGAAAGCCATTGCTGAAATCCCCCCCAACCCCCTTTGCAAAGGGGGTTGGGGGGGATTTCTGGGAGATATTTTCAGAAGGTTAAACCGTTATCTATTTTCAAAGAGCTAGGGTGTTACCCTAATTTATAAATCCTTTTTCCCTGTACTACTTACGTTCAATTTCTGAAATTTTTACTAAGCAAAAAGCATCCCCCCCACCCTAACCCTCCCCCTCGAGGGGGGAGGGGAGGGAGGGGGTGATTCCTTTTGGTTGCGGCTGCGCCGCGCTGTGTTCTCTGTGCCCTCGGTGGCAGAAATTCGGAGGTCTTCCATGCGTTCCATCTTCATCGGGTCCACGGGGGGGGGACCGGGCCAGACCCTGGCCACCTGGGCCTTGGCCGTCCGGCTGAAAGAAAAAGGCCTGAAGGTCGGTTTCTTCAAGCCTTACGGCCTCCTTCCGGATTCAGCGATCTCTTCTCCCGGCAACCTTTGCGACCCTGACGTCCTGCTTTTCAAACAGGTCTTGGAAATTTCCGAGCCGGACGAGATCCTCTGCCCCATTTCCCTCCCGGAGAATCAAGATTCAGCGGGGATTCAGGGCGAAGAGCTCATGGGGAGAATACAGAAGGCCTTCCTGGAGGTCTCCCGGGGGAAAGATGTGGTTTTAATCATGGGAGGCAAGGAAATTTTTTTTGGGGAAGGGGGGCCCGGCCTCTCGGACGGCGTATTGGTCAAGTCTTTTGAATCATCCGTCCTGCTGGTCGACCGCTACCAGCGAGATAACCTGACTTTTTATTCGGTTCTTTCTCTGAACTCCTTCCTTGAGGGGCGGGTGAAATCGGCCATCCTCAATCACGTGGCTCCGGATAAGATGGACCACGTGAAAACCAGGGTGGTTTCCTTCCTCCAGCAGAAGGGCGTGAAGTCGGCAGTGGTCGTTCCTGAAGACCCCATTCTTGCCGCTCTCACGGTGTCCAGCATAGCCCACATCACCGGGGGGGAAATCCTCGGCGGTGCTCAGGGAGAAAGGAATTTAGTGCAGACTTCGACCATCGGAGCCAAGCAGCTGGAAGGCTCGCTCTCCATCTTCAAGCAGGTGTACAACAAGGTGATTCTAGTGGGGTTGAATCCCGAGGAAAGACCCGTGTCCGGGATCATTTTGACCGGAGGAAAAACCCCCAGCGAAAGGGTGGTCAAGGTGGCGCAAGATCGGGGGATCCCCCTGATTCTGACCCGGGCGGACACTTTTCAAGTGATGGATCGTCTGGAAAAGGCCAAACCGGCCTTAACCTCCAAGGACGAATTCAAAGTCCACCGCTTCCTCCGATTGATCGATGAGGTCAATGGCGGAAGCCGATGGGTGGAAGAACTGCTTTGAGAAGTTTCGGGTTCCGGGTTTCGAGTTTCGGGTTCAGGTTTCACCTTACATCCTTTTTCCCTTTCATGTTTAATTTTAGACATTTTAGACATTTCGAATTTTAGGCATTGCTCTTATGCCTTGGCTCAAACGCATCAACTCCATGTCCCAGAGCGAAAAGGAGGGCTTGTACCGACTGCTCATCCCCCCTTCGCTCTTCAAGCGGTTCCGGATCAATCCGCTGACCTTTACGGATTATGAGGGGAACCGGTTGGTCCGATTCTACTGTCCCGAGCGGGAAGAGACGGTGATGATCGAGGTGAAGCGAAAACTCGAGGACCCGGACCCCATTTACTCCATTCAGGCGTCGGACGGGCCGGACTATACCCAGGTGAACTGGGACTTTCTGATCGTGAACGATCCCGGCGGCGAGCGATTCAACATCGATGTGGATGAGAAGGGACGGGACACCATGTGGGGGAGGGCTTCCCGCAACCTGTCCGAAGAGGTAAAAGCCCAACGGGCCGGCATGGCCCCCGGTCAGGTCCGCAAAGGCCTGGGGATGACTCGAGAGGTCATCACCGGCCTGGAATATTTTGCCAAGATTTTAGATATTAAGACCATCAGCCTGGAGGCGCTCTTTTATCACAATGCCATCGTGTATGAGCGCTGCGGGTTCACCTATTTTGAAGGCTTCAAGCGAATGACCCGGATTCACCAGGCTTTCCAGGCCGGAGGAAAGCTTTTCAAGTTGCTCGACGGATCGAACCCCTTCCGCCAGCCGGGGTTCGAAAAGACCGTCCGCGGCCGCTCCTGGGCCATTCACGACGGGGTGGTCAGCGAAATTGATGATGATGTCCTCGACGAAGGCTGGTATTCCCCCAAGATGTACCTCCTGGTCGGCCAGCCCCGCACCGCCACCACCTTCCCCGACGCTGTTTATTGATTCACCCGGGATTTTCCCGGTAATCAAAACGCCTTTCCGAATTGAGGGTGGAAAAATCCCTTGCCCAGGATCCGTATTTGATATATACTTATTAATATATACCAAATCGGAGGATTCAATGGAAATTGCCAAGATTTTCAGGAATGGGAAAAGCCAAGCAGTTCGGCTGCCCAAGAAATTTCGGTTTGAAGGGGGCGAGGTTTATATAAAAAAGATCGGCAATACCGTAGTCTTAATCCCCAAAGATAATCCCTGGGGCTCCTTTTTAGAAAGCCTGGATAAATTCAGTGATGACTTTTTGCCCGGGAGGGAGCAGCCCAAACTGGAAAAACGAAGGGCCCTGTGATGCGGTATATGCTGGATACAAATATGTGCATTTATATCATCAAGAAGAAGCCTTCCCGGGTGTTGGAGCGCTTCAAAACTTTTGGAGTCTCAGACATCGGCATTTCCACCATCACCCTCTCGGAGCTTGAATATGGAGTTGCCAAAAGCAGCCGGCAGGAGCAAAACAGAGAAGCCTTGATTGAGTTTCTGGGCCCTCTGGAGATTCTTCCTTTTGATGAAAGGGCCTCCCGCCATTATGGAGAAATCCGGATTCATTTGGAAAGAAAAGGAATTTCCATCGGCGCCATGGATCTTCTTATCGCCTCTCATGCCTGTAGCCTGAATCTGCCGCTGGTAACCAACGATACCCGGGCATTTAAAAGAATTCCAGGATTGCAGATCGAAAACTGGGTCTAACGCTTTCTAAGCCTCCTTTCGCCCCGAATCCTTCTTTTCATCCCCGAACTCCCACCATTTTGCAGATTTAGGGATCAGTCTATTTCCCCAGCCCGGGGGTGGCTTGCGCTGATGCCTCCCTGGAGTAATTGGGGTCACCCATTAAAAGGCCCCTGTCAAGAGGGAAAACTTATCCTGTGCGAGAAAATTTATTTTCTCGCTGAACTCCACTATCGAGTTACCGCCATCTCCACCTTTGCCGAGATTTCTTTCAAAT
>Ga0315295_10001767_pt1 | contig 18491 bp, 12 predicted proteins | sample YL17G14_0_MG_FD_204453 | JGI IMG/M metagenome (GOLD analysis project Ga0315295, IMG submission 204453) | Sediment microbial communities from Yellowstone Lake, YNP, Wyoming, USA - YL17G14_0 | ecosystem: Environmental > Aquatic > Freshwater > Lake > Sediment | place: USA: Wyoming | collected... | reverse complement strand
GCCCTCTACGACGTCGGTTGCTACACGACGAGCGTCGCGCGCCTCGTCTTCGGCGCGGAGCCCGTTTCGGTTTTCGCCACCGCCCGGATCGACCCCGCGACGGGCGTGGACATGACGACGGCCGCGATTCTCGAGTTCCCCGGCGGCCGCTTCGCCCATTGCGACTCGAGCTTCGAAGCGCACTTCCAGAGCCGGCTTCTCGCCGTCGGGACCGAAGGGACGCTCGCTCTCGACCGGGCCTTTTCGACCAAGGATTTCGATACCGCGATCGAGGTCATCCAGGGCGACGCGAAAGAGGCGGTGCGCATCCCGCAGGCCAACATGTTCACCCTGATGGTCGAGCATTTCGGTGACGCCCTCTTGGGGCGGGCGCCCCTCCTCTACCCTCCGGAGGACGCCTTCGGCAACATGCGCGCAATCGACGCCTGCTTCGAGTCCATCCGGACCGGGCGGGCCGTCACTTTTCAATAAAAAGTTGAAAACGTGTCGGCGCGGTGCTTTAATACGCGCGGAGTTATTCATGAAAAACCGTCCGCGTCATTCTGTCACGCTTCTTTTCTCGCTCGTTTTCTTCCTCGTCTCTTGCCATGGCTGTCAGTCGACGAACGGGGACGGCCCCCAAGGAGTCACGCCGGAAGAAAGCTTTCAAAAAATCATCCCCGCCTTGATGTCGAAATGGAACATCCCCGGAGGGGCCGTGGCCCTGGCCCGGAACGGGACGGTCGTCATGACCGAAGCGTACGGCCTAGCCGATAAGACCGGCAACGTTGCGGTGACCACGAACTCTCTGTTCCGCATCGCCAGTCTCTCGAAGCCGGTCACGGCCGTGGCCGCCCTCAAGCTCTATGAAGGCGGCCTTCTCGATCTCAACGCCAAAGTGTTTGATATCCTCGACGATATCGACCCGCTTCCTGGCGCGACCGTGGACCCGCGGCTCGCCGATGTCACCGTCCTCGACCTCCTCAGGCACTCCGGAGGTTGGGACCGCAACGCGAGTTTCGATCCGATGTTCCGGTCCCGGGAGATCGCGGCCGCGATGGGCGTTCCCACGCCGGCAGACGCCGCGGCTGTCATCCGCTACATGATGGGCCAGGCCCTGGACTTCGACCCCGGCACAAAGTATGCTTATTCGAACTTCGGCTACTGCCTTCTCGGCCGGGTCATCGAAAAGGTCAGCGGCGAGAGCTATGACGAATACGTCAAGACGGCTGTCCTTATGCCCGCTACGGCCGTCGGGATGCGTCTGGGGCGGTCGCTCGAAACGGACCGTGCCGTCGGCGAGGTCGTCTATTACGACTATTCCGGCGCCCCGCAGGCCCTGTCCGTCTTCGCGGCGGGCACGGAGTACGTCCCCTGGCCGTACGGTGGGTTCGCCATCGAACCCATGGACGCCCACGGCGGATGGCTGGCCGCGGCCGGCGACCTCGTGAAATTCCTGCTGACGGTCGACGGCAAGGCGACAAAGGCCGATATCCTTCAGCCCGCAACGGTCGATCTCATGGTGGCCCGACCCCCGCTTCCGGAATGGCAGGGTGCGGCTTCGTACTATGCTCTCGGCTGGCAGGTCAGGCCCACGGGCGGTGACGCTAATTGGTGGCATACAGGTTCCCTTCCCGGCACGTCGACGATCATGGTCCGGACGGCCAACAACCTCTGTTGGGTGGCGCTGTTCAACTCCCGGCCGGCCAACGCCGACGCCTTCTTCAACGAGCTCGACAGCGAGCTGTGGCGGGCGGTCAACGGCATCACGGATTGGCCGGCCGCATCGGTCTCCAAAGATTAGCCGTATTTGACTTGTCGCCGCGTCGAATGATAAAGAGTTGAGCCATGCTGACGTTCATCAAGCCGACACTCGTTCTCGACGAGCGACGGGCCCGTAGGAATATCGAGAGAATGGCCGAGCGCGCCGGACGCCTCGGCGTCCGCTTCCGGCCCCACTTCAAGACGCACCAGTCGCATCACGTCGGACGGATCTTCCGTGAGTTCGGCGTCGAGGCGATCACTGTCTCCTCCGTCGACATGGCTTCGTACTTCGCGGCTGACGGCTGGAAGGACATCCTCATCGCCTTCCCTCTCAACATCCTCGAGATCGGCGAGATCTGCCGCCTGGCCTCCCGCTGCTCCCTGGGCCTTCTCGTCGAATCGCCGGAAGGATTGCCCGCCCTCGCTGAGAGCGTCGCCGCTCCCGTGGGAATCTGGATCAAGGTCAACGTCGGGGCCAACCGGGCCGGCGTCGACTGGAACGACCGGGACCTCTTGACGAAGATATGCCGGGAAGCCGTCCGGCACCCACGGCTCCGTCTCCGGGGTCTGCTGACTCACAACGGCCGCACCTACGCGGCGCGGACATCCGACGCCCTGGCCCGGGTCCACGCCGACGCCCTGCGCAAAATGCGCCGCGCCCGGCAGGCCTTGGCCGCAGCCGGTTTCCGGGACCTGGAGATCTCGGTCGGCGACACGCCCTCATGCAGCCGGCTAGACGACTTCGACGGCGTCGATGAGATCCGTCCGGGCAATTTCGTCCTCAACGACGTCATGCAGCTAGAGCTCGGGATCTGCGGGGAAAAGGATATCGCGGCGACGGTGGCCTGTCCCGTCGTGTCCACCCACCCGGCCCGGAACGAAGCCGTCATCTATGGGGGCGCCATCCACTTGTCCAAGGAAGACGTCTTTTCGCGGAAGGAAGGCCGGATCTACGGCCGGGTTTGCCGGCTGCACGGGGCTGGGTGGGGGAAGATCCTGCCCAGGACCCTCGTCTCGTCCATTTCCCAGGAACACGGCGTGGTTAAGACGACCGCCTCGGAGCTTAAGAAGCTCAAGGCGGGGGACATTCTCTTCGTCCTTCCCGTCCACTCCTGCTTGACGGTCAATCTGTGGAAGGAATTCATCCGCCTCGATGGCGTGAAAATTCCGACCATCCGCTCCTTCGACATATAATCTATTATAAATCAATAATATAAGAGAATATTTTCAGCTCCATTTTTTTTCTTGACAGACACGGATATATCTCATATCCTGCAGTAGGTTATGAAAATCGATTGGAAACCATCGGCTTTTCAAGTCCCCGCGACTCTCAGCGAGACCATCTATCAATCCCTCAAGAAAGCGGTCATCGACGGCGACCTCAAGCCGGGCCAGAGGCTGCAGGAAAAGGAGATCGCGGTCCTGTTCAACACGTCCTCGACGCCCGTCCGGGAAGCGTTCTTCCGCCTGGCCGCCCAAAAATACCTGGTCATCAACGCCCGGAAAGAGGTCCTCGTCCAGGACGCAACCTTGGAAGAGGTCCAGGAGCTCTACGAGATCGTTCGGGCCCTGGATATCCTCGCCGTGCACAAGGCGATGGCTGTCCTCACCGACGACGATATCCGCGACCTCCGCGAGATGACGAAGGAACTCGGTCGTCTCCACGACGCTGGGGACCATCAGCGCTATCTCGAGCAGAACCTCCGCATCCACGACAGGATCTGGCGGGTCTGCTGCAGCGCGTCGCTTTACGAGACTCTCAGCGAGCTCCTTGCCAAGATCGCCATATACCGACGTAAGACCGATTTCTCGCCCTTCTCCGACCCGCCGGCGCTCGAAAAATCCTATCGGGACCATCGCCGGATCTTCCGGCTCATAGAAGCCCGGGACCTGCCGGGGCTGGAAAAGCTGATCGAGTCCCACTGGGGTGAAGAATTCTATGTCACAAGGAGGCAAGAGATCGTCGATCCAAAGTCTTCAAAACCAGGCGCGAGTTTTGCCAACAGTCAAGAATGACAAGAATAAGAGGAGGTTCTAAAATGTGGTTCAAAAGAGGCTTGATGTTTTTCCTGTTCTTCGTCTTGGCCGGCGCCCTGTCGTTCGGCCAGATGACCCCGACGGGCAAGCTGACCGGCACGGTCTATGACCAGGAAAAAGCGCCCCTGCCTGGGGTGTCCGTCAAGATCAGCAGTCCGTCCCTGATCCTGCCCGAGCTGGCGACGGTGACGAACGAGAACGGTCTGTACAAGTTTTTCTCTCTGCCGTCCGGAACCTATAAGGTCGTGTTCGAGCTGCAGGGATTCAAGACCGGCGTGAGGGAAGGCATCATCATCAGGGCCCAGAGCACTGCGGCCCTGGACATCGCCCTCGAACAGGGCGGGATCAATGAGACGGTTACCGTCATCGGCCAATCGCCGACCGTCGACATGGAAAAGACCCAGACGGGCTCGACCTTCACCAAGGAACTAATCAATAACCTGCCCCTGCCGCGGGACCTGTCATCGATCTTCAACTCGGCCCCGGGCATGTTCGCCCGGACGTCCCACGGCAGCGACGCCCGTTCCAATAACTTCATTGTCGACGGCGTCAAGATGCAGGACCCCGTTACGGGCGACCCGTATCAGACGGTCCCCTGGAACGCCATCGACGAAGTCGAGATCGAGACGAGCAACCAGAAAGCCGAGTACGGCGCTGTCAAGGGTGCCCTGGTCAACGTCATCACCAAGGGCGGCGGCAACACCTTCAGCGGCAGCGTGAACTTCTATTTCCGGAACCAGGATCTCCAATCGGACAACACGGCTGGCACGCCGTTCGAGGGCCAGTTCGTCGGATTCCGATCGCAGTATCTCCCCGGGTTCTCGCTGGGAGGTCCGATCAAGAAAAGCAAAGTCTGGTTTTTCACGAGCCTCGACGTCGACAGGTCTTCTATGTACGTCCAAGGCTTCCCGGCTCCCGAGGTCTATGGAGGTGCCCAGCCGGCCGCCGCTCCCGTCGGCCAGAACACATACGCCCCGTTCGGCAAGATAACGTGGCAGCTGAGCGAAAAGGACAAGCTCGTCGTTTCCACATACTGGCGGAAATTCACCTGGGATCATCGCGGCGCTAGCCGTTGGACCGTTCTGGACGCGAACGTTAAAGAAGACAGCGCCGTGACGATCGCCTCGGCCCAGTGGAGTCGGATGTTCTCGAACAACTTCCTCTTCAACCTCAAGGGCTCCTGGTATTCTCTCCACCAATACCTTCTGGCCAGGGACAGCCTGGCCCCGCTCGTCGATGAAGCCCTGGACTTTGTTAACCGCGGCGGCGCCGGCTCCGACTGGTGGTACACGCGGCGGCGCCTCCAGCTCAACGGCGACGCCACCTATTTCCTCGACAACTGGCTGGGCAGCCATGAATTCAAGGCCGGCGTCGACTCCGAGTTCGCCTTCGACGACACGGAAACCCAATACTACCAGGACTCCCATTTCCCTGCGGGAACCTTCCCGGAAGGATTTAAGGCCGTCGACATCTATCTCTGGGACGGCGACCCCAATTGGGCCTGGGTGGGCACGGAATTCAAACAGAAAAACAACCTGATCCAGATCGGCGGATTCCTCCAGGACACCTGGTCGCCGACGAAGAGGCTGACCGTCAACCTGGGCCTCCGTTACGATTTCTCTCAGGGCAACTTTCCGCCGCAGAAACGGCGGGGCACAGACGAGTGGGTCAACGAACATACGATCCACGCCATGAGCTTCAACATGCTCTCGCCCCGGCTTGGTCTGAGCTTCGACCCGATCGGAGACAACAAGACCGTCATCCGGGCCAACTACGGCCGGTACTACGCGCCCCTGCTCATGATCTACTATTACTTCAACAACCCCAACCAGCGGAGCTCTTTCTGGGCCCAGCTCAACCCCGACTGGTCAATTGCCTGGCAGGGTCCGATCTGGTCGCCCGGAATGACCGAGGTCGATCCCAACATTAGCTCTCCCTACGCCGATGAGATCAACATCGGCATCGAGCGCGAGCTCTTCGAGGATTTTTCCGTGTCGGCGACGTACATCGCCAAGTGGGAGAAAAACCTCATCGACGATGTCGAGCGTGGCCACCTCGACTGGGACACCTACCTCGAGACCGGCGAACTCGTCTGGACGGGTTATCACCCCGTCACCGGCACCGACCCCTTCACCGGCCAGGACGTGACCTTCTACGAGATGGACGATGACTTCGGAAACTACCAATTCGTCTTCCAGAACGTCCCCGGCACGGCCCGGAAATACCGCGGCCTCGAATTCAAGCTGACAAAGCGGATGTCAAAGGGCTGGGCGATGCAGGCGAGCTACGTCTGGTCGCGCGGAACGGGGGTCCTCAATACCTCCCGCGACCAGAGCACGGGCTTCACCGGGTTTTATGACGACCCGAACTCCATGATCAACGCCTACGGGCGGCTCGATTACCAGAGAGAGCACTTGGTCAAGGTCCAGGGAACCTACGCGGGCCCGTGGGGCATCAATTTTAGCGCCTATTACCAGTTCGGCTCAGGAATTCCCTACTCCCGCAATCTCAGGACCTATGAAGCGGGGCTCGGCGACCTTACCCAAGGCCTCGTGACGATCCTTGCCGAACCCAGAGGTTCCTATGAACTTCCCGACCAGCACCTACTGGACATCCGCCTGGAAAAGACATTCCCGGTTTGGAAAGGCCAGCTCGGCATCCAGATCGACGCCTACAGCGTCTTCAACGGCAACCAGGCCACCAGCGTCGGCAACCTGACCAACTTTGATTGGTTCCAGGATGAGAGAGGCCAGAGCATCTACAGCATCCTGGGCCCGCGGTACTTCCAGCTCGGACTCGTGTACAGGTTCTAAGTCGTATTTTTAGGTCTTTGGAAACAAGGAAGCCGGCGCCCCCGCGGGGGCGCCGGCTCATCCTCATTTTCGAGGGGAGGTTTCGACATGGATCCGCAAGAACCGACTTTGGAAGAAGGTGTCGCAATGCCCGGCCGGCGGGAGTTCCTAGCTAAATCTCTCTCGGCCTTCCTCGTCCTTAATCATTCGTTGGGACATCTCTTCGCTGACGAAGAGCCGGCCCTCGGTGACGCCGCCCCCACTCCGGGTGGCTTCATTATGGGGAGCGCCCCCGGGCCGGAGACCGTCATCAACGGCCAGCGTTGCCTGTATTTCGGCGGCACGGGCTATTTCGCCCTCCACGGCCATCCCGAGGTCATCGAGGCCGGGGTCGCCGCCTTCCGCAAGTTCGGCACTCATAGCGCCACTTCCAGGACCGGCTTCGGCAACACCCCGATCCAGCTGGAGCTCGAGAAAAAGATCGCCGAATACTTCGGGACCGAAGACTCCATCCATTTCGTTTCCGGCTATCTGGACAACCTCTTCCTCGTCCAGGCCCTCAAGGACAGGGTCGGGGCCATCTTTATCGACGAGACGGCCCACTTCAGCATCCGCGACGCCGTGTATTCGGCTCTTAAGCCCGTTTACACGTTCAAGCACCGCGACCCCGAGGACCTGGCCCGCAAGCTCAAGGCCAACCTCAAGGCGGGCGACATCCCCCTGGTCATGACGGACGGCATCTTCCCGACATTCGGCGTCATCGCTCCCGTCCCCGAGTACCTGAAGGTCCTCGAGCCCTATCGGGGCTACCTCTGTCTCGACGACTCCCATTCCGTCGGCGTCCTCGGTCCGAACGGACTCGGCACATACGAGCATTTCGGCATCAAGTCCGACCGGTGCTTCTACGCCGGGACCATGAGCAAGGCGTTCGGCGGTCACGGCGGCTTCATCCCGGCGAGCAAGGCCTTCATCGACCATGTCAAGGCGACCTGCGGAGCCTACCCGGGCGCGACGCCCAGCCCGACGCCGGCCATGGCCGCGTCAATCAAGGGATTAGAGATCGTCAAGCGCGAACCCCAGCGCCGGGAACGGCTCAGGCGGAACGTCATCCTGGCCAAGAACGGCATGAAGAAGCTCGGTTTCGAAATGAACGACAACCCGGTGCCCATCGTCACCTGGGTCATGAAGTCGGCAGAGGACATGAAAAAGATCCAGAAGGAGCTCCTGGCCAAGGGGATCGCCATCGCCCTGCTGAAATACGTGGGCGCGCCCGCCGGGGGAGTGCTGCGGGCCTCCATTTTCTCGGAACATACACCCGAGCAGATCAACCGGCTCCTCGACGAACTGAAACGGCTGTCCTGAACCGGCGGCCCATCTCATCGCTCCCGGGAAAACCCGGAGCCGCGGGCGGGCGTCCTGTCCATCGTCCTCCTTCTCGAGGCCGATTATCGGTAGGGCGAACCACGCCGAAAGGGGAGAACATGAAGAGAACTCGCCAACGCGCTTGGGCGACGGCGCTCGCCGTCCTCCTTTTCCTCCTCGGGACGACCTTGCCGTCGGCGGCCCGGCAAGCCGCGGCGCCGGATTTCGATGCCCAGGCCGTCCGCCGCCAAGTCGCGGACCAGGTCGCGTCCCGTGGGCTCGTCGGGCTTTCCCTGGTCATCGTCAAGGACGGCCGGACCGTCCTGGCCGAAGGCTTTGGGGCAAGGGCGCTCCAGGGCGGAGAGCCGGTTACCGCGGACACGATGTTCGCCATCGGCTCCATCACCAAGCAGTTCACCGCGGCCTGTGTCCTCCTCCTGGCCGAGGACGGCAAGCTCAGCGTCACGGACAAGGTGGCCAAGTACTACCCCGGCCTCACCCGGGCCAGCGACATCACCCTGCTCGACCTGATGAACCACGTCTCCGGCTATCTCGACTATTACCCTCTCGACTTCGTCGATCGGCCGATGATAAAGCCGATCGAGGTCGACGAGGTCATCCGCCGCTATGCGACCAGGCAGCTCGAGTTCGAGCCGGGGACGCGATATTCCTATTCGAACACCGGCTTTCTCATCTTGGGCCGCGTCGTGGAGAAGGCGAGCGGCGAGCCCTTCGGCGCCTTCCTCTCTAGGCGGATCCTCACGCCCCTGGGCATGACCCATACGGCGTATGAGCCCGACCCGGCGAGCGCCGGCCTGGCCCAGGGATACATGTCGTTCTGGCTCGGCGAGCCCGAGACTGCCGCCCCCGAGGGAAAAGGCTGGATCGCGGCCGCCGGGGCGCTCTACTCGACGCCTAAGGACCTGGCGATCTGGGACGCCGCCCTGACCGGCGGCGAGGTCCTGAAAGAAGGCTCGTTCAAGCTCATGACCACGCCCCGCCGGATGAAGGACGGCGGCGTTTCGAACTACGGCTGCGGCCTGGCCATCGGACAAAGGGGCGGGGTCACGGTCCTTTCTCATAGCGGGGCCGTCAACGGCTTTTACGCGCTGAACCTCGTCATCCCCTCGACTGGGTCGGCGGTTATCCTATTCTCGAACCTATCTTCCTACAGCGACGTCAACGTCGTCTACAACCAGCTGGCCGCTCTCATCCTGCCCAAGGTCGAGAAGAGCCCGACCACTGCCCCGGCCCCGAAAGAAAAGCCCCGGGCCCCCGCGGCAAAACCGGGCATCCCAGCGATCGCCGGACCTCCCGCCGCCGACCAGGTCAAGGCGTTTGTCCGCGCCCTTCAGGAGGGACGGGTGGACCGGGCCTCCCTCGGCGAGGAGTTCAACTTCTTCCTTAAAGAGAGCCTGATCGGGCCGGCCGGCGCCCGCCTGAAGCCCTACGGAGAGCCGGAGGAGGCGGAGGTCGAGTCGATCGGGGAGCGGGGCGGTATGGAGGTCTCGACGACCCGCCTCCAGTTCAAGTCGGGCGTCCTGAAGGTCCTCATGTACCGGACGCCGGACGGGAAGATACAGCAGATCTTCATCCAGAAGGGCTGATCCCGGATCAGGATTTCTCGGGTTTCTTGTTCTTCTCCAGGAAGTAGTCGTAGGCGGCCCGGGCCATCGTCCCCATCTTATGCTTGAGCTCATAATGGACCTCCCGGAGGTCGTTTCCGAAAAGGCAGATGACGAGGGTTCCGGCTTTGTTGGGCAGCCAGATGACGCCGGTATCGAGAAGGACCGTATTCTCCCCGGCCCTGGCCAGACTGCCGCCCTTCCGGGCGATCTCGGTGGCCATGGGGAGGTAACGGAGGATGAGTTCCGCCCCCGTATGGCTCTTCATCGTGTCCAGGATCCGGTCGCTCGTTTCCCGGTCCACGAACTCCCCTTTGACGCACTTCTCCAGGAGAAGACCGATCTCGCGGGGTGTCGAAGTGTTGTGTATGGATGCGCCGAAATCTTTCTCCGCTGCCAGCCGGCCCTTGTCCGTCCAGACCGAAGCCGGGAGTTGGTCGAGCTCAACGATGGTCAAACGCTTCCCAGGGTCGAGCCCGAGGTAGGCCAGGATGAGCTCCCGCGTGTCGTAGTCGATCGTGGTGTCCGTCAGCCCGAGTTCGGCCATGGTGGCCGCGATGGCCTCCGGAGTCACGAGGTGGAACAGGATGTCGGTGGCGGTGTTGTCGGACCGGGCCATCATCAGGAGCTGGAGGTCTTGGATGGAGAGGTTGAGGCCCGGCTTCATGGCCGTCATCAGCCCGCTTCCGTAGGTCTTCATTTTTTCCTCGAACATGATCCTGTCGTCGAGGGAGACCTTGCCGAGATGGATCTGCTTATGGAGGGTCATGAGGACGGGGATCTTGAACACGGAGGCCAGTTGGAAGCGTTCGCCGTCGCGGATGGCTACCGACTCCCCGGATTCGACGTGCTTGATGTAGACGCCGACCCGCCCCTTGATCGCGCCGACCTGCTCGTTCAGGATCCGTTCGAGATCCGCCCGGGTCCGGGGGACGGGGAACGATGTTCCTTGAGGGGATGCGGGGATGACCAGGCCGAGGAGGACCAGGGCCAGGGCGGTGGCGGCGGAACGCGAATTCTTGGTCATGTTCATCTCCTTAGACCCGGGCCATCTTCCTGAGGAACGCGGGGTCGATATCGCAACCCAGGCCGGGCGTCTCCGGCATCGTGATGATCCCCGCCTTGGTCGTCATGCCCCCGACGACGGGGTCCGCCGTGTGCTCGGCGTTGCCGTCGAGGTCGGCGTAGATGATGTTGTTCTGGGAGGCCACGACGTGGGCGGCCGCCGTCAGGGCGATCCGCGATTCCAGCATGCAGCCGACCATGCAGCGCATGTTGGCGGCATCGGCGATATGGGCGATGCGGACCGAGTTCAGGATGCCGCCGGCCTTCATGACCTTGATGTTCATGAAATCACAGGCCTCGGCCTTGGCCAGCTTCAGGGCGTCCGCCGGAAGGAAGCAGGCCTCGTCGGCCATGATGGGGATGGGACTCTCCGCCCGGACGGCCTTGAGGCCGGCCAGGTCGGAAGCGAGGACGGGCTGTTCGACGAGCTGGATGCGGAGCTTCTCCATCTTCTTCAGGGCGTAGACGGCCTGGGGAACCGTGTAGCCCTGGTTCGCGTCGATGCGGAGGCTGATGCCGTCGCCGATGGCATCGCGGACGGCCCGGAGACGCTCGAAGTCCTGGTCGGGGTCGAGCCCGATCTTGACCTTGAGCGTCTTGTAGCCCATGTCGGCGTGTCTCTTGGCGTTGGCGGCCATGGCCTCCGGCGCGTCGATGCCGGTCGTGATGTCGGTTTCGAAGGTCGACTTGTCCCCCCCGAAGAGCCGAAAGAGGGGCAGGCCGGCGACCTGCCCGAGGATATCGTAGCAGGCCATCTCGAAGGCGGCGACCGCGCTGGGGTTGGAGTGGACGAATGGCCCGATGAGGCGCAGGATGGCGTCGATGACCAGGGGGTCCTTCCCGAGAAGCATCTCGCGGATGGCCTTGGCGGCGGCGATGTTGGTGGCCTGGGTTTCGCCGGTGATGGGCGGGAAGGGGCAAGCTTCCCCGATGCCGACCAACCCCTTGTCCGTACGGATGCGGACGAGCACGTCGTTGGCCGCCTTCATCTCGCCGATGGCGATGCGGAAGGGGGCGACGAGGGGGAGGTCGAAGGCATAGATCTCGATGTCCTTGATCGTAAGCCTGGGCGTGCCGGCGGGTTTCTCGGCCGTCCCGGGGATTCCGAGCGAAAGCCCGTAGCCGCCCAACCCCGAGGCCAAACCGCCCAGCCCGAGGAATTTCAGGAACTGTTTTCTCGAAAGGCTCATGACGTCTCCTCTCAAAGGTGTTCGCTAAGCTCTCTATTCTATCTTCAGGGGTGTCCGGGATACAACAGAAATCGGCGCGAAAATCGAAAAAATGAGGGAATCATGCTCTGCCATTACGGACTAACGCCGTCGTTTGGTCTATAATATTCCCGTGACTGATTAAGACATGATCTATCACAAGGAATACACGGTCCCTACTTACGAAACGGACGCCTGGGGCTTGGCCCGGTTGAGGACGCGTTGGGGCTGAGCGAGGGAATCAAGGAAATGCCATGACAACGAAACGCGCTGCGACCGTTCTTTTCACCCTGCTCCTCGGCGCTCTCCTCGTCACGCCGGCCGCCTCCGCCGCCCAGAAGGGTCAGAAGCCGAAACTCCCCGAGAACAACAGAAAATGGCTAGACGAGGAGGTCGTCTACATCATCGCGCCCATGGAACGGGAGGTCTTTCTGAAACTCCAGACCGACCGGGAGCGCGACCTGTTCATCGAAGCCTTCTGGAAACAGCGCGACCCGACGCCGGGGACGCCGGCGAACGAGTTCAAGACCGAGCACTACCGGCGCCTCGCCCACGCCAACCGTTATCTCGGCCGGGACGCGCCGCGCCCGGGCTGGCGGACGGACCGGGGCCGCATCTATATCATCCTGGGAGAGCCGCGGGACACCCAGAAGTTCGAGGGGAAGTCCTCGACCTACGACACCGAGGTCTGGTTTTACCAGGGCCTGACGGATATCGGGCTTCCGGCGGGGTTCAACCTCGTCTTCTTCAGGGAGGGCGGACACGGCGAGTACAAGCTCTATAGCCCGGTAGGCGACGGGCCCCAGGCCCTTCTCGCCGGCTATTTCGGCGGCCCGGATTACCTGGCGGCCTACGAGAAGCTCCGCGACGTCGAGCCGAACCTAGCTTTGGTGTCGCTCTCCCTCATCCCCGGGGAGTCAGGGGCCGCCTACGGCCGCCCGTCCATGTCCTCCGACCTCCTCATCCAGCGGATCGAATCGGTCGCGGCCCGGAACGTCGAAGCCAAGTATGCCCAGAAGTTCCTCCAGTACAAGGACATCGTCGAGGTCGAGTACACCGCGAACTACCTCGAGAGCGACAGCCTCATCAAGGTCTTCCGCGACCCTTCGGGCCTCTACTTCGTCCATTACGCCGTCGAGCCCCGGCGTCTATCGGTCAACCAGTACGAGAACAAGTACTACACGACGCTCAAGGTCAACGGACGGGTCACGACCGCCGACGGGCGCCTCGTCCACCAGTTCGACAAGACCGTCTCTCTCGATCTGACCGCGGAGCAGATCAACGAGGCCAGCCGGGCGCCCTTCGATTTCCAGGACCTCTTTCCCCTGCTCGGCGGGGACTACAGCCTGTCCGTCCTGATCAAGAACGAGCAGTCGAAGGAGTTCACGTCCGTCGAGCAGGCCCTGCGCATCCCCCAAGGCGAAGGGGCCGTCCAGATGACCCAGCCCCTCCTCGGCTATAGGGTCGTTCATCTGGAGCCGGCTGAGCGGCGGATGAAGGCCTTCCGAATCGGGCCCTATCAGATCTATTGTCAGCCAAACCGGGTCTTCACCAAGCAGGAATCGCTGGCAGTCGCCTTCCAGCTCAACAACCTGGCCGACGAGGTCGCCGCTGGCGGAGAGGTCAGGATCGTGTTCCTCAAGGACGGCCAACCCTTCCGGGACCTCCGCCGGAAGCCGTCGGATTACCCCGAATTGCCGACCGTCCTCGAGGTGTTTCCCCTCGCCGACTTCCCGCCCGCCCATTACACGGTCCGCGTCTCGGTCGCGAACGCCGGCGCCGAGATCGTGTCGGCCGCCGAGGAGTTCGACCTATCCTTCGCCGAGTCCGTTCCCCGGCCCTGGTTTTCGTCCCGGATCCTTCCTCCCGCCGGGGACCCCGTCTACGCGGAGATCATGGGATCCCAGCTCTTCAACCTCGGCCGTTTCGACGAGGCGCGCGTGTTCCTTGAAAGGGCGTTTCAAAGAAAGCCGGAGTCCGAGGACGCGGCGACGAACCTGGCCCGGGTGTATCTCGCGCTGGCCGACGCGCCGGCCGCGGTCGCGACGCTCGCCGTCTTTTTGGGCCAGCCCAAAGCGGCGAAGTACGAAACCTATCTGCTGGCCGGCGAGGCCTTGAAAAGGTCGGGCGAGTTCGACCGGGCCATCGAGTTCCTCGGCAAGGCCGTGGCCCATTACGGCGTCAACGCCGTCCTGCTCAACTCGACCGGAGAGTGCTACGCGGGCATGGGAAAGATCCCGGAGGCTCTGGCGGCCTTCGAGAAGTCGCTCGAGCTCAGCCCGGACCAGCCCGAGGTCCGGAAGAAGGTCGAGGAGTTGAAAAAACGTAAATGATCCTCCTACGGAGATGTTCATGAGATGTTTTGCAGCCGCATTGATCATCCTGATGACCCTGCTCGCGGCCTTGCCTGCCCAGGAGAACATGGGCCGCGGCCGGATCAGCGGCCAGGTCGTCGACGAGAGCGGGGCCGCCGTCCCGGCCGCGAAGGTCGTTGTCCAGAGCCTTCAAGGGACTGCACGGCTCGAGGGGACGACGGACAAGAAAGGCCACTTCGCCGTGGCCGGAATGGGCTCGGGTCCGTGGCGGATCACGGTCACGAAGGAAGGCTACGTCAGCGCCTACACGGACAGGCAGGTCAGCCAGCTCAAGACCAACCCGCCCCTGGCCCTGACGATGCAAAAGGTGGCCGGAGCGCAAGGGCTCCGGACGGAGGAGGAAAGCCGGTCCCTCCTCGACCAGGGCAACGCCCTGCTCGAAGAGGGCAAATTCGACGAGGCCCTGGCCGCCTTCGAACAGTTCTTGGCGAAGTACCCCGAGATCTACGCGGCGCGTCTCAATGTCGCTACCGCGTACCTGAAAAAGGGCGACCTCGACCGCGCGGAGAGCGAGTTCCGGGGAGTCCTGGCCAAGGTCGTCGAGGTTCACGGCGAAGCAGCCAAGGACAAGACGACCTCGCTCCGGGCGCTGTCAGGGCTGGGCGAGCTGGCCCTCAAAAGAGGTGATTTCACGGCCGCCCAAAAGTCGTTCCGCGAGGCCTTGGAGATCTCCCCTGAGGACGCGGCGGCCGCCTATAATGTCGGCGAGATCTTCTTCTCGAACCAGAAGGTCGACGAGGCTATCCCGTTTTTCGAGCTAGCCGGCCGGATCAGGAAGGACTGGCCGAAACCGTATCACCGGCTCGGGCTCGTCTACCTCAACAAGGGCGATCTCGATAAGGCCCTGGAAAACCTCAGGAAGTTCGTCGAGCTCGACCCGCAGAACCCCGAGGCGGCGAACGTCAAGGCCATAATTGCCGCGGTCGAAAAAATGAAGAAGTGAGGGGAGGGGCCGCCGCTCAGGCCCTGTTCTTCGCCGCCGCGCCGCCGAAGGGCACGTCCTCGCGGGCGTAGACGACACCCACCTGCCGGAGCATTCCCTGGATTTCCGCTTCCGGGACCTCCGATTTGACCTCGGCCGTGACGTCGCGGCCGACGAAGAGCCTTTGGTTGAGCTCTTCGATGAGCGCGGTAATGCGGATGTAGACCTTGGCCGGGGCCTTGTCAATGACGATGGTCACGTGGTTCTCGCGGATGACGATAAGGCGGACCTCGGGGAACTTGGCGATCTTCTTCGTGAAAGCGGCGAGGCGCCGCTTTTTCCGGTTGCGAACGAAGCGGTAGAAGAATAGGGCCATGAAAGCCGGGCCTATCAAGGCTCCCCAGTTGAAGTTGACGGAGACCAGGACGACGGTTATGGCAACGGCCGAGGCAAGAATGGCCAGCCCCTTGTAGCCGCCCGGGAATGAGGTTTTCAGCCACTCGGCCCAGTTGCGTAGGCGAGCGCCGGCGGGAAGCTTGGTAGTGGTGCCGGACTCGATGTCGTGCTTCAGCCGCCGCAGGTCCACCGCCAGGGCGTGGGCGTCGGGGTAGCGGTCGTCCGGGTTCTTCCGTAGACAGCGGAAGACGATGCGGTGGAGCTCGGGCGTGAGGCTGCGGCGGACGATGGTCACCGGCCGCGCCTCTTCATAGGCGATGGCGTGCATCGTGTCGAGGGGCGTCTCGCCCTTGAACGGGAGCTCGGCCGTGACCATTTCGTAGAGGACGATGCCCAGGGAGAAGATGTCGCTGCGGCGGTCAAGCTCTTTTCCCCGGGCCTGCTCCGGGCTCATGTAGCTGAGCGTGCCCATGACCGCCCCGGGCATGGTGTGGGCCCGGCCGCGGGTCAGAGTGCGGTCGAGGTCGGCGGGCGCCGCGGGCTCTTCGGCGTCGGGTTCGACGAGCTTGGCCAGGCCGAAGTCGAGGAGCTTGGCGTGGCCGTCCCGGGTGACCATGATGTTGTCAGACTTGATGTCGCGGTGAAGGATGCCCGCGTCGTGTGCCTTAGCCAGGCCCTCGGCCATCTGGAGGGCGATCTCGATCGCGCCTAAGAGGTCGAGCTCGCCGTCGGCGATGAGCTTGCTGACGGTCCGGCCGTCGACGTATTCCATGGCGATGAACAGGTTCCCGTCGACTTCGTCGATGTCGTAGACCTGGGCGATGGCCGGATGGGAGATGGCCGCGGCCGACCGGGCCTCGAGGAGGAGGCGGCTCCGTCTCTCGGGACTAGCGATGAGCCCGGGCGTGATCATCTTGAGAGCCACCAGGCGGTCGAGGCGGGTGTCGCGGGCCCTGTAGACGACCCCCATGCCGCCCTTGCCGAGCTGGGTTTCGACCCGGTAATGCTTGAGAGTTGTTCCGATCATGCCTTTTATCACAAAATATCATACGTGGGGGCGGGGGTCAATCGTTTCGTGGGGCGCAAGGTTGAAATGGGCCCGCGTTTACGATAAAAGATAGGAACCTGCTCCTCGTGGAGGCGACGATGAAGCTTTTCGGACGTCTCGCCGACGGCACGGCCGTCGATATCTACACTCTGACCAACAAGTCCGGGATCGAAGCCCGGATCATGACCTACGGGGCGAACCTGGTCTCCCTCCGCCTGCCGGACCGCAGCGGCGCGTTCGCCGACGTCAACCTCGGCTTCGACGACCTCGAGGGATACCTCGGGACGCATCCGTATTTCGGGGTCATCGTCGGCCGGTACGCCAACCGGATCGCCAAGGGCCGGTTCACGATTGACGGAATCGAGTACGCGCTGGCCCAAAACAACAACGGGAACACTCTCCATGGCGGGCTCAAGGGCTTCGACAAGGTCGTTTGGAAGCCTGCTCCGATTCAAACCGCCGACGGCCTGGGCGTCAAGCTGACCTATCTCAGCAAGGATATGGAAGAGGGCTATCCCGGCAATCTCTCGGTCACGGTCGTCTACATGCTGACGAACGCCGACGAACTCAGCATCAGCTATGAGGCCGAGACCGACAAGAAGACGCCCGTCAACCTGACCAACCACGCCTACTGGAATCTCAAGGGGGAGGGGAACGGCGACGTCCTCGGCCACGTGCTCCGGCTCGAGGCCGACGAGTTCACGGCGGTCGATTCTGCGGCCAATCTCATCCCGACGGGCGAGGTCTTTAGCGTTGCGGGGACGCCGTTCGATTTCACGTCACCCCACGCGATCGGCGAGCGGATCGCCCAGGTCGAGGGCGGTTACGACCACAACTTCGTCCTTCGCGGCGGCGGAGCGCTCGCCCTGGCCGCGCGGGTCGAGGAGCCGGGAAGCGGGCGGGCGATGGAGATCTATACCGACCAGCCGGCCATCCAGCTCTACACGGGCAATTTCCTGGACGGCACGGTTGTCGGGAAGGGCGGCAAGGCTTACCAGAAGCACTGCGCCTTCTGTCTCGAGACCCAACATTTCCCCGATTCCCCGAACCACCTGAACTTCCCCTCGACCATCCTCGAGCCGGGGCAGAAATACCGCACCCTCACGGTCCACAAGTTCTTCACAAAGTAATCGGGCAGTGGCGCTTGCTTAGAGGGGACATGTACCGCTTCGAGAGAAGCGGTACGTGTCCCCGTTCTTGATTCCCTCGCTCAGAGGAGAGGTGCAGCGAAGGGGAGCCTAACCCCTTGGTAGGTGTTCTCCGAGCAGCACCGAGCCGATCCAATTAGCGGAGGATCGGCGTGATGAAACCCTCGATGAATGCGGCGATGAGAAGAAGCGGCAGGACGACCAGGACGAACGAGCGGAAGACGTTCCGGGCTAGGCTTTCGGGCTCGGCCGCCGCTCGGTCGGGGTAGGATTCCGGAAAATTAGTTGGATCGGGGACGGCGGGCGGTTTGGTTAGCGGCTTGTTCGTCCTCTTGTTCCATGCGGCGACGGCTTTCTTGCCCATCCCCGCCGAGAGGTAGAGGCCGAGGCTCGTCGCGTAAAGGACGGCGGAGAGCTCGAAAACACCGTGGGGCAGGATCTTGGTCAGGACGAGCCGGGGGACGTCCAGGCCCTGGTGCTTGGTGACGGAGACGAGAAGGCCTAGGACCGCGCCGTTGAGGAGCGGGTCGAGGATGGGCAGGAAGAGGAAAGGGACGACGCCCGCCGCAATGGCGATCGCGGAAGCCCGTGAGTTATGGTAGAAGAGAGTCAACGCCAGAACGAGCGGCGAGCCCTGGAGGTTGATGTCCTTGAGCGCCCGGAGCACGAATTCCAGGGCCTTCTTTTCCTGGTCCGGCCTAAGCATGAAATAGACGAAGCCGACGACGAACCCCGTGCCGAGGGTCCGCGCGGCATACTTGAAATACTTC
>Ga0315295_10001765_pt1 | contig 18502 bp, 16 predicted proteins | sample YL17G14_0_MG_FD_204453 | JGI IMG/M metagenome (GOLD analysis project Ga0315295, IMG submission 204453) | Sediment microbial communities from Yellowstone Lake, YNP, Wyoming, USA - YL17G14_0 | ecosystem: Environmental > Aquatic > Freshwater > Lake > Sediment | place: USA: Wyoming | collected... | reverse complement strand
CCAGAAAAGCTTCCACGGTCAGCCGGTAGTCTTCATGCAGGCTGGAGAGTCCCGAGGAAGAAGCCCCCAAACTTTCTACCAGCGGAAGGACGATCAGGTCAAAGGGCGGGGGAGATCCGCGCACAAAACCCCTGCCATCCGCCACCTGCACCTGGATTCCTTGGCGGGAATAAATTCTCCCCGAATACTCAAGGTAGGTTCCCCTGAGAATCTCGACGATCGTCGGGTTGACCTCGACCGCCACGATTTCTCTTGGCCGATGGTGTAGAGCATTGAGTACCTCCAGGCCGCCCATCGGCTCGAGGATTAACACCCGTTCCGGTTTGGCCATCAGATACGGAAGAGAAGAGGGGAGAAAATCGATGAATTTGAGTTCATCTTTCTCTCCGGGTGTCCCGGTAAACCGGGTGATGGGATTCAGGTGGTCGGCATCCACGGTGAGGCCCAATTGCGACGGAAGCGGCTCCAAGTACTCCAGGCTTAATCCGGGAGCCGTCCGGGCAGCCGGACTCTCCAGAATATCAACTCGGGAAAAGACGTTCCAACGCGTTTCCAACAAGCGGGCGCCGGGGAATTGAAGAGCGGCGTTCAATGCTTTATAAGGAGAGAGCCGCGGGTTTAAAAAGGAGGGCTGCCAGAAGAGGAGGATTGTAAGAAAGCAGACCCAGGACCAGCGAAAGATCGATACCGGCTTGCTTGCCCAGGCGAAAGCCATCGCCGCCAGGGCCCCCAAGAGGCACGAAAACAATAGAGTGCCCGGCCCTCCGAAGATCCCGAAGAGGATGAGGACCAGGAGGCATCCCAGGGCTGCGCCGCTCAGGTCGAAGAAGTAGAGTTTTCCCGAGAGTCCACTCCAGCGGACCAGGGCCGTAGAGATGGCCAGGCCCGAGAAAAAAAACGGCATGGAAAAAGCCAAATAATACAGGAAAAGATTAAAAATCTGCCAGGGGTCCCAGGAGATGCGGGCCAGGTCGAAGGGAATGAGGTTGCCGAGAAAGTACGCGAAGAGCGCGCAGCACGAGAAGAGCGAGGAGGCCTGGATCAGGGTCCGAGACGTCTCCCTGCGCATGAAGGAAGGAAAAGAAGAAAGAAAAGACCCGCTGGCCCCGTAACCCAACAGAGCCATGCTCACTACCAGGAAAGCAAAATGATGCCCCTGGGCTACGGAGAGGAGGCGGGTCAGGGATATCTCCAGCGTGAGGGTGGCGGCAGAGATGAGGAAGATTCCCAGGAGCATAGAAGAGGGGACCCCTGAGGGGGGATTTCGGAATTCGGATTTCGGGCTGCAGAGCGGCTTCATCCTTACTCCGGCTCCATCCGGCATCCCGCAATGGGGTCCGTTGGAAAATCTGGCAATAATTCCTTGCTTCCGTACGACCAGGAAGGATTATAATATACTCATCTGTTAGCCCCAAATGAAATTTTCCTCCCTGAACTGGATGAAAAGGTACGAGACCTTTGAACATACCGCAGACCTGGGAATTCGGGTTTTTGGCCGGACGTATGAAGAGGTCTTTGCCAACGCCGCTTACGCCCTTTTCGATTTTCTGACGAATCTGGATAACGTTGGGGAGAGCCTTTCTTGCAAAATCCAGGTGGAAGCGGTCGACCCGGAAGAACTCCTGGTCCGCTGGCTGAGCGAGCTCCTGTTCCTCAGCGAGAGCCGGGGGTACCTTTTCAAAGATTTTTCCTTTTCCCATCTGGATCAGACTTCCTTGCAGGCGGAGGCTCACGGGGAAACTTTCGACCCCTCCCGTCACAAGTTGAAGGCAGAGGTCAAGGCCGTTACCTACCATCAGGTGGAGGTCAAGGAGAAAGATGGGAGATGGGAAGCGAGAGTCATTTTTGATATTTAAAAGATGAGGGAGGTGTACATGAGCGGGCAGGAGAAAATTCATCTGGAAAAAATTGATGAGTATCGCTGGCGCATTCCCCGCACCGGGAAGATGCGGGTCGATGGAGTAATCTATGCCGACGAACGCCTGCTCAAGGACATTCACGAGGATGAAAGCCTGAAGCAAGTGTCTAACGTGGCCCATCTCCCGGGAATTCAGAAGTACTCTTTGGCCATGCCCGACATCCACTGGGGCTATGGCTTTCCCATCGGCGGCGTCGCGGCATTCGACTGGCGAGAAGGGGTCATTTCTCCCGGCGGTGTGGGGTACGACATTAATTGTGGCACCCGGCTGCTGGGTACGAACCTCTCCACTCAGGGCCTGCGGGGAAAAATCAGGGGCCTGGTGAATGCCCTCTACCAAAACATTCCCTCGGGGGTCGGGTCCAAGGGGGCGCTGCGCCTCTCCACCCAGGAATTGCGCCAGGTCCTCAAGCAGGGATCGGCATGGGCAGTGAAGAACGGTTATGGATGGCCGGAAGACCTCGACTTCACGGAAGACCGAGGGTGCATGGAGGGAGCCGACCCAGGAGTGATCAGCGAAAGAGCACTGGAGCGGGGCATGCCCCAGCTGGGTACCCTCGGGTCAGGAAATCATTTTTTAGAAGTCGGCTTCGTGGAAGAGATTTATGATCCGGAAGTGGCCTCCATCTTCGGCCTCCAGAAAGATCAAGTCACTGTCCTGATTCACTCTGGGTCTCGCGGGTTGGGCTACCAGGTCTGCGATGACTTCCTGAAGAAGATGAGCGAACGGGTTCGCCAGTTAGGCCTGGAACTTCCGGACCGGCAGCTGGCCTGCGACTTCATCCGGTCATCAACCGGCCAAGATTATTTCTCCGGGATGGCCTGCGCCGCCAATTACGCCTGGGCCAACCGGCAGATGCTTATGCACTGGACGCGCGGAGTCTTCGAGCGTTTCCTCCAGGTGGGCCCAAAAGAGCTGGGCATGCGTTTGGTTTACGACGTTTGCCACAACATCGCCAAGCGCGAATTTCACGCCGTGGAAGGAGAGCTCCGGGAAGTCTGCGTCCATCGCAAAGGAGCAACTCGAGCTTTCCCCCCGGGCCATCCCGCTGTGCCTGAAGCCTACCGAAGTGTGGGCCAGCCGGTCCTGATTCCCGGCGACATGGGGCGGTACTCCTTTGTACTCCGGGGCACAGAAGGAGCCATGCAGGAAACCTTCGGCAGCACCTGCCATGGCGCCGGCCGGGTGCAAAGCCGGACGCAGGCGAAGAAGGCGAGTAAAGGGAGGTCGCTCCATCGCGAACTGGAGGACCGCGGGATCTTTGTCATGGCCGCAAGCCGGGAAACTCTGGCGGAAGAAGCCCCTGAAGCTTATAAGGATGTCAGCCAGGTAGTAGAGGTGGTCCACCGGGCCGGGATTTCCCAGAGGGTGGCCAAGCTCCGTCCGTGGGGAGTGGTTAAAGGATAGAATCGGGGATGAGGAGAAAGGGAGAGGGGGAGATGAAAAATTCACCCCATCTCCCCATCCCCCTATCTTCCCATCTATTTCTAATTAGTGGATGGTGCTGTGCCCTCCTTAAAGCATTCGGAAAGAACTTTGACGGATTTCGGCGGATGCGCTGGCCCGAAAGGCTCGCCATTGGCCGCGTCGACCTTGACGAACACGATGCCTTCGGGGACGAGAAAATTTTCTATCGGTTCTCCGGCGACGGCTTCCTTCATAAATTCCAACCAGATAGGCAGAGCGGCAACAGCCCCGGTCTCGTGGGTCCCTAGAGGCTTCTCAATATCATACCCTATCCAGGCTCCGGCAACCAGCCGCTGGGGGGTGAAGCCAATAAACCAGGCATCGCGGGTGTCGTTGGTCGTTCCCGTCTTTCCGGCCGCGGGCCGACCCAATGCCTGGGCTTTTTGGCCGGTTCCTTCCTGGATCACGCTCTGCATTAAACTGGTGATCAGATAAGAAGTTTGCGGGCTGATGATTTCCACGGCGGAGGGTTCCACTTCTTCCAGAAGGTTGCCGTCCTTGTCCAAAATCCGGGTGATCAGGAAGGGCTCGGCCCGGTAACCCTGAGCCGCGAAGACCCCGAAGGCCTTGGTCAGCTCCAGAAGGGTAACGTTTGCGGACCCCAAAGCCAGCGAGAGATTGGGCTCCAGTTTGGATTGAATTCCCAAATTCTTGGAGTATTCGATTAGATATTCCACGCCGATGGCCTGGGCAATCTTCACCGTGGCCACGTTTCGGGAGAAGGTCAGGGCCTTGCGGAAGGTGATCGGCCCCCAGAATTCCCGGTCGAAATTCTGGGGCTCCCAGGGTTCTTTTCCGGGGACGTCGATGTAGGAGAAGGGTTCATCCACGATGATCGTGGCCGGGGTGAACCCTTTATCCAAAGCGGCGGCATAGACGATGGGCTTGAAAGCCGACCCGGCTTGTCTCCGGGCCTGAGTGGCCCGGTTAAACTGGCTCGACGAGAAATCTCGTCCTCCAACCATAGCCAGAATATACCCCGTCTGGGGGTCGAGAGCCACGAGAGCTCCCTGCACCTGGTCCTGACCTTTTCCCTTGCCTTCCCGAGCCTCAAAATCCTCCAGCCCTTTACGCACTGCTTTTTGCGCGGCTTGCTGCAACCTAGCGTTGAGGGTGGTGTAGATCTTCAGGCCTCCTCTATACAGCCTGTCCTTGCCGTACTTCTCCTCAACATACATGCGCACCTGTTCCAGGACGTAAGGAGCCTCATTGTAACCCTTGGGCCCCCTCGGCCGTAGTCTGATTTCCTCGGCCCCGGCTTTTTTGGCTTGTTCCAGGGTGATCATTTTGCGCTCGACCATCCGGTTGAGCACATATATCTGGCGATCGCGGGCCTTCTTGGGATGACGCAAAGGAGATAGATTGTTTGGGGCCGGAGGGAGACCGGCGAGTATCGCACACTCGGCCAGGGTCAGATTTTGCACGGGCTTCCCAAAATAGGTCTTGGCCGCGGCCCCTACCCCGAACGCCCCTTCCCCGAGGTATATTTGATTTAGGTACAGGTAAAGGATCTCATTCTTGGTCAGGTAGTGCTCGATGCGCTGGGCCAAAATGGCCTCTTTGACCTTGCGGGTAAAGCTCCGCTCGGGGGTGAGGAAGAAGGATTTGGCGATTTGCTGGGTGATCGTGCTCCCCCCCTGCACCACGTCAAAGGCCTCGATATTCCGGAACGCTGCTCCCAATACTCTCCAGTAATCAATACCCCGGTGTTCAAAAAAACGAGCATCCTCCGCAGCCACGAAGGCTTTGATCAATAATCGGGGCATCTGGGACAGAGGAAGGACGGTCCGCCGTTCCAAAAAGAATTCACCGATCAGGACGTCGTCGTCAGCATAGACCTCGGAGATGATGGGGGGCTGATAATCTTTCAGCGTGGTTAACCTGGGTAGATCGAAGACTAAGACGAAGTAGAAGGCTGTGCCTGCCCCGATGACGAGCAGGATGATTAAGAGAAAGACCAAAATCAGGGCATTCCAGCGTACTCTCCTTTTCTCCTTGGAATTACTTGAATTGGAATTGTTCATCGTTTTAAAAAAATTCAAAGGGTTTAAGAAAATAGATTCAAAGGCAGAGTGCAATAGATATGTACTTGGCCCCCTGAATCCTCAATTCTTATTCAGGATTATACCACATCCTAGCTTCTGGAAGCTCTGCGGCATAAGAATTATCGGGAATGGCTGGAAAGGCATTGGGGAAGGTGATGGGCTAAGGCTGTTTTTTAAACACCCCAATCCCGTTGGGAATCGCCCATTGCCCGGGAATGTCAATTTTCAAGGACTTATATTCTCCGTACATCTGGGCCGAACCTCCACCGTCTAGGGCCAAAGCATCTTGGCAATCCAGCCCGCCCTCGGATGCCGGAAGGCGAAAAATCCTGGCCAGATCCTGAAAGTACGCCTCGGTATCCTCGGTGTTCAGCAGAATAACCTGATTGTTGAACGTGATGCCCAGGGCGGAACGCCTGGATACCTGCTTTTTCATGACCTTTTCCTTTCCGCTGACCACCAGCCTGGGCCCGACCTGAAGCGCCTGAGAGATGGTTCCTTCATTCTGGAACTCACTCGTATGAATAATCCGGGGGCGGTTTTCTTGGATCAAAAAAATTCCCCAATCCGCTTTCCGCAAGGGGTTGGCCTCGTGGCCGTCAACGATCAGAATGCCGAGAGGCCGGTAATTCGGGAGAAAGAATCCACCGTTGATCGCCGCCAGGGCCTGGGCACGTCTGGCTAAGGCCTTGATCTCCATCCTGTCCACCCCATAGGCCCGGCAGTCGATCACCCTCACTTGGAACCTCTCCACATCAACCTTCAGAGCCTGGAGCCGGATGATAGTTTGGTAGGGGTACCCGTTGAGTTGCATGGACCTGACCTCGAGGCCCTCATCGATTTTTTGCCAAAAGGTGTCGGCTGAGGATTTTCCCGCTTGGCCCATCAGAACCAGGGAAACGCCTACAGCCCCCAGCAGGGAAGTCCACTTTAAATTTCCCCCCCCCAATCGCTTTATCTCCTTTCCTTTTAAGTCATTATATCCTAAAAGGGGTCCCGAAGGGAATCCCATAACTCGGAGGGCCAGAACGAAGGGAGGGGAACCGACCCTAGGGGAAGAGTGACCTATGGAAGGCCAGCGCTCAGGATTCTTTGAGGGCTTGCTCCAAAATTTCTAGGGCTACATCGATCTCCTTCTGGCGCACATCCAAAGGCGGGAGAAAGCGGATGACTTTATAGCCACAGCCCAAGAGTAAAAGGCCCCGGTTAAATGCTCTGCGGACAATCCCGTCTCGCCTCTCCCGGGAATCGATTTCGATGGCATCCATGAGACCGATTCCCCGCACGTCTGAAATGAAGGAGTACTTCTTTTGCAACCCCCTTAGTTGGCCTAAAAAATAATTTCCCCGCCGGCTGGCGTTATCCAGCAGATTTTCCTGTTCAATAACCTCAATGATTGTGTAGCCGATGGCTGAACTCAAAGCATTCCCCTCCCCCCAGGTACTGGAGATTCGGTACTCCTGCTGGGGAAAGAGCTCGGTCTTGCCCAGAGTCGCACCCACCCGAAGAGGTTTGGCAACGGTGATGATGTCCGGCCTAATGCCGAAGTGCTCGATAGCCCACCATTTTCCGGTTCTCCCCAGTCCAGCCTGCACCTCGTCAGAGATCAGGGGAATAGAATATTTCTTGGCCAGGCGCCCCACCTCTTTCATAAATTCTATGCTGGGAACGTTGTAGCCACCCTCCCCTTGGATCGGCTCCAGGATGATAAAGGCTACTTCTCCCGGGTCCACCAGCCCGATATCCGGGTCTAAGTAATAATCGAGTCGGCTGCGTAACCCTTCCTTTCCCGTACAGCAGACCACCCAGCCGCAGTTGCAGGGATGATTCCGACAGGTACAATAAGGGAAGTCCGCGATGTTGGGAATCTGGGGAAACCAATCCCGCTGGATCTTCTTGCTCCGGTTGAGCGAGAGGGCGCCCAAAGTGCGTCCATGGAAAGCTCCGTAGAAGCAGATGCCATAGCCATAATTCTTTTTGTGGTCATAGCAAATCTTCATGGCGTTCTCTACGGCCTCGGCCCCGGAGTTGGTAAAAAAAGCTGAGCCAAACCCGAACTGGGAGGTGATTTCCATGAGCTTGTAATGAAGGTGGGAGGGCGTGGGAATCTCGGATTTCTCCGGGTTTTCTCCCCAGGCCGCGATGAAGTCGCATCCCGCGTAACGGTCGGGGTCAATGGACTGCAGCTTGGCGGCCGTGCGTACCAAGGCCGGATGATTGTAGCCCAGGGCTGAGCTTCCGACGTGAGAAACGAAATCCAAGATCACGTTTCCGTCCACATCCGTGCAGTATGGCCCGATGGCTGGTTTGGAGCGGTCCCAGATGAACCCTTCATGGTAGGTGGAGCGAGCTGCGTAGCGGCGATGAAACTCGGCCCACTTGCGGGCGTTAGGGCCGGGGGGGATGGTCTTGACCTTTACCCGGGCGGTATCTCTTTCCATGGGCTCCAACTCCTATGATTCGGGGATAGAGGCAAAAAAATATTAACAAAGCGGACCGTCCATGTCAATTCGCCTCGCCTAAAGAGCTGGCGACGCCGGAAGCTTTCTTCTCTGCGTGCTCTGGGCTGGAAAATATGCTATTTTAAATTCAGGAGCAGCCAATTCGGGAGAGACTTCCGTGAAATCCCAAGAAAAATCCTCGGGTATTCTGTACATCGTCTCCACGCCCATCGGGAACCTGGAGGACATTACTCTCCGGGCCCTGCGGGTCCTCAAGGAGGTGGACCTGATTGCCGCTGAGGACACCCGGCGCACGCGGAAACTCCTCAGCCACTACGGAATTCACAAACCATTGCTCAGCTACCATGAGCACAACCGGAGAATGCGGGAGGAGTCCCTGCTGGAAGAACTTCGAAAAGGAACGAATGTGGCCCTGGTCACGGATGCTGGCACTCCGGGAATCTCAGACCCCGGTGAAGATTTAGTGAAGAGAGCGGTTCAGGAATCCATCCCCCTAGTGCCCATTCCCGGCCCCTCGGCTTTGGTGGCCGCCTTGAGCGTATCGGGTCTGCCCACCGAAAGTTTTCTTTTTTATGGGTTTCTGCCCTCGAAGCCCTCGGCCAGACAGAAATTTTTGCTGTCCCTGAAGGATCGGCCGGAGACGCTCATCATCTACGAATCTCCCAAACGCCTGCGCTCCTTCCTGGAAGATGCCTTGCGGATTATGGGAGAACGGCAGGTGATGGTAGCCCGGGAAATGACCAAGGTTTACGAGGAGGTTTACCGGGGGACGGTCTCGGAAGTGTTAAAGGAACTCGGGGAGGAAGAGATTAAGGGAGAGGTCTCCATAGTCATGGAGGGGGGCATTCTTCCGGCAAGGGTCGATGGGACGGCCATTGCCGAAGCGCTGGAGCTTTACTACCGCGAACTGGGCCTATCCATGAAGGCGGCGATCGATCGGGTAGCGGATGAGCTGGGGGTTTCCAAACGGGATGTGTATAGAGAGAGTTTAGAATTAAAGAGGAAAGTCAGAGATCAAATCCGGAAAGACAACCTGCTCCCCGGAAAGGATCGCGGAAAAACTTCCGGGGAGCGGGAAACCTGAGTTACTTCCTGGAGCGTTTCTTTTCCATGGGTTTTTCGCAGCAAATGATGTCGCAGGTATCGACACACCCGCAGGCTTCATCCACGGTGACGGCCAGGCCGCACACGCCGCAGACGTAGGCATCGCCGGCTTTTGTTTTTCCCCTGGCCATCGCTTTCTTCACCGGCTTCTTCTTGACCACTGCTTTCTTGACTGCCATTCTGCTCGCCTCCTTTTATTTATTTTTTCCGGGCGTGAACTTCGGGTTCACGCCATCATTTCCACCGGACCCAATTGCTCGAATTGCCGGCGGAACTTTTCGGCTCGGCCTACAACAACAATCAGCATCTCTTCCGGATGAAGGTGCATACGGGCTGAACGGGCCATCTCTTCAAGGGTGATGGTCGAGACTCGATCCGGGTAAATCGTCAGATATTCCAAGCCCAGTCCATGAAGCTCCACTTGTAGGATTCTTTGAGCAACCTGGGAGAGGGTCTCAAACTTCATCGGGTAGCTTCCGGTGAGGAAGTGAATGGCTTCCTCCCTTTCCTGATGCGTGGCCCCGTGGGTTATAAAGGAACGGATAACTGAAAAAATTTCTTGCACGCACGAGTAGGTGGTCTCCGTGGGAGTGAAGGTGGAGATGGTGAATGGCCCGGCGTGCTTCCGCGGCTCCAGGGACCCGCGAATGCCATAGGTATAACCCAGTTCCGAGCGGATCTTCTGCATCAAACGGGAGGAGAAACCCCCCGCTCCCAGGATATAGTTCATGACTTCGAAGGGAAGGTAATCCGGATGAGCATGAGGAATCCCGATATGCCCCAGGCGAATCTGGCTCTGGGTCAAATCTGGACGGTCGATTAAGATACTCCTGACCCCGGAACGAGAAGGGGCGGAGAATTCCCCTGCCCCCAAGCTCTGGCCCTGAATCCCGGAGGGGAAATTCGCTTCCACCCAGCGGAAGCAGGGTTCGGCCTGCAAATCGCCGACTACCACCAAAAAGCTTCCTGCCGGCAAAAGGCACCGCTGGTAGAACTCTCGGCATTCCTCGCAGAGAAGCGGCGGGAGGGAATCCAGAGTCCCGTAAACGGGATGATCATAAGGAGTTCCCCGGAAAAGGATTTCCTGGAACCGCTCGTCGGCGATGATCTGGGATTCATCCTTCTGTTGCACCAAAGCGGCGATGCGGCGTTGTTTTAACTGCTCGAACTCTTCCGGAGGGAAGGCCGGTTGGAAATAGATTTCCAGGAGGAGGTTCATCAGGTGCTCAAAGTCCTCGCTCAGGCCAAAGATATGCAAAGAAGTGGAGTTCCACCCGGAGTAGGCGGACAGGGTGGCTCCTAATCCGTCCACTTCCGCAGCCAACTGGCTGGCGGATCTTTTTTTCGTACCCAGAGTCAGCATCTCCGCTAAAAGGTGGGACAGGCCCGCTTTTCCGGGAGGGTCAGCCTCGGCGCCGCAGGGAATAATCAGGTGGAGGCTGAGCAAGGGAAGCTCCGGCCGCTGGACGGCGTAAACCTTCAGGCCACTCTTTATGATCAAAGAGGCAATCCTCGGAAGTGAGAAAGCCCAGGATTTAGCCCCGGCGCTCATTCCACCTCTCCCAATTCTTCGTGCTCTCTTTGGCTTACCGGCTGCAGGGAAACCACCGTCCGGTTTTCGGGGCGTAAGTATTTCCGGGCAACCCTGGTTACGTCATCCGGATTCACGGCTTCATAACTGGGAAGGATGGTATGGAGAAGGCGAAAATCCCCGGCTCGCACCTGATAGAGTCCGGCCAGCAGCCCCTTGAAGAACATCGTTTCCAGGCTTTGAAGAAAGTAGGAGCGCGCTTGTTTCTTCACCTTGAGCAGTTCTTCCGGGGAAAGGAGTTCCTGACCCAGGATTTCCACTTCCTCCCAGACCTCCCTTTCCAGGGTATCTAAGGAAATGGAAGGCGAGGCAATGGCGTAAATTTGCAAAAGACCCGGGTCCATAGTGAAGAAAGGAGGATACCCCATCTCCGCTCGCACTTCCACCGCTTTTCCCGGCTTTTCAAATTTTTCGAAAAAACGGGAGGAGCGACCTGCGGACAAGGCTGCGCAAAGGATTTGCAGGGGGATGAGGTCCGGATGGGTAATCCCGGGAACGTGGAAAGCCGCGAAAAAGGCAGCAACCTGGGAGACTTTCTTGAAGATCGCCCGCTTCTCCCCTCTCTGGGACTTCTCCTTGGGAATGGTCAGACGAGGAAGGGGCTGGGAAGCCATATGGCCGTAATATTTTTCCACGGTCCTCAAAACCTCATCGGCGGCGACATCCCCAACCACGACCACGACGGCATTGGGCGGAGAATAATGAACCCGGTAGTACTCGCGGCAGTCCTCCAGGGTCAGATTCCTTAGGTCAGGGTCCCAACCGATAACCGGCCACCGGTAAGGGTGCTGCTCGTAGGCTAAGGCAAAGAGCTGCTCGATCAGGAGCCCGAAGGGACTGTTCACGGAACGGAGCTTGCGCTCACTGCGGACCACTTCTCTTTCAGGCTCAAGGCTCTCCGGAGTGAGACGGAGGTTTTCCAGCCGATCCGCCTCCAGCCGCACGGCCAGCTCGAGCTTGGCGGCCGGAAGGTTTTCATAGTAGGAGGTGTTATCTGTGGTCGTGAAAGCGTTGAGGGTTCCCCCGTTGGCCTGGATGATCCGGGAAAACTCTTCGGGACCCAGCTCTTTCGTTCCCTTGAACATCATGTGCTCGAAGAGATGGGTAATGCCGGTGATGCCCGGCCTTTCATACCGGGATCCGGCAGCGAAGTGAACCTGATAGGAGACAATGGGCAGGGAATGGACCTCGCCCACCAGAACGCGGAGTCCGTTCGCCAGACGATGCTCTATAAATTCGGGGAGCCCTCTCACTTCACTCTTTCCAATGGATGCACTGGACCGGACAACTGTCAATGGCTTCCTGAATCTTTTCCTAGGGAGCCCCCTGGGGGTTGTACAGTTCCGAGAGGTCTTTATCGTTCAGTCGGAAGACCTCCGGGCAGATTTCGGCACCAAGCCCGCAGGAGATGCATTCATTCTGGCTGGCCACTGGGATCTTGCTCATGAAAACTCCCCTTTTTCAGCTCGAGACTCGGAACAGCATGACCGGCACATGGGAACAGTTCAAAACTTTGTCCGCGACACTTCCCAGAGCCCAGCGGCTCAGGCCGCTTCTCCCATGGGTGGCCATGGCGATGAGGTCGAACTTGTTCTTCCGGGCATAGTCGCAGATTTGCACGGCATCTCGGCCGTAAGCCACAACCGCAAAGGCCTTGATCTTTCTTTTCCGCAAGCGGTTGACGATCTTCTCCAAGTAGGCCCACGCCTCTTGGATAAGCTGGTCGCGATCTTTTTTCTCTTCCCGGGGGTCGATCTTATAACTCACCACGACTCTCAGAAGGTGAACTTCCGCCCGGCAGAACTCCACCATCTTTTCCACCCTGGGCAGAATTTTTTCGGCCAGCTTTGAACCGTCCAGGGGAGCCAGAATTTTCTGGAACATTTTTTCCTCCGCAGCCAGGCCCCATGATTCCTGTACCATTTCAGATCGATCGCTTCATAAAAAATTATAGCATTGTGCTGGAGGAATGTCATCCAATCAATGGATGATTCATCCATTTTCACAACCATGCTTTGCTTCCAGAAGGAACTCTCCGCGATAGACATGCAAATCACGACGGGGTTGACTTGCCGCATAGCTTAAGCAATAATTCAAATTTGATAGTTTGGAGAGGGCGACTGGAAAGGATAAGGAGGATGACCCGAGTTTACCTCGTGCGTCATGGGACGACGGATTGGAATAAGGAAGAGATCTTCCGGGGACGGGTGGATTGCCGGCTCAATGAGACCGGCCAAGCTGAGGCCCACGCCCTGGCGGCTTATTTTCAAGAGGTGGCCATCGATGTGATTCACAGCAGTCCCCTTTCCCGGGCCACGCAAACGGCCCAGGCCATTGCCGCAGCCCATGGCCTCCAGGTGACCCCGGACTCAGCCTTTATCGACATCGACTTCGGGGAATGGCAGGGGCTGCCTTTGAAAGAAGTAAAAGAAAAATATTTCGAACTCTACCGGCTTTGGCGGGAGCGGCCGCAGGCGATCACTTTTCCGGGAGGAGAGAATCTGGCCCAGGTGAGAGCCCGGGCTTGGCAGGGATTCATGCGGGTGGTACAGGAAAATCCGCAGAAGACGATCCTGATTGTTTCCCATCGAGTGGTCACCAAGGTCCTGATTTGCGCGGTCCTAGGCCTGGATGACTCCCATTTCTGGCGAATCAAACAGGATACCACGTCGGTCAATTGTTTTGAGCACACGGGAGGAATGTTCGTAATCTCCCTGCTCAATGATACCTGCCACCTGAAATCCGTTCATCCCGACACCTGGAAGAAAGATTTTTGATGCTTCCTTGGACACAGAAATTATCTGCTTTCTGGGCCGGGAACCTCCGGTTCCATTTGAGGATGGTTTGGGATATTTTTTGGGAAGCCCGCCGGGCTTTCTCCCAGGATGGATGTATGAACCTATCCGCCGCCCTGGCCTTTTACTCGATCCTTTCCTTGATCCCCTTTCTCTTTCTGCTGATTTCGGCGGCGGGGTACCTCCTCGGCTCATCGGATGAGGCCCACCGGATGGCCCTTTCTTTTTTTGACCGCTTTTTCCCCCAGGCCAGCCCTCTAATTTTCCGGGAAGTGGAGGCCATCTCTCAGCGCGCCGGAGTATTGGGGTGGGTGGGCTTTCTCTCCATGATCTGGACCGCCAGCGTGATCTTCGCCTCTCTGGAGTTTGCCATGGGGGTCGTCTTCCGGGTCGAGCAAAGGAGAAATTTCTTGCAATCCAAATTGCTGGCCCTGGCCATGATTCCAGCCTCGGCGATCATCTTCTTTCTCTCCTTTTTGGTGACTGCTTTCTCGGGAGTCATGGGCACCTATGAAATTAACTTTTTGGGAGTGGCGGTGGGGAAATCGGCCCTTTTCGAATTCCTCCTGGGCTACGTCCTGCCTTATCTGGTTCTGGCGGTGGCTTTTACGGCCATTTACAAGATGATCCCAAATACTTCGATTTCTTCCCGCCATGCCCTGGCGGGGGGAGCGAGCTGCGCGTTTCTTTTTGAGTTGGCTAAACATTTCTTTACCTGGTATATCGGACGCTCCTCCCAGTATAACGTAATCTATGGTTCTTTAGAGGCCATTGTCATTTTAGTGGTGTGGGCTTTTTACTCATCCAGCATCCTTTTATTCTGCGCTGAGGTAGTCTCCGCTTACCGGCGGCGGGACGTGACCCTTCTGGAGAAGGCATTTTTATAGAACCTATAAAGAACAGGGGCGCCATGGATGCCTAAGGATCGGAGGAGGAGGAGATGGGGAGATCGGGAGACAAGGAAATTGACAATTCATCCCATCACCCCAACTTTCCATCTCCCCATTTCCAGTAACGAGGGAGTTTTTGAATGAACCTTAAAATGGGGAAAATAGTTTTCTTTCTGGCCCTGTTTATCATTCTCTTCTGTCCCCCGACTCATGCCGATTGGGCATTCGTGATTCTGGGAGACACCCGGGAAGATTTCAAACGGGGGCAGGTTTTTCCAGAGATGATCAAAGAGCTCAACCAGACAGTTTTCAAGGTCAAAGACCAGGAGCTAAAACTTGAATTCCTTCTGCACCTGGGAGATTTCGAGCTCAAGCGGGGAAGCCGGGAATCCCTGGAGCGGTTTAAAGAACGCTTAAAGGCCCTGAAGGCCAGATATTATCCGGTCAAAGGGAACCATGAACTCGTGGAACAGATGGGATCTTCCTTCACCCTTCCCTCCATCCAACAAGTCTTGAAGAATAACGAGGATTTCAGCCGAGAATACATCTCCTTCTTCGATCTGAAGGAAAGCTACTACAGTTTTGATCACCGGAACCTCCATGTCATCATTCTCGACAACAGTATGGGGACATTCCAGGTTAAGCCAGGCGAAGATATCCGATCTGGACAACTCCTCTGGCTAGAAAAGGATCTGGAGGAGACGGCCCGGAAAGTGCAGACCGGCTTGATCCGGCACACCATTCTCTGTGCCCATATCCCCCTGCCTTCTCCTTCCCCGAGTGTCACCACTCACGACATGCTGGAATATGTAACCCGGAATTATGCTGAAGGGCAATCCCTGGCTGAGGAGAGTGCAAAAATTTTTTGGGAGATCTTGGAAAGGTACCGGGAGAGGAGTAGAATAGGCCGACTCTTTTTCGCCCATGACCATCGGTATGTTTCTTATCAACAAAAAGGTTTCCCGGTCACTATCACCGCGGGAGGAGGAGCTCCGCTGATTGTGGAAGAGCGAGGAGGGTTTTATCATTACCTGATCATCCTGGTAACCGACGAGGAATTAAAAGAACGCATCATCAAGGCTTACCCCTTGAAGAAGGCCCCGGCAGGGGGCTCATCACGATCGTTCCCCCACATGGGGAAACCAGAAGAGCGATTCCGCGTTCCCGTCCCTCTAACCTTCCCAGACGGGCTGGGGCACTTTGCCAGCGGAACAAAGGGAATAACGCTTGAATAAATTGGAACGGGGCAAGAGAAGCCAGTCCCTTTTTTCTTTCTGCGCCTTCCATTTTCTGGACGACGGTTTTACAGATTCCATCTATCTGCTCCTTCCTTTCATCGCTGCGGAGTTACACCTTTCCTTCAGCCAGGTGGGGCTGCTCAAGGGTGTTTTTTCTGCTTCCATGAGCCTTTTCCAGGTTCCCTTGAGTCTTCTGGGAGAAAGGATCGGAGAGCTGACCGTGATTGCCTGCGGGACTTTTGGCCTGGCCGCCGGGTTCTTGTTTTTGAGCATGGCTTACAGTTTCCCGAAAATTTTTTTCTCCCTCATTTTTGCCAAAGGAACCGCTGCCGGCCAGCACGGCCTGGGTTCCTCAGTGCTCTCCCGGGTCTATGAAATTTCCGGGCGCCGGACGGCGATGGGAACTTATAATTTTTCTGGCGATGTGGGAAAGGTGGTCCTACCTTTCCTGGTGGCTTTGATGATCAACCTTTGGGACTGGAGGCAGGCGATTCTCATCCTGTCTCTCGGAGGAATTGTGGCTGGCACCATTCTCTGGATCCTGGCCGGGAAGATGGGGGCTCTCCCTCCTTGGCCTCAGTCCCAAGAGAAGCCGGCGCCGGAGGGCAGCCGCTGGGGCGTCCGTGACCCGAAAAGTTTCTCAGTCCTCCTGACCATCGGGGTCATTGACGTCTCCGCGCGCATGGCCCTGCTCACTTTCCTTCCTTTCCTCCTTTTACAGAAAGGGATTTCAGCTACCGAGATCGGGTTCGCCCTGACCCTTCTCTTCGTGGGCGGGGCTGTGGGTAAATTTGCTTGCGGGGTCCTGGCCGAGTGGCTGGGAATCATTCCCATGGTGGTGGGTACAGAGGTTCTGACCACCGTTGGGATTCTGTCTTTATACTGGTCTTCACCCCCAGTCATATGGTTCCTCCTTCCCTTGGTGGGGATCGTGCTGAACGGGACTTCTTCGGTGCTTTACGCCACGGTTGCCGAAATTATCTCCCCCTCCGGGCGCTCGCGGGGATATGGATTGTACTACGCCATCACCCTAGGCTGCGGTGCAATATCCCCGGTCATCTATGGTTTGGTCACTGATTTCCTGGGCCTCTCCTTTACCATCATAAGCACGGCCTCAATGGTATTGTTGACCATCCCCTTAACCCGATACCTCTCAAGTCCAGAGAGCGCCTGATCTGCGCAGGCCTTGGACCCAGGGAGGAGAAAAGACTGCTCTTCCTTTCTTGGAGCTTGATTCTAAGGCGAAATTATGCCTACAATAATTTCGCCCAGGTGGATGGTCCCATGAAAAGTCGTGTGGCCGTCCGCTTTTCTTTTTCGGGAGAAGGCTCATCCAGACGGACGTCGATCGGGGATAGAAATTCGTAGCGGTGAAAACATAAGGAATGACAGAAATATAAGGTTATTTAGAAAGGGCTGGAACATGGAGTTAAAGGAAATTTATCGCCTGGCACGGGAACGTTTCAAGGGTGTTTGCCGGGTCTGTCCTGAATGCAATGGCCGGGCATGCGCCGGAGAAATGCCCGGAATGGGCGGGATCGGAACGGGTTCATCATTCATGGCTAACTTCGACAGCCTATCCCGCATTAAACTGATCTTGCGAACGATCCATGAGGCCTCGGATCCAAACCTGGCCTATGAATTTTTCGGGCGACGTTTGAAAATGCCCATTCTGGTCGCTCCGCTGGCTGGGATGGCCATCAATATGGGAAATGCCATGGATGAGAAGGAATATCTTTCCGCCATGGTCGCTGGCGGGAAAGAGGCCGGGTCCATCACCTTTACCTGTGACGGCCCCAACCCCCTGTTTTTCGACCTGGGCATCGACCTTATACGAAAGAACCAGGGCTGGGGGGTGCCGACGATAAAGCCCCGCGAGCAGAAAGCCTTCCTTTCCCTGGTCAAAAGAGCTGAAGATTCCGGCGTCGTGGCGGTAGCTTCGGACATTGATGCCGCCGGCATTATTCACATGAGGCGTGCCGGTCAGCCCGCAGGCCCCTGGCCTGTCCAGGTCTGGGAAAAAACCATCTCCCAAACAAAATTGCCCGTCATCTTGAAGGGGGTTATGACTGTCCAGGATGCAAAACTGGCCGTACAGGCAGGGGCCGCAGGCATCGTAGTTTCCAATCACGGGGGCCGGGTCCTCGACCACACTTCCGGAACGGCGGAGGTATTGCCCGAGATCGTCTCCGCGGTGAAAGGGAAAATCAAGATTTTTGTTGACGGCGGGGTGCGCAGCGGGACAGACGTTCTGAAGATGCTGGCCTTGGGCGCTGAGGCTGTCCTCGTGGGCCGTCCCATGGCTGTAGTTGCAGTCGGGGGCGGGCAGGAGGGCGTGTCCCTTCTGCTCAACCAGTACGCTGAACAACTTCGCACGGCCATGCTCTACGCCGGATGCAGTTCGCTCGCCGAAATTACCCCTGCTATTCTCCGCCTGGGAAGGGGATGAGCGAATAAACTCTATAAGGTTTGCCAAAGCCGAGTGCCTTGTTAGGAGATTGTTCTAATTTCGTTGGGACAAATCAGCGCCATTCTCGGCGGCGTGACCATCGTCGTCTGGTTCTTCCCCGTATTCGCAACTTTCCTTGGATAGGCCAAAAAAAGAAACCAGGCCCCTATGCAGTAACAATTTGCAGGCTCTATAAAATCGCTGCCCCAAACAAAACTAATTGAAATAATTTGCTTTATAGATCTTTATGCGCAGTAAATTCACTGCACCAAATAGCGTTTCTAAGAAATTATCCTTCCGGCCCAATTCCCACCATCATGTTCAACTATTTTTAATTATTATGTTTTCTTAAAATTTCGGGATTCTTAATCCATTGGCATCATCCTTGCGTACCTAAAAAGCGGGAGAAAATTTTAGGGGGGGGTTAAATGGACACCAACATTCTTTATAACATTCCCGATTTCGCCAACTCGGCGATGCCTCTGGGATGGCCCATTGCGATTTATTTTTTCCTCACGGGGTCTCTCGCCGGCCTTTACATC
>Ga0315295_10001764_pt1 | contig 18505 bp, 16 predicted proteins | sample YL17G14_0_MG_FD_204453 | JGI IMG/M metagenome (GOLD analysis project Ga0315295, IMG submission 204453) | Sediment microbial communities from Yellowstone Lake, YNP, Wyoming, USA - YL17G14_0 | ecosystem: Environmental > Aquatic > Freshwater > Lake > Sediment | place: USA: Wyoming | collected... | reverse complement strand
GACCTGGATCGAATACGGTGTCGAGGTCGAGAGGACCGTCGAGCCATCGCTCCCGATCTGGCCGGACGAATTGTAGATCGAGAGCTTGCGATCCGACGTGATTCTGATGCCAAAGATTAGGGCATTCGCCGCCGTCTCCGCAACATACATGTACTCCGAGAGCGAAGGCGGTGCGGTCTCGACGCCCCAATGGAACTTGGTGTAGAGGGTCCCGAGGTTGATCTGGCTCCAGCCGAATCCATCAGTTTTCGTAGCCGTTCGCCAGTATCCGTAAGCAGTCCCAGTCGTCGCGTTGACCTTGCCGGAGAGTTCATTCGATCCTCTGAACCAGGCCGGCGAACTCACCGTGCTACATGCCGTCCCGCCGATCGAATAGAATGCCTTATCATCATTCGATTCGAAGCCGCAGAAGAAAATCCGGCTCGGCGTGACGAAGGTCTTCGTCGTCTTGAGACTGGAGCCGGAGGTCAACGGGACAGGAGTCGTGATCTGGAGTTGAGTCCCTGAGGTCAGATCGATCGAGTAAGTTGCCGCCGCGACGAGTTCTGTCCCGCTCGGGAGGTCGATCCCGGCCGGAGCCGGGAGGAGAAGGAGAGCTCCGCTGGCGAGATCGGAGGTCGGCTCGAAACGGAGTACCGTCCCGCTCGGGAGATCCGCGGTCGTCTGAGTTTGGAGACCGGCTCCCGAGGAGAGATCAATGCCCGAGGGCGAGGTCCCGAGAAGGGCTCCTGAGGGCAAGTCGGCAGTCGGCTCGAAGCGGAGGACGGTTCCAGAGGGCAGGTCCGCGGAGCTCGTGATCTGAAGGATTGAACCGCTCGGCAAATCGATCGCGCTCGCATCCGCATGGAGTCGCGTCCCGCTCGTGAGATCCGCGGTCGTCTCGGTTTTGAGACTCGATCCCGAAGTCAGATCCTTCGTTGTCTCGAATCGAAGAACGGTTCCTGAAGGAAGATCGATGGTGCTTGTAATCTGGAGAATGGATCCGGAGGATAAATCCAGCGCGGAGGGCTCGAAGCGGAGAGACGCTCCTGAGGACAGGTTGATTGTCCCAGTACTCGCGCCTCCCCCCGAGACGAACCCATACGTCCGCCGCTTGACTTCCTTCAGGAACGCGAAGGGCTCGGCGTAGAGCCAAGTGATCTCGCCCTGCGTTAGTGCGCGATTCCAGACTCCACCGTAATCCACCGATCCGTTATAGTACGCTGGTACTCCAGGATCACCACCAAAGGACCAAACTCCTGATCCATGCTCCAGCGGATCATTGGCTACTGCCGCAGTGCCATCCGCTTTCCCATCGACAAAGAGACGAAGAGTAAAATCAGTTCCAATCCATGTCAGTGCTGTCTGATGCCATACTTTATCCGCATAGGCGCTGGAAGTCGCAGTGTAAGTGCCTCCAGTAGACAATCTGGCTCTAAAGCTTACCGAGCCTGCTCCGGCATCTACTGTGCCCAATGTGATGGGCGAGGGCCAGTCTCCTCCGACATACAACTTACCGAAGGCAACCCCAACGGCTGTCGATCCTGCGCTAACAGGCTTCTGAAAGCAAACAGCCGACATCTCGGTCCATGTCGGATTAGTGACTGAGGCAGAATACCAACGCTCTGAATCTGCTCGCGTGTAATATCGCGCCAGACCGGAGGGGCCTGCAATTTCATCGGGCGTTCCGGCTTTGGTCCAGGTCAGAATTCCCTGACGGGTCATCTCTATCGGTGGGCCAGATGATGGAGTCTTCCAATACCGATAGAGTCCCCTACTTAGCGGGTGTCCCCAATCGACATCGTACTTGAGTGGGTTGAGGATCTGGCGTGAAGGTATCCAGAGCTTTGGCATTAGAGACTACTGATTTTCGTCGTTCGCCGTATAGAGCGTCACGGTCGAACCGCTGGCCGGAAACGCTACGGAGCAACCATCGTAGAGAATGAACTTTGTCTTGCCGGGCTCCATTTTGAAAATGGGACTATTCAGTTTCTGGGCGCTCGTGGTCGCCTTGACTGGGATGACGCCAACGACGGTATGAGTCCCTGGATCATTCGAAGCATCGCCATCCTCCCAGTCACTGCCATCCAAGGTCGTGACCATGTGAATCTGGAGATAGCCTCCAGCCGCGGGCGCTGAACCGAATGTCACGAGAATCTTGAGCTTGCCGTATTGGTCGAGATTCGTGCTATTGTCAATCTCGCTGCCTTTTGCGGTTCTGGCGGAGGCAGCCAGGTTATTCAATTCTGTCGTCAGGACCGTGCCCCGCGAAGTCCATGCCGCATCCCAAAGAATCTTGCTAGTGGCCATCCATCACCTCATGCCAACGTATTGGCGTGAATGTTGACCTTCTGATTCACGACCCATTGGAGGTCGTTGTCGGTCGTCGCGTCGCCGGCGGCCTGGACCGTCGGATTCGCGAGAACACCCCAGAAGAAACGATCGAGCCAGGAATCGATATTGGACGTTGCAGCAATCGCCCACTTGAGCCGATTGGCGTGATTTTCCGTCGTCGCGTCCTCTGCAAAAATCGCCTCGGCCGCCATCGCGATAGCGGCCTTCGTTCTGCACTTCAGAGTCGATGCTTGCTGGTAGAGATTCCAGATTTCGTTGAGAGTAGCCATAGACGATTCCTTTTTAGATAAATCGTTGGTTCGATCTCATCACCCGCATGGTCTCAGGGTCGAAATGGAGATAGTGATCCGGTTGAAGTCCACCCCGGAACCCGAAGATATAGATCCTCTGGACGATGACTTGGCCGCCGCAGAAAGTCAGCGAGACATCATAGAGAATGTCCACCTCGGCATCCTCAGGGACTGCGAGATCGAGAATCGGCTGCCATCCTCGTGAGTCGAGGATGCGGAGGATCTTGATCCCACGGTGCTTCAGGCGGGCGAAGAGAGTCTGGATGATGCGATCGCCCCAGAACTCATACTGCCGGCGGATCTCGCCGTTATGGTATTCGAGTTCCCAGGTCAGCCGGTAGAGTTCTTCGCCGGGCTCGACAAGTCTCCGAGTATGGTCGAGGCCCCGGCATTCGAAGATCCGGGAGGGTCTCTGGATCTCTTGGACCAGGGCCCCGATATCTGATTCGCCTTCCACCGATCCATCGTTTCTGACCCTCCCGAGGTTTCGGTGAAAGAGCGACTACGCTACTTCGGCGTACTTCCAGGTCACGGTCTTGGAGAAGCCCGCCGTCGCCGTATTGTCCACCCGGGCCTGCGTCACAACATATCCCGAGTAGCTCGGGGCGCTCGTGAGTGTCCCGGAGATATTCGCCGCGGCCGGGTCGCTCGTCGGCATCGCATTCGAGCATTCGGTGAAAGCCGGATTCTCCGGACCGTTCGTTGTATCGTAGGTCTTGTTCGATGGCGTCCCCGTCGAGGCCGAGGTCTGGATCGTCCACCCGCCGCCGGGAGCTCCGTCGGAGATGTAGTGACGGATCGTATCGATCTGGGTCGAGCCACCCATCGCCGTCACCTTGCAGCGATGCCACTTCTCGAAGGCATAGGTGTAGCCCGAGGGCGGTTTCGCGATCGGATAGGTCGTCCTTTTGTCGCTGGTTCCGACCGAATCCGCGGAGAGCCAGTCCCCTCTAGTGATCGAATCCGTGACGGTCTGGGCCGACGTGTTGCTTTCGCTGAGAACCACTGTCGCTGCCATGTGTGCTCCTATATTCCTCGGGTAACTACGAATTGGACGGGGGCCCCGAGGGCGACCTCCGCGCCGCTTGCCCATTCGATGGATGCCCGCGCCACGTACTCGCCCGCGGCCGGGAATGTGTCATGTTCGAGGTTCGCTTCGATCTTGCCCGCCGTCGCCGGAGTCTGGATCCCGGCGAGGAGGGTCGCGAGCTTCGTCCCTCCCGCCATGAAAGCCGCCAGAGTGTAGAGATGGATCTCTTGTTTGGTAGAGCCGGTGAGATCGATGCCAGTCTCCAGGACGATCTTCGACGTGTCGCCGATCGAAACGCAGGGATCCCGGCCGCTGTACTCCGCCATCGGTCAGTCCTCCACTGCCTGGAGATTTTCGGCCGCCCCGGGTCCGAGGATTGCAAGGGCTGCCTGTTGCGCCGCATCGACCTGGGCCTGTCCCTTCAGGTAAGAAGTCGCCACCCAGGCCACGAGCCCCCAGAGAGGCAGAGAGAGAACCACTGAATTCTGGAGGATCATGAAACCGAAATAGCCCAGAGCCAGAATCACCGCGAAGGCCATCGTAAAACGCTTCGACTTCATCGCCGTCCACGCCGAAGTCTCGGATCGGATCTTCCCGAGAACATCAAGATACGTTTCGATCGTCTCCGGTTTTACCGCCGGAGCCACCACTGCCGCGCCGCTGGGAATCGTCGTATCCGCCATTTCAGCCTCCCATTACCTTCGTTTTGATGCCGCCGAGGATCGTTCCGATGAGACCGAGAATCGGGACCAGGAATCCGATGACCGGAATGAATGTGGCCACCGAAGTCCCGATCTTCACTCCCGTATCCGCGATCCCAAGCCAGGAAAGCCAACTGAGTTTCTTCTCTTGAGCCGCCGTGACTTGCAGGACCTGCCCCTCGCTGAGGAACTTGTCACGGGCTTTCTGGAGCTCGGTGATGTGGACCTCAAAGTACCCCGCCCGAGGGTCATAGTCCGCCTGCGTGATCTTGCCCTGGGCCAGATCGGCCTTGAGTGCTCCATAGCTTGTCTCGAAGGTCAGGATCTCTTTGTCCACTCGATCGAGTTCGGTCACGTTTCGATCGATCGCATTCTGCGTCTCCGGACTGACGCAGCCAAAGCAGAGAGCCAATATCGCCACCATGCATTTCTTCATCGTGTCCTCCTTTTGTGGACGAGGATTCGCCTTCGACGCGGATACTCCGGGACGAGAGGAGGCCCCGCGGTCCCGGCCGTCGGCGTCGCCGATTGTGCCGTACAGAAATCCGATGCATTGTTCGAGGTATCGATGGCCTTGAGCTTGTACTGGTAGGTCGTCCCGTTCACGACCGCCGTGTCGATCCAGTCCGAACTGACCCGGGTCTGAACGAGGGCCCATTCGGAGTATCCGCCGGAGGAGAGGGCCGTCCCGCTGTCGAGGCCGATCGAGGTCGAGCCGAGTCCGAGCTTCGAGCCGGAGGTCAAATCCTTCGTGCCGGAGGAGCTCGTCGAGACGGCTCCGTGGGCAAGCTCCTCCTCGATCCAGGTCCCGAGTCCCGCCGGCGGGTCGTCGGCGACCCAGGTCACGCTCGCGTCGTGATCGAATGCCGCCGAAACCGCGGAGGCCGGAAGAACGTACCATTCCGGAGACGATCCGCTCTGCATTTGGCTCCAGAAGAGCAGGGCCCCGGGCCGGATCTGGTAAGCCGGCGTCCCGGAGGCGAGGGCCGCGAACTCGTCCGCGGAGAGGACCTCACTCCAGATGGCGATCTCGCCGATCGCGCCATCCCATGAGACTGACGGAGACCATCGCCGGCCGACATTGAGACCCGTCGTGAGGTTAGGGAAGGATTTCCCGGCATGTCCGGTTGTCGAGCCGGAGGCTGAGAGAGATCCGTCGAAGTAGAGCTTGATGCCGGCTGCATCATTGATGATCCAGGACCCGCCGACGGGATGCCAGACTCCGGTCGTGAACAGATTATCGGTCGGGCCCTCAGCTCGGCAGGTCACACTATCGATCGTGATCATCCACTTCGGGATATCGACCTTGCCATTGACTCCCGAAGTCTCAAAGAAAAGGACAAGCCCGCTGGATCCGTCATATTTGGCAATGATTGAATGGTCTGAATCATGAGTCGATAGCTTTGTCCAGGCATGGACACTGAGCGCAGTCTTCCCGTCGAGATCCGTGACATCTCCCGCTCCGAGGTAGGGCGTCCCGCTGAAGTAATCAAAATCCCAACTCATAGGGCCTCAGTAGTTACAAAGGAGATGGAGCTCGTGGAGATAGACTGGGTTGTCGAAGTTGTCATCCGCGTGAGTGGGGTCCCGCTCCAGGGCGTACTCGAAGAGGTCCGAGGCCGCGAGGTTCGAGCCCGTCAAGGTGAACTCGACGAGGCGATAGGTCTTCGCCGTCCACCCGCTCACGTCCTGGGAGACCGATACCGTTTGGGCGACTGCCGGGTCCGCGGTCTCCGTTGATGCCTGGCTCGCGTAAGTCAGATTCAGGCGGATCTTCTGCCCGGTCGTCCCCGCCGTCTCGACTGAGCAGACCGCGATCGCCTTGACGGTCGCTCCGTTGTCGAGCGTCGCCGGCAGGAACCGAGAGCCGTAGATTTTCGCCGCTCCGGTATGGAGGAACTTCGTCACCGGGCCCTGGAAGTTGTTGCTGCCCGTCCCCCATTTCTTCACGAGAGCCGGGATGCAGTTCGGCCCGGATGAGTACATCCGCGGGAGCGGGAGAGGATTCGTCGTCGCCATCTGTCACCTCACAAAGAGTTTCTCCGCCAGACCTCATAGTGATCGAAATCGCTCTCGACGTTGTCCGTCCAATTGAGCGTCACCGATGCATTGCCCCCCGTCGCCGAGAGCCCTGTGGGGACCGCCGGCGGAGTCGTGTCCGGGCTCGTCCCGACGCTCGCCGAATGCGTGTCTCCAATTGCGATCTTGCATGCTACTCCTCCGATCGTTGCCCCGATCCAGGATCCATCGTCAATGAGGACGATGGTCGGAGGCGAGCTCACCGTCGAGGCACAAGGCAAAAGGAGGGTCAAGAATTGTTGGTTCGTACCGGAACTTGCTGGGTTGATCTCGACCCTATGGACGCCGACGACGGAATCGTCGAGGGCGGACCCGCCGAGACTCGGATACTCGACGCCGGCGAGGTCGAGGTAGCCGTCCCGGAGAACCCATTCCACTGATGGATGGAGGACCCGGACGAAGCATCGGTCCGGAGCCCGGTCGATCTGCCAGGAGCTCGCGGTCCCGGTGGGCGTGACCTGGGTCTGCCAGAGGAGTCGTTGCGTGAGCTTACCGGCGGTCCCATCGACGTGGGTCACGAGGTCGTCGAAGACCATGGCGATCGGCTCGGTCCATCCCGGGATCGTCCCAGGCAGGATCCAGAGTACATGCCGGCGTACCTTCGTGACTTTGGCGGAGTAATACCAGGGCGTGAGATCGGTCACGAGGTACTCATACTTGTCGGGGGAATAGCTCGAATGCCGTTCCGTCGCGAACTGATAGACCGAGTCCGTCAGGACATCATCGATCGACCTCGGTTGATACTGCGCCCCCGATTGACCCTTCGGCCACAGGAGCCCGCCGTCATTCGAGATCGAGATCGCCCCCCCGGAGAGGACACCGAATCGCGACATCGTATTCGTGGCGAACCGCTGGAAGGACCGAGCCACGTTCTCCGAGGGCTCGTCGGAATCGTAGATCGAGATCCCGGAGTACGAGAGCGTCCTCGCGTAATAAGTATATCGATGACCCGTGATCGTTGAGCTGTTCGGATCCTTGTAGGTCTCGCCCTGGGAGGGATAGTATCGACCGTGGGAGCAGATGAGCGGGAGGGTCCTCGACAGACAAATTGCTCCGACATCCCGGTGAGTGTGGCCACCCGTGAAAGTCTTCGGGAATGTAAACGTGAGTGAGGGATCCGTGGGGTTCCATCCATCCCCCGACCGGAAGCAGGCCCGGCCTACGTTCGAGAAGATGTGCATCGCCCGGCCGCCCTGGTTCGTGATGGTCGGTTTCACCGGAGGCCGATCCGGATTCCAGAGGTAGATCGTATGCATGTGGTAGGGCCCATAAATCGTATAGTCCCCGACCGCTGGGATCTCGACCTGAGAGAACCACTGGCATGCCTTGCCGAAATCGTTGTTCTCCTGGTGGGCACAATTCCAGAGCTGGATCTGATGAGCGTAGAGATAGTGGGCCCAGGACCGCTGTTCGCCTTGCCGGTAGAAGGTCCGATCGCCTCTCCAATTCCAGAGCCACCAGTATCCCGTCTTGACCCACCAGGACTCATCGCTCCAATCGATGCCGATCGAGCTCCGGAGGGCCGGGATGATGAACTGGTACCATTCCTCGCCGGTAGTGAAGTAGCATCCGACTCCACATCCCTTATGGGTCCCACCATCCACTGAGCCGTAATGCCGGAAGCCCGCAAAAAAGGATGTGTTCGTGTTGTTGTCGAAAGCGTCGAGCAAATCATCCATCCAGGAATGCCATGTCGCATTCTGGGAGGAGCTCCCATCGCCCAGGATTGCCGGGAGGGCCGCGATCGCATTCGCATTGTTGCCGTGAGCATGTCCCCAGAGATATTCGACCGGATTCGTATACCGAAGCGAATCGACGTAGAGGGCAATGCGAGCCCGGACGGTTGCTCTCTCAGAGTCCGTGAAAAGCGGATAGCACCAATCGTAGAGGAGCGAAAGGATGACCGCGTACTTTCTCCGGAGGGCCTCTTCACTCGCCGCCGTGAGATTCGCGATGTAGAGGGCGACCTCCCGGCCCTTCTGCCCGAGGGTCGTCTTCGTCGGATCGAGCAGGTAGGCCCAGGCGAAGGCCGCGGAATGCTCGGGCTCCTGACCCTCGAAGTAAGAGCCGGGCTGCGAGAGCTTGCCATTGCACCAGGAGATGAGGGCGCTCCAGGCCGAGGCATGCGTTGAGGCGATCCGGGACTGATAGATCGATAGCGTCGAGCTGTTGATCCATAGTCGAGGATGGACTCCAGTCGCTGGCTCGGTCCAGGAGAGATAAGACATGATTACTCCTCGAACTTCACATCGAAGATCACGGAGATCGACGACCCGCCGCCTTCATTGTCGTACTGGACCGCGACTCGTTCTCCGCCGGCAAGTTGCCACTGGCCGCGATCGTAAGATGGATTCTCGACGCCGGCCTGAGGATGGACGGTCTTCTCGTCCAGGGCCTCGCCGGTGACGGTCGGCTCCGTGGTAGACCATGCCGCCCCGAGGGCCGTCGATTGAATCGTTTCGGCAAAGGTCGTGTTCGTTTTCCCAATGGTCACGGCCTGCCCGCCGCTCCCGGCGTCGGATTGCCGGACGAGCCGGAGCCGAATGGGTTTGTCGGAATTCGTCACCCCTCGGCAGTAAGCTCCCCAGGAGGTCACGTTGACTCGCTGATTCGTCGGAGCTTTCAGTTGGAGTCCCGTCTTCCAGCCGGAGGCCGTCCCAACGGTCACGGCCGCCGATCGAGCGTAGCAAAAAAGTCCCGCCATGTTTCACCTCTCTTATGCCGGTGATTTGAAGTAGCCATGCATGTACAGATTCAAGGTCCCGCTCCCATCGATGCGGATTGCCTTGATGTCGAACTTCCTAGCCGCATTAATCGGGACGACCGTGGGATAGGAAATGAATCCGTTCGAGACCGCGATGTATCCTCGATGGGGGAATCCAGTCGTGACAGAAAGCCCGGTCTTCCGAAAATTGAGATACCAGTTGTAACGATATCCTGTGACCGCTGTGATCGGGACGATGAGGAGAGCATGAGCTGTCGTCGGGACAAAAGCGGAGACATCGACCTCTTGCCAACTATCGGAGCTCGACACATTCCCAACGAGGACCTCCTCGTCGCCCTGGTAGAAGTAATCGCAAGTGACCGCGACGAAGGCCGCCCCGAGAGAACCATTCGATTGAAGGAGATATCCCCCCGAGCCCGCTGGCGATGAGATGTTCGCTCCCGGGACCTTGGGCCCAGAGCCGGCTCCTCCGGAGTGAGTGTGAGCATCGATCGTCGAATCGAGGTCAGTCTTCCGGATCACATGTTGGATCGCCGAGGGAGCGACCGTCATCGTGATCTGCCCGGTATAGGTTCCTCCAGCGAGGACCTTTCCATCGACATATCCTTTGTGAGCTCCCTGGGTCGCCACGGTCGGATTCGCTGCCGGGAAGGTCGGCAGATTCGTGAAGGCGATCGTGCCATCTGCTTTCACATAGGCCCCGAGATCGGCAACACGGGCGGGTGCTGATCCACTGCCCGCCGGAAGATTCGTTATCCCGAATCCACCCATGTCGATGGGGCCAGTCATGGCTCCGCCGCCAGTACCACTGAGTGGGAGGGCCCCTAGGTAGTCCGTCTCCAGGTCGCCGAGAGCAATCCATGCCGTGTTGGCCACATTGCGTTGCTTCAACTTGAGCTCGCTCGTGTCCGCCCACAGCATCAAGGCATACTTGATGCTCGGTTCCGAGCCGCCGGCGAAGACCTTCACGAGACTATCGATGACATCGTTGAAATCCTCGCGGAAAGCAGAAACGTATCTGGATCCCAGGACAGGAAAAGTTGGCCATGCCATATCAGTATCCTAGCGCTTCATAGTGGACGGAGCCCGCCGTGAGGGCTCCCGCCGAGGTCCGGATTTCACCCGTGAATCCCGTCTCATCCTGAGCCGTCACTCTCACCGTATCCCCGACCGCTCCTCCGATCACGGAGACGAGGAGCCGCTTGACCGCGACGAAATAATCTGCCGGATAGTCCTCGTCGAATGAGTTCGCCGACAGTTGCTCGTGAACCGTCGCGTAGATTTTCTCCGGCAGGTCGATCGAGATGTTCATCGTCGAGATTTCGACCGAGTAGGCATCCGTATCGACCGTGACATGGAGCCGAAACTGAATGTATCGCATCGAGATTTCGGCTCTCTGTCGATGCTCTGCCCAGGCCGACCAGGATCCCTCGGCCGTATCGGTCGTGGAGACCCGCGATTCGATTATGACCTGGACCTTATCGGGTTCGTCCCCAGAGAACGGTATCTGAGCCTGGGCAGAATCGAAGGCCCAGGTTGCTTGATCGAAGGTCCCAAGGCCGATCGCGATCGGATTGTAGGCAGTCGCCACATCGGCCCGGGCGAGGACTATGTTGCCATCGGAAACCGTGATAGGAGCTGTCGTGTAGAATCCTTCGAGGACGATCTTCGCCGTGGGAGGCGGATATCCGAAGGACAAAAAACGAGCTCCGCGGAGGGTCTCTGGTTTTCCCGGGATGTAGACGACGGAGACATTCGGCTCGTAAAGACTGAGCTTGCCCGCGGAGACCGCCAGGCCCTCTTTCGTCCCGGTCCAGGCGGTCGCCTCCGACTGCGTCAAGATGATGTTCTCGTCGATCTGCCCATAGAGCGTGATCGAAATCGAGGCCGCCTCCGGCGAGGAATTGCCGACAGAGTTCACGGCCTTGACGAGGATCGTCGTCCCGCCGCGGGCGTAACTTCGAGTCTCAAGTCGAGGAGCGGAGGTCTTATCGATCAGCCGCGATTGGGCCCAGGTCCCGCCGGTCCGCCATTCATAGTATCCCGCGGGCCCGAGCTCGCCCTCGGGAGCCGGGTCGCATGTCGCGACCAAAGTCCCGTCGATGATGGTCGCCGTGAGCCCGCCGAGGGTCGAGGGTTGATCCAGGAGCCCCTGGGTCGTGAGAACTCCTCCGGGACTCTGACCTGGGCTCTTCTTCATGCCGGAGATCGAGACCGAGACGACCGAGATCCAGTAGGTCTCTCCGGGGCAGATCACGGGCCGGATCTCCCAGTGAGGATTCGAGGTCATGCCGGAGAGAACCCAGGAGGTCCCTTCGGCATCGGTCCGATAGTAGACCTCGAAGCAATCCAGGATCGCGGAGACGGGTCGGGTCCAGGAGACATCGATCACGTCGGCGAGAGAACCATCCTCCTGGTATTCCTGCCGCTCAAAGACCGAGACGTTTTCGGCGTCCGGAGGGAACTTGCGAGGATCCGGGATCGAGGTCGCCGGCGGGTTCGCCGGGAGGGTGAGGTCGAAGGTATAGACCGAGGGATTGTACTCCATTCCGCTGATCTTCCGGCGGAGCTCGGACCCGACTGCAGAGGAGATGCATCGGAACTTCACGATCTCATTTGCATGGATCGAGTAGATATCGCCTTCCGCAGGGAGCTTGATCCAGGTCGGATCTACGAGATAGATCCGCCGGCCGGTGCCCGGGTTGTTGGCAACCTTCTTCGACTCGATCGAACCGTCCTCCTGGTGGAGCAGCGTGAGTTCATAGCTTGATCCGGCCTCGATCGTGACCTCCGCATCAATGTCGAGCATTTCGGGCGCGGTCGCATAGATCGCGAGCACCCGTCCGCTCGCGATCCCGGAGCCCGTCACCGGGACGGAGATCCCGAAGATCGAGCCGGCGACGACCCGGAGGGCATCCAGGCCGCCTTCGAGCTCGACCTTGCGGCCGGCGAACTTGTTATGGAGGAGGTATCGCGTAAGTTCTCGCTCGACTTGACTCCGGCGGGTCACACCGAAGAGCTCCCGGCTCGTCTCGACGATCGAAGTCCCTTGCCCGATCGAGAGGTCCTGGACCTGAGCCGATTCCCTCTGGTAGTCATAATCCCGATCGAGGAAAGTCCCGAGGATTCGATTCGCCCTGGTCCGAGCTTCGAGCCATTCCATACGGAAGGACCCCGGAACGATGTTGCCCTCTCCGCCGAGCCAGATCATCTCATCGGGTTCGTCGAGGACGACCCGCCATTTGCCGCCCGACAGGATGAGCATGGCTCCGCTACCCTGCGTGAAAACCGAGAGGATATCCTGGGCGGATTGGTATTGATCGAATAAATGCCCAATCGTGCATCTCTTCTCCAGGCCGCCCTTGCCGTCGGAAACCATGAAGTCGCAGTAAGCAGCGAATGCGAGAAACGAAGGTAGGTCGATATCGTCCCAGGAATAGAGATGCCCGAGGCCGATATCCGCATGGGTTATAAAATGAGCAAGACACCACCCGTTGTTTTCACTCCATCCGACAGTGTAATCTGTGAGCGTCGTATAAGTCCGGACATCATCGAATAGTTCGGCGACGAAGGTATAATTACTCGGAGCATTCGATGAGAATTGCTCACTTGGAAGTTGGGAGAAGGCGATCATTGCCATCCCGGGATGGCTCCGATGATCCCAAAGGATTTCGTTGATCGCGTAAATCTCCGAGATAGAGACTGTCGAGAGGGAACTCTTCGTGACATCGTTCGGTGTCCGCCGGCGGATCTGGATCTGATACTGGGACCGTTTGAGACCTTCGGCTCGGAAAAATCCCTTGAACGGGCTTCCGCGGACCTCGGCCGTAATCGTCTTCGTCGTCGTCGTGAGCCATGTATCGCTCGAACCGAAAGGGCGGTACCGCAGATCGAAGAGGACGCTCATCGGTCCCATGCCGGAGGTCGTGATCCGGTAGAGTCCCTGCGGGAAACGGAAGATCACCTCGAAAGCATCGACCTCGCCAAAGGTTGTATAGTCCGCCCAGATGTCGGGAAGGGCTTCATCCTCGGGACCCGGATAGGAACTCTCACCCTCATACTCGATCTCACGAGCATAGATTTTCTCGGTGATGATCTCGGATCCGAACCTGGTGAGCGGAGCCTGATCCGCGGTCCCGAGCCGAGTTTCATAGGTGATGTTGGCGATGTCCTCGATCGCATTCCCATCGATCTGGATTTCAGAGATTGATTTGATCGGGCCATAGCAAATGCCGATGAGCGTATTCAGGATAGTCTTTCCATCTTCACCATGAATCCACTGCTCGGGGACTTCCAGGCCGGCGGAAAACGAAGATGGGATATGTCCGTCCGCTGCCTGTCGCTCATAGGATTGGAGGATCTGTCCGCCGACACGGACTTTCCCGTAACCGAATGGAATGGGTTGCCCATTGCCGATCGTATCCTGGATCCCGGCCCAGGAACGGGAGGGCCCATCCTCGGATTTGCCGAACTTCGGGATCGCCTGAGGACCCATGATCGCCGAGATCCCATATCCGATGCCCATCGACAGGGCGGAGATGATGATCGCGTCCGCAACGGCGACGCCGATCGCCGTGAGTGTGGAGATCTCTGCCATCGCCGCCGCCCCGATCAGGGCCGCGATGATCCCCGGGACCCGGCCGCATTCGATCCGGTCGCCGTCCACCGGGACGAGCTCCTCGACCTCGGCTCCGCGGAGCGGCCGGCCGTTCAGGGAGACATAGGATCCAGGCCGGAGGCCGGAAGGATCGCCGGAGCCCGGAATTGGAGGATGTTCGGCTCCGGGAGGGTAGGTGGCTCCCAGGAAGGCCCCTGGGAGGCTCGCCTTGCCCTCCGGACGGGAGGGCCTGACCGTTGATACCTGGGTTTTTGCGTTACAAAATGCCTCCGGCAATCCGTCGGCTCGGACGCCCTGGGCGAGCTCGACCTCCCCCAGGAGGACCTCGCCCGGAAGGTACTCCAGGACCGGAGCCCCGGGGAGCCACTGGCGGAGGATCGTCGTCCCGCCACGAGGGTCCTGGAAGAGGTTGGGATAGTACCGGATCGTAATCACAGGAGGGCTTTCAGCCGGTAGGCCGCCTCCGCTCTCCGGACATGATCGAGGAGTCGCCTCCTCTGGACCCCAGCACCGAGCTCCGCATTGACCGTCCATCGCTCGTTCTCGACGACCGCGAGATGGGAATCTCCTCCGCCCTGCCGCCAATAGAGAACATCCAAGGGCTCCAGATCGGTGAGGGTCGGGAGCCGGATGAAATGCTCGTGAAACTGAAGAAGGGCCTCGATCGAGGAGGTCCGGGCCGCCGCCTCTCGCGGGTCCTCGATCTGGATCCCGGCGACCTGGTCCAGGAGGTAGACCAGGAGACCCAGGCAGTCGAAGGCCGCCGGCCCGCGGCCGAGCCAGACGAAGGGCCGGCCGAGGATCGCATCGATCACTCCGGATAGCGGAACCTTAAAGTCGGGCCCGGTCGCTCGGGATCTCGGGGAACCCGTTGAACTGGTGGGAATTGGCATGCAATAAACAGTCCTCCCGGCTCCTCAGGCAGACCGTGAGTCCGCCCGAGGCGAACCGGAGAAACTCAAAATTCGCTCCGAATTCCTGGGAGAGTTGTTGCTCATTCGTGATCGCGACCCCGATCCGGACGAGACTCGTCGAGAGGGATAGGGTCGTCTGGGCCCGCTGGGTCCAGGCATCGCCTTCGGCCGCCTTCGAGTACATCGTCACGGTCGAACCGGCCCGGGTCATTCGGTACCGATACTGTTCGATCGCCGTGTCCCAATCCTCGCTCACGTCCTCAATGGTCTTGCGGTAGAAGAGTTCCCGACCCTCGGCTCCGTCATCCCGGAGTCCGAACAACATCCAGGAGCTCTTGGGAGCCTCCGGCGGATTCTCTTCGCTCGGATCGGGAGCGGCCGCGCATCCGTCCTGAAGGAGGAGACCGAAACCCCAGCCGGACCTCGCGACCGAGATCGATGGGACATAGGTCTCGACATCGAAGTCTCCGTCAATCCACCGATAGAGGTACGGCCCATGCCGGAGTTGATGGGACCAGGCGACCCAGGGACTATCCGATAGGATCGTCATTCGGCCCGCATTCGTCATATGAGCATCGAAGATCAATGCCCGATCCGCGCCCTGGGTCCACCATCCGAAGAGCCGTTGCCGTTCGCCCAGACAGATGCCGACCGTGTAATCCTGGGCGGTCTGAGGACCAAACTCATTCGAGGGATACCGGCAGAAGTTGGTCAGGTCGAATCGCCGTTCGAAGTTGTTGAAACAGAGTCGGCGATCGTAAAAGAGACGAGGGAACCGAGCCTCGAAAAGGTTGTAATGCCCGAGGACGAGATGGACCGAGTCGGGAGCGACCGTGACGAACGAGGAGATGATGCGAAAGTTGACCAGGAGCGCATCGGCCGGGTTCGAGACGTTGTCCAGGGTCGTGAGCCACATCTTGACGGGCTGATCGACGAGCCCGCCATGCGCCGACAGAAAATAGGCCGCCTCGTGGAGCGGATCGACGATCGAAAGCGTGAGCTCGCTCCGGCCCGCCTCGGCATCCTCTCCGAGTTCGCCCCGGGTGATATGCATCGGCGTGTACTCATGGCCATCGAAGGTCAATTTGCCGGCGACTGTCCCCGGCAGGTCTTGATCGAAGTAGTCCACGTATCGGAGATAAGTCGAGTCCGGGACCTCGATCTCATAGAGCGAGATCCAGGGCGAGGGCTGCGAGAGCCGCCCGATCCGGCCGAGCATCCAATCGCTCAGAGTCTCGCTCATCCCAGGTACTCCACAAATCGAGCCGAGATCGAGTATCGACCCGGCCGCAAAAGTCGTTCAGAAAGCCCGCCGTCAAGTCGCCACTTGAGAGGGATCTTGAGCGTGTTGGCGACCGGGATTGCAGGCCCCGGCTCGATGATCCCGCTCGAAATCTCATTCCATTCGGGATCTTCCTCATATCCCTGGAGGGCCTCGGACCCGTTCACCGTGCCGATGTAGATCCTCCAGGCGGAGACCCGGGAAGGCCATGTTGGGACCGTCGCCCGCAGGAGGTAGTTGGCCGGCACTGTGATGGACGTGGACGGCGAGGCCAGAGTCTCTTTGGCCGTGGCGATCTCATACCATGTGAACTTGACATAGTAGGTTCGTTGAGCGAGGGCTCCTCCGGCGACGGTCGAGAGATCCGGGCCTGCATCCGCCGGCGACGGTACGCCTCTCGCCGGCGTCCACCAGAAGGGATCTCGCGGGCCGCAGCGGCGGTGGAAGAAAGAACGAATGGCATCTGCCTGGTCCTCGGTCAGGATCCGCCATTCAAGTTCGTACCGCTGGAGGCCGAATGGCGACTTCGGAATGGACTGCACATAGGGCTTGACGAACTCCGTCATCTCGACCTCCCACTGAACGTCGAGCGGAAGTTCGAAACTCGGGCCAATCGGTGGAGAGAAGGTCGCAGTCGTCATCGGTATCCCCTCCGGATTGCCGGCTTATCCTGGTATTGGCGCTTTCCGACCTCGGCGAGATATCTCTGATTCCGGCCGGCGGCCGCGAGGAAGAGCCGGTCAAAACTCTGGGCATCCGTCGCGTTGACCTGGTAGATGTTGACGACCGTGAGACCTCCTCCTCCGCCCTGGAGGGCGACCGGGATCCGCCGGCCATCAGGGAGTGGGACATACGCCTCGGGTCTCAGGCCCTCGCCCACGAGGGCGGGCCCGTAAGCGATTCCGCCGGCTTGCAGACGGGGTCCATATCCTGGCGACCACCCTTGACCCATATTCTCGATTTCTTTGTTTGCCTGACCGGATAGATCCGGAAAGAGCCCCCCCAGGGCCGCCCCGAAAAGACGCAGCATCGCCATCCGCATGAAAATCTGGATCATGTCTCGGGCGAAACCCATGGCGAGATCCTTGAGAGCGTCCTTCAGGCTCTTCACGCGCAGGGCCACGTCGGCGACGGCAGAACCGATACCGCCGGCGATCGTCTCACTGATGGCGAGGACCGCCGATTCCATCTGCGAGAAGACATTCCGAGCCGTGACCATGAGCTTGAGAAGCCCACTCTCCAGGCCCTGGATCGGATCAGTAAGATCTATGAAACGAGGAGCCTCCATCCCGAAGAGGACTTTGACATACCGAGGGAGTTTCCATTTGGAGATCCCCTGTTGGAAGACTCTGGCGAGATCATTCCAGGCATTCTCCGCCTTCGTCGCGAGCTTATCGAATCCCGCGAGAGCAGGAGCCAATCCCTCAGAGATCGCGGTCCCGGCGGCCTTGGCATTCTCCTCCGCCTTGCGACGGAACTCGCCCAGGGCCGCAATCGCTTTGTCGAGCCCGGAAGTCAGGAGGCCGCCGATTCCTTCGCCGGCCCCATATTGGATCTGTTTTCCAGGCGGATACGTGATCAGGGCATAGATACGCAGTATAGCTTCATGGGCTCGTTGGGTTTCTTCCGCCTTGGCGAGAGCTTCATTGACGCCCCGGTTTATCATGTCGGCCGGAGTGAGAATTTCTTCTCTCACCATGCGTTCAGCCCAAGTTTTCGCATCTTCTCCAGGTTGCTTGTTATATGGAGCGCCCCTGGGGATTTCTGCTACTCCTGGACCTCCGGGTTTGCCGGGCTGGCCACCAAATCCGACCGGGACTATGTTTCCCTTTTTCGCCGCGACCGCCTGATAGATTTTCATCCATGCGGCCGCCTGGGCTTCTTCGGCGCGTTGAGCCGACAGTCCTAGACCCACGAGTCCCGCGACATCGGAGAATATCTTGATGACATCATAGATGGCCCGAGCGATGTCATGCATGACCTGGATGATCGTCGGCGCGACGGATCGAACGGCGAGGAGAAAATTCTGGAAGAACTCGTAGACTGCGCCCCGGTTTTCCTTGAGCGTCTTCGTCAGATTGTCGAAGGTCTCCGTCAGAACTGGTCCGAGGACCCGGGCCAGATCGGCCGCGATATTGGCGATCGTCGCTTTGAGAGTGCCCCATGCTTCATGGAGACCCCAGATATCCGCCCCGGTCGTCTGGAGTTTTTGCTCCAGACTCTCCATGACGGAGATGAAGAATGCATGTTTCTTCTCAACCTCCGTGAGTTCTTTCGGTAGCTTGCCAATCGAAGCCGCATAGCGGGCGAAGACCGTAGCCGATCTGTCTGTCAGACCGAGAGCGTAAATCTGTCGAGTGTTTTGTCTCTCGATCGCCTCCGTGAGCCGCTGGAATGCATCGGCTGTCTGGATGCCGAGAACTCGACCGAGTCGGCGAGCTCCATCCATGAGGGCCGCGATTTGATCTTCGTTTTTGACCGCCCCGAGATAGGTCGCCTGATTCGCCATCTCCATGAGCTTCATGTCGGACA
>Ga0315295_10001763_pt1 | contig 18505 bp, 19 predicted proteins | sample YL17G14_0_MG_FD_204453 | JGI IMG/M metagenome (GOLD analysis project Ga0315295, IMG submission 204453) | Sediment microbial communities from Yellowstone Lake, YNP, Wyoming, USA - YL17G14_0 | ecosystem: Environmental > Aquatic > Freshwater > Lake > Sediment | place: USA: Wyoming | collected... | reverse complement strand
CGCATGACCTACCTGCGAACCGGCGGCGCCATCCGGAAGCTCCTGATCGAGCGCATCGCCGCCGAGGGGCATCCGGGCGGCCACGTGATCCTCAAGTTCAACCACGTGACGGATCCCAGGGTCCTCGCGGCTCTGGCCCGGACGGCCGCAGCCGGGGCCCGGGTGGACCTCGTCGCCCGGACCACCCTCACCGAGGTGGCTCCCGGCGTCCACGCACGGAGCGTGGTGGGCCGGTTCCTCGAGCACGCCCGCGTGGCTGCCTTCCGGAACCGCGGTCGATGGCTCGTCCACGCCGGCAGCCTCGACGCGATGCCCCGCAACTTCGAAGGGCGCTACGAGCTCTTCTTCCCGGTGACCGATCCGGTGGCTCGCGGCATGGTCCTGTCCGAGCTGCGCGCGCAGCTGGCCGACGACGTGAACGCCTTCGAGCTTCTCGAGGACGGGCACGAGACTGCGATGTGGGGCGGGGCCGCCAGCTGCCAGACGCCGGACCACCACCGCCGCCACAGGGCCAGCCGAACGGTTCCTACGGAGAGGTGAAGCCGGCCTGGCGCTACGTCACGCCAGGCTTCCGGAGCCTTCCCCGCACGGTGCGAAACACCTGCACGGTCGCCGCCGTGCCCAGAAGCAGCGCCGCCAGGAAGCCAACCCGCTGCCAGGCCTCGGCGAGCGATCCCGCACCCTCCCCCACCTTCGCCCCGAGGAGGAGCAGGAGGGGCACCTGCACCAGCGCGGCCATCCCGTCCACCACGAAGAACTGGCGCACGGTCATTCCAGACGCCCCGCAGGCCAGGTAGACCGGCCCGCGCACCAGGGGGACGAATCGGGTCACGGCGACGACGACGCGACCGTGTCGCGCCACCGCCGCCCGGGCGCTCCGGACCGCATCGGACTGGATGAGCCGCCTCGCCGGTCCGAAGCGCAGGAGCCCGCGCTCTGCCAGGCCCCCGAAAAGCACCGCCGCCGAGTTTGCGGGCAGTAGCCCGGCCAGTACCGCGGCGTAGGCGGTGAGGAAGTCGACCTTGCCCTGGCTCCAGAGGACGCCCATCGTGGTGATGACCACCTCCTCGGGCAAGGACGGGATCACCGCCGCCTGGAGGAGCAGCCAGGTCGCCGCGAGCGCGAGCTGCCATCCGGGAAGATTCGAGAGCGTGGCGAAGAGGTCGTTCAAGCGATCGGCGTCTACCCTATCAGGAAGCCGTCGCCGATGACCGCGATCGGCGGAGTCATCGCAGCAGCCAGGGGAACGACGAACGCGAACCGTCTCGCCGCCGCCACGAGCGGGCGGGCCGGCGGATCATGAATCGGACGATGAACGCGACGATGACGGCCAGGGACACCCAGACCATCACTCCGAGGAGCAGGAGTTGCCGGTCGGGACGTGCCGGGACCATCCCCGATCTCCTAGTCGATCGGCTTGTCGGCTCCGTTGTGTTGGGATGGAGACTGCGTGACGATTCCCGGTCACACGTCCGGAACCAAGCACAAAAGCGCCCCCGCCTCGCCGGAGGACGAAGCGGGGGCAGCGCGCTCTCGGACAGCACGGCAAGGCCGCCAGCGCGTCCTGTCGATATCCGCGTCGGAGAACCCGTTCCGTGACGGATCGGCAACTTTCCTGGTGTCACTCGGAAGGGAGCAGCAGCTCCCGGACCTCGGCGCCGCTGGCCCGATCGTGCCCGATCATCTCCACGTGCATGACCTGAGGCAGCAGCCCCCCCGAGGCCTCGACCGACACGAGCCGCAGCGTCGCCTCGCGGCCTGCGATGCGGGTCCTGGCGACAGGACAGCCTCTCTCCATGAGGACCCGGATGTCGAGCTCGGGCCTGGCCCGAAGCGCGACCACGGCGTCGTCGGCATGGCCGCCCCGGCGGACCTCGACCCCGTAGGCCATGGCCGCCTCGAACAGGTTCAGCTCCTCCCGTCGGCCGTCCTCGGCGAGCATGAGCCACACGGGGTGAACGGGCTCCCGCTCGTCGAGGACTCCGGGCGAGGCCAGGCGGGCCTCGTAGACCACCACGTTCACGTTGGTGTTGCGGGTCACGCGGAACAACTCTGCGCCGCACGGCGGCAGCTCCCCCGCTCCCGTCCACGCCGCGATGAACCCCGCCAGCCAGAGTCCCACGGCTCCAGGCTATTCGAGCCCGGTGACGACGGAGCGGCGCCGACGTGACATCGTCGACGCCGCCCCCTCCCCGGCCCCCGCCGTGTCAGTGGACGGTGAAGCGGGCCAGAACCTTCGTGGGCCCCAGCTTCTCGTCGAAGCCGTAGGTGGTGAACCGGACGCGCCCGTTCGCGAGCACGTCGACCACCGCCCAGGCGTAGGTCCGGTCGAGACCGGGCTTCGTGTCGGTCTCGAAGGGCGACCCACCCGAGCCGACGATGACCTGGTACGCCTTGCCACCCTGGGAGCGCCCGGGCTGCGACACGTTGTAGATGTGCTCGTGACCGCAGAAGTAGGTGGCCCCGAAGTCCTCGATGGTGCTCCAGAAGGCATCGCGGCCGGAAAGGTCGGGCACCGCATCGAGGCCGTTCGGTCCCACCGCCGCACCCGACACGGTCGGGAAAGCGTAGGTGAAGGCCGGCTTGTGGCCGAAGACGAAGAACTTCCGGGCCCCGGCCGCCTTCGCCGCCTGGAAGTCGGCGCGCAGCCAGGCCGCGGGGGCGTGGGTGTCCCAGCCGAACGGGTCGGTGTTCACCACCGCGAAGTGGGTCGTCCCGACGTCGAAGGAGTAGGAGAGCTGCTTCTGGTCGGTGGTGACGTGGTCGGCCGCGGCCGTCGCCGGGGCGAACGGGTTGTTGGCCGGGTCGAAGCGCCCTGGGGGGACGCCCACCAGCGTGGTGAAGCGCGGCACGTCGATCACCAGGTCGGCCATGTTGTCGCGCCAGAGGATCTCGTTCGCGACCTGGGCCACCTTCTGGGTCTTCCCGGCGGCGTCCTTGAACTTCCGCTGGACCTCGTGGTTCCCGGGCACGGGGACGACGTAGGTGCCGCACTCGAGGAGCTGCGTCACCATTCCACGCCAGAAGGCGTACTGGCGGTTCATGGTCTCGTGACTCTTCGCGTCGGCCCCGTCGGCGTAGCCCATGATCATGTCGCCGTTGAAGAAGAGCATCTGCGGCCCCTGCTCGCGGACCTCCCGCATGATGCGGCTCCACACCTGGGTGTTCTGCAGCCAGATGGCGTCCTGCGGGCTGAGGTAGGCGGCGCCGGCCTCCTCTCGCGAGTCGCCCACCGTCGCGAAGGAGAGGACGACGTCGTCGCCGTCCCGCCCCTCGTGCCCGATGGGTCGCGGCCGGCACTCTTCGTCGGCCCGGGCCGCGCCCGGGACGAGGGCCAAGGCGAGAGCAAGGGCGGCGAGGAACGGGCCTCGGCCGGGAGATGCGATTCCTCTGTAAGTGAACATGGTCATCCTTCTAGTGCGCCAGAGCGGCGCGCATGAGCTTGAAGAAGACGTCGGTGTTGGTCTGGATGCCCCCGAACTCCTTCCAGAGGTCGCTGCCGGAGCTGTAGGCGGAGATGGGGATGTCGGCGGCGGTGTGGACCGCCTGGCCGCCGGTCACGTTGCCGCGCAGGTAGAAGCCCCCGGCGTCGGAGCCACGCTGGACGGGCTCCTTGACGTAGGGGGGCTGCTTGCCCAGGAGCTCGGTCTTGAAGGCGTCGGGCAGCAGGCTGTCGATCACCGGCAGGGGCTTCGAGAGCCAGGTCTCGTAACGGTCGCCGCTGGCACCGAAGCCGACCAGCACCTTGCCGTCCACGTCCATGGTGGCCGGGTAGCCATCGGCGAGGAAGGTGTAGCGGGGGAAGCCGGCGTTGTCGTAGGTTCCCGCGATGCCCTGGCGAGCCGGGACCTTCTTCGGGTCGAGCACGGCGGCGTCGGAGGGCAGCGCACGGGCTGCGGCCACGCCACCGGTGAGCGCGCCGACGAGGCTGAAGCCGGAGCACTCGTGGTCGGCGAGCACCACCACCACCGTGCCCTCGTGCGACTCGGCGAAGCGCCGGGCCACGCCCACGGCGCGGTCGAACTCGAGGGTCTCGCCCACCACGCGGTCGGCGTCCATCAGGTGCGACTGCTTGTCGATGTGGGCCCCCTCGACCATGAGGACGAAGCCCTTGTGGTTCTTCGAGAGCACGGACAGCGCGGCCTCCGCCATCTCGTCGAGCATGGGCTGGTCCGGTGCGTGGTAGTCGTCGACCACGTAGCTCGTGATGCCTTCGGGCAGCGGCGTGCCACGCCGCTTGGCCACCTTGTCGAGTGCCACGTTCATGTTGCCGTAGCCGAAGAGGCCGAGCAGGCGCTTCGGCGGCTTGGCGGTGATTCCCCGAAGCCCGGTGGCGTCCTCGACGTAGGTGAAGCCGGCGTGCTCGAAGTCGCCGATCAGGTCGCGGTCGGGATCGGAGGCGCCAACGGCCGCGGCGGGGAGCTTCCAGCCGGAGATCAGGTCGGCGGGAAGGCCCGCGTAGTCGTTCTTGGCGGCGCGGGACGATCCGAACTGCGTCGCGGGGAGGAACCAGCGCCGGCCGCCGCCCATGAGCACCGCGAGCCCGTTGTTCGAGGACTCGTCGAGGTACTGGTCGCAGATGCCGGTCCCGAGGTTGCGGTCGCCGGTGTGGATGGCGTTCGCCGCCGGGGTGGCGTCCTCGACGTCGGCGGTGGTGACGATGCCGAGGGCGGTGCCGCGCACCCGGTGCAGGTACTCCCCCATGTACTCGACCCTCGGCTGGAAGAACGGGCTCGTGGTGTGGGCCGGGTAGACACCCTCCTGGCCGTTGTTGGCGTGGCTGCCGGTCGAGTAGCAAGCCATGCCCGGTGCCGAGTCGGTCACGATGCTGTTCAGCGAATGGGTCGAGACGAGCCCGAGGCCGGGGAAGGCGTCCATCTCCAGGCGGCCGTTGGGGTCCCCGGCGGTGACGCCGTACTTGACGATGCGTGCGGCGGTCCGATGGGCGACGCCCATGCCGTCCCCGAGCAGGATGATGATGTTCTTCGCCTCGCCGTCGTCGCGTCCGCCCGAGAGCCCCACCACATGGACGGTCGAGTCGACGGAGACCGACCCTGTGGAGTCGGTGAAGGTGGCGGTGAGCTTGTGAAGGCCGGGCTTGCGGAAGGCGTGGGCCCGGACGTTGAAGCCGCCCCATCCGGCCGGGCTGATCCCGTCGGTGGTCGTGCTGTTCTGGGCGCCGGAGGTGAAGGCCACCGGCTTGCCGTCCACCGCCAGGGTGGCGCTGAAGGGACCGGTACCGGATCCCTCGACGCGGATGTCGAAGCGCTGACCCTCCAGGAAGCGGGCTCCGCTGGGCGGGACCAGGGCCACCTTGGTGGGAGCCGCGAACGCGGGCGTGCAGAGCAGTGCGGCGAACAGGGCAACGGCCGCGCGGGAGAGTCCGGGATGTACGCTCATGGGACGTTTCCTCCTTCCGACTTCGCTTTGAGTGAATTTGACTTCGCTGCGGGTGAATCAAGCACGACGCGGATTCGGGCCGGGGCTCCGTCCGGGCGGGTGGCGGCGCCCAGGTGCAGCACGCCCACCACCTCGAGCGGCCCGGCCAGGAAAGGGATCTCGGCTCCGGCCGACCAGGGGACGACGACCAGCACGGCGTCGGGCGGGAGATCGCCGGTGCCGGCGCCCCCCTCGTCGCAGCTCACCGGCCGCGAAGCCAGGTAAAAGGCGCCGGCGGGGCCGTCCTCCATCCGGGCCATGAAGCCGACGATCCGGACCCGCTGGCCGTCGAGGGCCAGCAACTTGTCGGACGGCTGCAGCTTCGCCGGGACAGGGCGGAAGAAGTCGAGGAAGGCGAGGGCAGCGGGATCGCCGGCGGACAGAAAGACTGTCACTGCAAGGGCGACTGCGGCAGCTCCACTCATCTGGCTTCTCCCCCCGTGGCCGGCGTGGCCTCAGGTGGAGGAAGCTAGGATGGGAGGGGCAGCCCGTGCCGTTCCGAACCGGAAACGACTTCGTGGCGACGCTTGGCTGAAGTGAGACTTTACGCGCTCGGGACCGGCGCGCCCTCGCCACCCCGGCTGCCCGGGTGGCGCACGTCGGTCCCGCGGACCATGTAGACCACCATCTCCGCCACGTTGGTGGCGTGGTCGCCGAAACGCTCCAGCTGCTTGGCGGCGAACATGATGGCGGTTGCCCGGCGGATGACCCGGGAGTCCTCCATCATGTAGGCGAGCAGGTCGTTGAAGAGCCGGTGATAGATGGCGTCGAGGAGGTCGTCCCCCTCGATGACCTCCTCGGCCTTCGCCACGTTCCGCTCCACGAAGGCGTCGAGCGCCTTCTCGAGCTGGGAGCCGGAGAGGTCGGCCAGCGCGGTCAGGTCGTGGAAGGGGCGCGTCGGCGGTGACTGGGCCAGGTCGAGGGCCCGCTCGGCGACGTTGACGGCCAGGTCGCCCATGCGCTCCAGGTCGGTGACGATCTTGAGCGCGGTGGTGATGAAGCGCAGGTCGCTGGCGGCGGGCTGGCGGAGCGCCAGGAGCCGGCGGCACATGTCGTCGATCTCCACCTCGGTGCGGTTCACGTCCTTGTCCTGGGAGATGACCTTCTCGGCCAGGGCTGCGTCCCGCTCGATGAGGGCGCGCACGCTTCCGGCGATGGCGGCCTCGACCTTGCCGCCCATCTCGAGAAGGCGATCGCGGAGCTGCGCCAGCTCGGCCTCGTAGACCTTGTCGGTGTGGGTCTCGGGAGCCATGGCTATCCGAACTTTCCGGTGACGTAGTCCTCGGTGCGCTTCTCCGAGGGGTTGGTGAAGATCTTCTCGGTGGGGCCGACCTCGACGAGGTCGCCCATGTAGAAGAAGGCCGTGTGGTCGGAGACGCGCCCGGCCTGCTGCATGTTGTGGGTCACGATCACAATCGTATAGCGTTCCTTCAGCTCGTGGATCAGGTCCTCGATCTTGGCGGTGGCGATGGGGTCCAGGGCGCTGGCCGGCTCGTCCATGAGGAGGACCTCCGGTTCCACGGCCAGGGCCCGCGCGATGCAGAGCCGCTGCTGCTGGCCGCCCGAGAGGGAGAGCGCGCTCGCGCCCAGCCGGTCCTTCACCTCGTCCCAGAGCGCGGCCTGACGGAGCGTACGCTCCACGATCTCGTCGTGGTCTCCGCCCACCCGGTTCAGCCTCAGCCCGGCGGCGACGTTGTCGCGCACGGACATGGTGGGGAAGGGATTGGGGCGCTGGAAGACCATGCCCACCCGGCGGCGCAGCGTCACCGGATCCACGTCGCGCCCGAGCAGATCCTTGCCGTCGAGGAGGAGCGTCCCCTCGGCCCGCGCGCCGGGGATGAGCTCGTGCATGCGATTCAGGCAGCGCAGGAAGGTGGACTTCCCGCATCCCGACGGACCGATGGCCGCCATCACCGAGCGGGGGGCCACGGTGAGGTTCACGTCGTGCAACGCGCGGTTCTTCCCGTACCAGGCGCTCAGGCCGCGGACCGTGAGCTTGGGCGTCGCCACCCGGGGCGCGGCGGCGGTCCGGTGGCCCGACTCGTGGGGGCGTTCTTCGAAGGGTGTCATCGGGGTTGCCGTTTCCAGGCTGGAGATCATCGCGCACCCGCCATCCGGTTCCGGGAGAGGAGCCGCGCCATCAGGTTGAGGAGCCCGACCAGCAGCAGGAGAACCAGCGCCGCGGTCCATGCCTTGGAGTGCCAGTCCTCGTACGGGCTGATGGCGTAGTTGTAGATCTGGACGGTGAGCGACGCGGTGGGCTGCGTCGGGTCGAGGTTCCAGTACTGGTTGTTGAGGGCGGTGAAGAGCAGCGGCGCGGTCTCGCCGGCAGCACGGGCCACGGCGAGCAGCACCGCCGTCACGATGCCCCCGAGCGCGGTGGGGATGATGACGCGAAGGCTGGTCTTCCACCCTGGAACGCCCAGCGCGAGCGACGCCTCCCGGAGCGCGGTCGGCACCAGGCGGATGAACTCCTCGGTGGAGCGGGCCAGGGACGGGACCATGATGAGCGCCAGCGCCACGCCGCCCGCCAGCGCCGAGAAGCGCCTCATCTGCGTGACGATGAGGCCGTAGGCGACGATGCCGATGACGATGGAGGGAACCCCCGCAAGCACCTCTGCCGTGAAGCGGATCGCCCTGCCGGCCGGGCCGTCCCCCTTCTCTGCCAGGTAGACGCCCGCGCCCACCCCGACCGGCAGCGCCATGAGGCTCGCCAGGCCGACCATGAAGAACGTCCCGACGATGGCGTTCCCGACCCCGCCGCCGGGCTCGCCCACCGGAGTGGGAAGGCTCACGAAGAAGGATGCCGAGAGACCCTTCGCGCCGTGGGAGACCACCAGCCAGAGCAGGGAAGCGAGCGGGATGAGCGCGACCAGGACACCGGTGCCGCTGGCGACCGTCCAGAACACGTTCACGAACCGGCGCCAGCGGAGCGGGTTCATGCCTTCGCCCCCCGGGGGCCGCGCGCCACGGTCATGATCAGGACCTGGGCCACGGCGTTCAGGACGAGGGTGATGCCGAAGAGCACCAGTCCGAGCGAGGCGAGCGCGCCGATGTGCACGTCTCCGGTGGCCTCGGCGAACTCGTTGGCGATCACCGCCGGCAACGAGTACCCGGGCGCGAAGAGGGAGGCGCTGATCTCCGGGGAGTTGCCGATGACCATGGTCACGGCCATGGTCTCGCCGAGCGCGCGGCCGAGGCCGAGCAACGTCGCACCGAGGATTCCCGGGCGGGCATAGGGCAGCACCGCGATCCGGATGGCCTCCCAGCGGGTGGCTCCGAGGGCGAGAGCCCCTTCCTTCAGCGCGGGCGGGACCGTCTTCAGCACCTCGATGGTGACCGACGCGATGGTGGGCAGGATCATGAGCGCCAGGATGAGCCCGGCGGCCAGGTACCCGAGGCCGATCATCGGGCCCCGGAAGAACGGAAGGAAGCCGAGGGTGCGCTGCAGGGCCGGCTGGAGGAACTCGCGAAGCCACGGCACCATCACGAAGAGCCCCCAGAGGCCGAAGATCACGCTGGGGATGGCGGCCAGGACCTCGATGGCGTAGGCCACCGGAGGCCGGAGCCGCCTGGGTCCCATCTCGGAGAGGAAGAGCGCGAGCCCCACCGAGACCGGGAGGGCCACCAGGATGGCCACGATGCTCGTCACCAGCGTGCCGTAGATGAACGGCAGGGCGCCGAACTTCTCCTGGACCGGGTCCCAGTCCGACGAGGTGAGGAAGCGGAAGATGCGGATGTGGTCGAACGCCGGCGCCGCGACCCGCCCCAGCTCGAGGAGGATCAGGCCGGCGACGACGAGGATCGTCCCGCCCAGGATGGTGAGGCCCCAGCCCCAGGCCCGGTCGCCGATGTGGGCGAACCGGCCCGGGGTGGGTCCCGCGCGAGCGGAGGCGATGTCAGTTGACGGGCGCAAGCGCGACCGGCTTGCCCTGCACGAGCAGCCCCTGGATGGTCTTCTCGACGTCGGCCACGACGGGCTTCGGCAAGGGCGCGTAGTCGAGCGGGACGGCCATGGCCTGACCCGCGTGGACCGCCCACCAGAGGAACTTCACCATCGCGTCCCCCTTGGCCTTGTCCTTCGCGTCCTTGTGGACGAGCAGGTAGGTGAAGGAGGCGATCGGGTAGGCGTTCTTGCCGGAGGGGTCGGTGACCGAGACGCGGAAGTCGGGGGGAAGGACCACGCCGGCGGCGGCGGCCGAGGTGGACTCGAGCGTCGGCAGCACGAAGTTGCCGTCCCTGTTCTGCAGGGCCGTGACCGGCAGCTTGTTCTGGTTCGCGTAGGCGAGCTCCACGTAGCCGATCGAGCCCGGCGTCTGCTTGATGAGCCCGGTCACGCCCTCGTTGCCCTTGCCGCCCAGGCCCACGGGCCAGGAGACGCTCTTGCCGGTGCCGACCTTTTCCTTCCACTCCGCCGAGATCTTGGTCAGGTAGTCGGTGAAGACGTAGGTCGTGCCCGACCCGTCGGAGCGGCGAACGACCGTGATCGCCACGTCGGGGAACTTGATGTCCGGGTTGATCTTCGCGATGGCCGGGTCGCTCCACTTCGTGATCTTGCCGAGGAAGATGTCGGCCAGCACGGCCGGGGTCAGCTTCAGGCCGGTGAAGGGGGCGTTGTAGGTCACCACCACCGCGCCGAGCACCGTGGGGATGTGCACCGCGTCCGGGACCTTGGCGAGCTCGGCGTCGCTCATGGGCGCATCGGTGGCGCCGAACTCCACCGTGCCGGCGGTGAACTGCTGGATCCCGCCGCCGGAGCCGATCGACTGGTAGTTGAAGCGGATGTCCGGGTAGAGCTTGTTGTACTCGGAGAACCACTTCGAATAGAGCGGGTACGGGAAGGTGGCGCCGGCCCCGGTGATGAGGAGCGGGGCGGCTCCGGAGGCGGTGCTGAAGCCCAGCGTGAGCAGGGCGGCCAGGGCGAGCTTCTTCGTCATCGGACATTCTCCTGAGGAAATCGATCGCGTGGGTCGTCGTGCGGGTCGGGCGAAGGTGTAACGGGCGCAGGTGACGGGACGGTGACGGCGCCGTGAAGAGTGGCCGCCGCCGGATGATCGCTTGTCGTCAAACGACTCAGGTTGTTGCCTGGGAGGCCGGCGCCGCCGCCCGGGGCAGGCGAACGTGGAAGCGCGTCCCCTCCTCGCCGGTGTCGACACCGATCTCGCCGGCCTGCATCTGGACCAGGTGCTTCACGATGGCGAGGCCGAGCCCGGTGCCCCCGGAGCCGCGCGAGCGGCCCGGATCGACCCGGTAGAAGCGTTCGAAGAGCCGGGGCAGGTGGTGACGCTCGATGCCAGGACCGGTGTCCGCGACCTCCACGTCGACGCTCTCACCGGCGGCGGCCGCCGACACGGTGGCCCTCCCTCCCTCCGGCGTGAACTTCACTGCGTTGTCGAGCAGGTTCACGAGCACCTGCTCGAGCGCGCGGGCGTCGGCGATCACGGCGGTGCCTTCGGGGACCTCGACGCGGAGCTCGATCTGCTTGCGCCGGGCCGGCTCGCTGCAGACCTCCACCGCACGCCGGGCCGTGGCCTCGACCGAGACCGGCTCGAGCTTCACCGGCCACTGCCGGGACTCGATGCGCGAGAGGTCGAGGAGGTCGTTGGTGAGGCGGGCCAGCCGCTCGGCGTTCCGGGCGATCATCTCCACGAAGCTGCGCGCCTGGGCCGGATCGTCCATGGCGCCGGAGAGCAGCGTCTCCGCGGCGCCGGCGATGGCGGAGACCGGCGTTCGCAGCTCGTGGCTCGCGTTCGCGACGAAGTCGCGCCGCGTGGACTCTGCCATGCGTGCGTCGGTGACGTCGCGCAGCAGGATCAGCACCTCGCCGCGGAGCAGCGGGACGAGGTGCGCGACCCAGGTCCTCTTCCCGAGCTGGATCTCGAGCCGCTTGGGAGAGCCCTCGAGCGCCCTGCGGGCCGCCTCCGCCAGGTCGGCGTTCCGCGTGATCTCGAGCACGGTGAGCCCGATGGCTCGCGCGCCCGGCGCCAGGCCATCCAGGACGGAGTTCGAGACCCGGACCTTCCCGTCGGGGGCCACCAGTCCGGCGGCATCCGGCATCGCGGCCAGCAGCTCCCGCTCCGGCTGGACTCGTCCCCGCGCCCGGAGGATCTCCTCTCGCTGGGAGAGCAGCACGGCCAGCCGGTCGATGCCGGGAGGGAACTCGGCGCGGGAGCCGCCGCCCATCTCGGCCTCCAGTGCCCGGATGGCCGCCTGCACCGGGTCGCGAAAGACGGACACGGGTCAGGTTCCGTCGGCCGGATCGAGCAGCCGGTAGCCCACGCCCCGCACGGTCTCGAGCAGGTCGCGCGCCTCGCCCAGCTTCTCCCGCAGCCGCTTCACGTGGGTGTCGACGGTGCGGGTCTCGAGCTCGCTCGACATCTCCCACACGTCGGAGAGGAGCCGCTCCCGCGACTGCACCCTGCCGGCCCGCGTGACCAGCGTGGCGAGCAGCTTGAACTCGAGCGGCGTGAGCTCGAGCAGCTCGCCGCGGACCCAGGCCCGGTGGGCGTCGACGTCGATGCGGATCCCGCCGACCTCCGTCACCGGCTTGTCGCTCCCCTGCTGGCCGGCCCGGCGAAGCACCGCCTTCACTCGAAGGAGAAGCTCGCGAACGCTGAAGGGCTTCACCACGTAGTCGTCGGCCCCCAGCTCGAAGCCCACCACCCGGTCGAGCTCCTCGCCCTTGGCGGTGAGGACGATGACCGGCACGGCGCGGGTGCGGGGGTCGCTCTTGAGCTGGCGGCAGACCTCGGTCCCGGTCATGTCCGGCAGCATGAGGTCGAGGAGCACCAGGTCCGGCGGCCGGCGGCGGGCGGCGGCGAGCGCCTCCTCCCCTCCGAAGGCCAGCGTGGTCTCGAAACCGCCCTGGCGGAGGTTGAAGTCGAGCAGGCTGACGAGATCTCGCTCGTCGTCCACCACGAGAACGTTGGGCACGGTGGACTCTTATCCCGACGCACGGTGACGGGCCCGTGCCGAAGGGGGCAAGATCGGGTGACGTCCGGGGTGCCCCGCCAGGGGGGGCCTCGGAGGAAGCGTGTCGGGAAAGGTGGCCTGGTGAATGCCCGGCCCTGGTTCGACCTATCCGGGGCGTTTGGAGCTAGCATGGCCCCCGAGGGGGACGCCACGGAACTGGAGCACCACGACGAGGTCCCCGAGGCCCAGCGCCCCGGAACCGCCCGCGATCTCCGCCGGGGGGTGAGGGAGTGGGTCCAGGGGTTCTCGCCCGTGGGCGCCGCCGTCATCGCCGCCGCGATGGTGGTGTCGGTGGCAGCTGCCGACGTCTACTCCGGCCCCGGCGTCGACCTGACCCTCCTCTACCTCGGCCCCATCGGCTTCGGGACCTTCTTCGCCGGCCTGGGAGCCGGCGTCGTCCTGGCAGTCCTGGCGGCCGCCTGCTCGCTGGAGAGCTCCCGCATCTCCGGCGAGCACATCGCACCCGCCGTGATGGCCTGGAACGCCGCGCAGCAGCTGGGGGTCTTCCTCCTCCTCTGCGGCGTCCTCGACGCGTTCAAGAAGCGGCTCCTCCACGAGCAGCAGGCAGCCCGGACCGACTCGCTCACCTCGCTCGCCAACCGCCGCGCCTTCGTCGAGTCGGCCTGGGTCGAGCTGGAGCGGGCCCGGCGCCACGGGAGGCCGCTCTCGCTGCTCTACATCGACTGCGACGACTTCAAGGCGGTGAACGACCGGCTCGGGCACGTGGGCGGTGACGCGGTGCTGGCGGCCGTGGCGGAGACGCTCCAGAAGGCCGTCCGCGGGCACGACACGGTGGCTCGCCTGGGCGGCGACGAGTTCGGGATCCTGCTGCCGGAGATCGACGGCCCGGGAGCGGCGGCGCTCGCCGAGCGGCTCGGCGCCCAGCTGCGGGAGACGCTGACCGGCCGGTGGGACCGGGTCACCTTCAGCATCGGCGTGGCCACCTTCGTCACCCCGCCGGCCTCGGTGGACGAGATGATCCTCCGGGCCGACGAGCTCATGTACCAGGCCAAGCGGTCCGGCAAGGACGGCTGGCGGGCCGCGACCTGGGGTGCGCGGGAGACCGCGGCTTGAGGCTCGTCGCCACCTGTGCGAGCGGGACCGAAGGAGCGGTGCGGAAGGAGCTCGCCAGGCTGGGGATGCGCCATGCCAGGGGTGGGCGCGGCGCAGTCTCGTTCGAGGGCCGGATGGAGGACGGGATGCGGGCCTGCCTCTGGTCGCGCACCGCCATGCGGGTGCTGGCGCCGCTCTCGAGCTTTCCGGCGCCCGACGCCGCCGCGCTCTACGAGGGCGTCCGCGCCGTCGACTGGACCGAGTGGCTGACCGTGAAGACCACCCTGGCGGTGGACGCGACCGGGACCGCGCCGGGGCTCCACCACGCGGGATTCGTCGCACTCAAGGTGAAGGACGGCGTGGTCGACTGCCTGCGCGACCGGCTGGGCGCCCGCCCCGACGTGGACACCCGGGACCCCGACGTCCGCATCGTCGTCCACCTGGCCCGGGGGCAGGCGGAGCTCTCGCTCGACCTCTCCGGCGCCCCGCTCTACCGGCGCGGCTACCGGAACACGGTGCAGGACGCGCCCCTCAAGGAGACGCTTGCCGCCTCGATCCTGGCGCTCGGCAGCGCCGATCCCGACCTCCCCTTCCTCGACCCCCTCTGCGGCTCGGGCACCCTCGCCATCGAGCACGCCCTCTCGGCCCGGAGGATCGCGCCTGGACTGAAGCGCGTCTTCGGCTTCCAGCGCTGGCCGCGCTACCGGGGCGAGTGGCAGTCCGCCTGGGACAGCATGAAGGAGGAGGCTCGGGCCGCGGCGCTCCCCGCCGCGCCGGCTCCCATCCGGGCGAGCGACCGGTCGGAGGAGGCGCTCGACGGCGCCCGGCGCAACGCCCGGGCCGCCGGCGTGGAGGGCGACATCCGGATCGAGCTCGTCGAGGCCCGGTCCATCGAGCCCTTCGGCGACCGGGGGACCATCTGCGCCAACCCGCCCTACGGCGAGCGCATCGGCGGGCAGCCGCTCCAGCTGGTCGGGTTCTACCGCGGGCTCGGCGAGGCCTTCCGGCGGTTCCATGGCTGGAGCGTGCTGGTCCTCTCCGGCAACCCCCAGCTCGAGCGGAACCTGGGGCTCCGGCCGGAGTGGACCCACCGGCTCTGGAATGGTCCGCTCGAGGTCAATCTACTGGCCTTCCTCGTCCCCTGATCCCGGCCGACCCTCCTCATTTCCCGGGGACACCGCGCCCGGTTCGATTAGGATTCCCGAAATATCCAGACCACCCCGACGGGATGTCCCGGCGGGATCGAGAAAGAAGGAACCTCCATGAAGTCGCTCCTCCGCGCCTGCGCATCCACGGTCGCCCTGCTCGTCCTCTCCTCCTGCACCACCACGAACATGGTCCAGACCTGGCGCGACCCGAACTACCGGGCCACGCAGGTGAACCGCATCTTCGTCATCGGGATCATGCCCAACGACGCCTACCGCGTCACGTTCGAGAACGCGCTGGCCCAGGCGCTCCTGGCCAAGGGCTTCCAGGCCGCGACGGCGTCCAGCGTCTTCCCGCCCGGGCAGCTCGACAAGGAGAAGGCCCAGCAGTACGTGACCGACAACAAGGTCGACCTGGTCATCGTGCAGCGACTCACCAAGAAGACCACCGAGGTCTACGTTCCTCCCACCGCGTACTACACCGGCGGCTTCTACGGCGCCTACGGGTACGCGTACGGGGGCGGCATGGCCTACTCGCCGGGCTACATGAGCGAGGAGACCAACGTGGTGGCGGAGACCAACGTCTACTCCACCAGCACCCGCCCCGAGACGCTGGTCTGGAGCGGGCAGTCCAACACCTTCAACGTCCAGGGCGCCCAGAGCGCGGCCCAGTCCCTCTCCGCGTCGCTGGTGGCCGATCTCATCACGGCCGGGATCCTGGTCAAGTAGCGCCGCTTCGTCAGCCGCCCTGCAGCTTCTTCAGCCGCGCCTCGAGCCGCTCGACGAGGCGCGGATTCTGCTGCGCCTGCGGCAGGGTTGCGGCGTATGCGATGGCGGCCCGGAGCGCGTCCTGCGCGCCGGCCGCGTCCCCCCTGGCCTCCAGGATGGAGGCGCGCTGGGCCATCACGCGGATCTTCCGAGGTCCATAGGCGAGCGCGAACGCCCGGTCGGAAGCGGCCAGGGCCTCGTCGGGCTTCTTCATCTCGAGGTAGAGCATCGCCAGCCGGTACGGAGGGTTGTAGTCCTTCGGGGCGGCCTCCTCGGAGGCCTGGAGGAGCGGGACGGCGCGGGCCGGGTCGTGCAGCTCCATCGCCGCACCCACGATCCAGGAGTCGAGCATGGTCCGCGCCTCGGCGGTCTTGCCGGCGGCGCGCTCGGCGACGAGGAACGCCCACCACGCCTCGGCGCGGGCGGTGGCCCCCTTCTCGTCCCCGGCCTTCTCGCGGGCCCGCACGAGCGCCTCGTGGAGCCCGGCCCGGTCGTCGGCGAGCACGCCGGGCAGCTTCACGGCCTCGGCGGCGAGCGGCTCGAGCCCGTCGACGGCCGCCTTCGCCCCTGGCTCGTCGGAATCCAGGGCGCAGGAGAGCCCCACCGAGACGACGTTCGCGAACGCCTGTCCACGCGCCATGCCGGGAGCCTCGGCGGCGGCGACCTCGGCGCAGCGCAGGGGCTGCTTTCCGGCCTGCAGCCCGATCACCAGCGACTCGAGGGTGCGCGCCCGGCGAGGCCAGGCGCGACCGCCCTTCGCGAGCGCCTGCTCCCACAGCTGGACGGCCTCCGCCGTGTGCCCGGCTGCGTTCTCGCGGTCGGCCCGGGCGAGGAGCGCGTCGGCGCCCTTGCCCGGCGCGCCCTTCACCGCCCGTTCACCGTCGGCGAGGAGCCTGGCCAGGTCCGCCGCGGTGGCCGTGCCCAGCCACTTCAGCGCCGGCTTCTCGGTCGCCGGGTCGATGACGAGGAACGTGGGCCAGACCTCGATGGGAAACTTCTCGAGGAACCCGGCGTTGCCTTCCTTCTCGGTGTCGATCTCGAGCCAGACGAACCGCCCGGCCATCTTCACGAGCGCAGGGTCCTGCAGGACCGTGGCGCGCATGAAGTTGCAGGTCTTTCACCAGGGGGCCCAGGCGTCCACGAAGACCGGGACCTTCCGGGCCCTGGCGAGGGCGATCGCCTTCGGCCAGTCGTCGGAGATCCAGCCCGGGCCGGCGGCGGCGCTGAGCGTGGGGGCGGCCAGGAGCGCGGCGGCGAGGAGGGAGGGAGGGAGGTGCATGGTCTACGTCCTCTTCTTGAGCGAGAGCCCCATCGTAAACCTGGCCACCGGCTCGTCGCCGTATTTCTCGGGAACCGTGGCCACGACGTCCACCGGGAGGGTGACCCGCTCGCCGGTGCGCTCGGTCGTCGCCACCGCCTCGGCGATGCGTCGCCCGTCGCGGGTCCGGAAGACCACGTCGCCGTCGGCCCGCTTGAGAAACTCCATCCTGGCGTACTTGAAGACCGGCACGACCCTGGGGTGGCGGGAGCGGATGAGCGCGAAGGCGTTCATCCCGGAGGCCAGGTCGGCTCCGGCCGCCAGCACCCCCACGTACATGGAGCCCACGTGGTTCCTGGTGCGCCAGCCGAGCCGGATCCCGATGGCCGCACCCTCGTCGTCCAGCTCGATGACGTGTGGCGCGACGAAGAGCATCACCGGGATGCGCAGCCCGAGCAGGCGGACCGCGGCGGTCTCCTTGAAGAGCATGGTCGGCAGGGTAGCCCGGGGCCGGGCGCCTGTCCGCCCCCCGCGATAGATCGGGGGCGTGCTCCCCGGATTCCACCCGGTGGTCTCGGGCTGGTTCGAGTCCCGCTTCGGCTCCCCCACCGAGCCGCAGGCCGCGGGCTGGCCCGAGATCCAGGCCGGGCGCGACGTGCTCGTCTCCGCGCCCACCGGCTCGGGCAAGACCTTCGCGGCCTTCCTCTCCGGCATCGACTCCCTCTTCCGCGAGGGGCTCCACGGCGACCTCCCGGACGAGACCCGCATCCTCTACGTCTCCCCGCTGAAGGCGCTGTCGAACGACATCGAGAAGAACCTCCGAGAGCCCATCGCCGCCCTGCGCGAGGCCGCGGCGGCGGCGGGGCTGCGGCCGCCGTCGATCCGGGCCGGAGTCCGGACCGGCGACACGCCCTCGTCGCGCCGCCAGGCCATGATGAAGCGGCCGCCCCACGTGCTCGTCACCACGCCCGAGTCGCTCTATCTGCTGCTCACCAGCGAGAAGGGGCGCCGGTCGCTCGCGTCGGTTCGCAAGGTCATCGTCGACGAGATCCACGCCGTGGCCCGGGACAAGCGGGGGAGCCACCTGGCCCTCTCGCTCGAGCGGCTGGAGGCGCTCTGCACGCGGCGGCCACAGCGCATCGGGCTCTCCGCCACGGTGAGCCCGGTCGAGGAGGTGGCCCGCTTCCTGGTGGGCGCGGGGCGCGTCCGGCGCGACGCCGCCGACTGCGCCATCGTCGAGGTGGGCCGGGGCCGGGTGCTCGACCTCGGCATCGAGATCCCCAGGGACGAGCTCTCGTCGGTCGCGTCGAAGGAGCAGTGGGCCGAGACCTACGACCGGATCGCCGAGCTGGCCCGGGAGAACCGCACCACGCTGGTCTTCGTGAACACCCGGCGGCTCGCGGAGCGGGCCGCCCACGCGCTCGGGGAGCGGCTGGGCGACGCGGCGGTGGCGGCGCACCACGGCAGCCTCTCGCGGACGCGGCGGCTCGACGCCGAGGACCGGCTCAAGTCGGGGTCCCTTCGCGCGGTCGTGGCCACCGCCTCGCTCGAGCTGGGCATCGACATCGGCACGGTGGACCTGGTGGCCCAGCTGGGGAGCCCGGGCTCGCTCCACGTGGCGCTCCAGCGCGCCGGCCGCTCCGGACACTGGCGCGGGGCGACCCCGAAGGCCCGCTTCTTCCCCATGAGCCGCGACGAGCTCGTCGAGTGCGCGGCACTGATCCGCGGCTTGCGGGCCGGGCATCTGGAGTCGGTCGCGCCGCCGCGCCACCCGCTCGACGTGCTCTCGCAGCAGATCGTGGCCGAGGCGGCCTGCCGGCCGCTCGGCGAGGACGATCTCTTCGCGCTCGTCCGCCGCGCCTGGCCCTAC